>ERZ791834.90-NODE-90-length-81884-cov-37.1202_pt1 | contig 81884 bp, 76 predicted proteins | sample MGYA00510293_ERZ791834 | MGnify/ENA primary metagenome ERZ791834 (study PRJEB30046, sample SAMN00715253) | human gut metagenome | study: EMG produced TPA metagenomics assembly of the A metagenome-wide association study of gut microbiota in type 2...
TTTTCTTCTCCTCTGAACTGTTTTTTTATTTTGTGCTATGAACAAATTGTACCATAGATATCTTATTCTGTAAACATACGTTCTTTTTTTAACAAAAAAATTGCGCGTCTAACTCATCACTGAAGTAACGAGAATGCGACGCGCGGTCATTCAAAAAACAATTCGGAATGACACCTTCTGAGTATAGAAAGAGTACCTGCAACACTTAACCTCAATTCTTCCATAAGCTCCGGCAAGATAAGCGATAAGAGTCTCAAATAAAATCCCTGCCCAAAATCTTTTCTCTTTGCACATTTGGCGAGATCTGGCTCTTTTACTTCATTATAGCAATCCTCTAAAATAATGCATCTTAATCCAAGCCCATCAGAATGTGAAATCTTGCGTAAAGCATTTTTCAAACACACTCTAATCTCTTGGTGTTAATCCTACATACATATCTTTGTACTGTTTTGCACTCTTTTCCCAGGAGACATCTTTATTCATATCGCGGATTACCATATCATCCCAGGATTTTCTGTTCTCGAAATAGAGAGTCTTTGCTCTGTTGATTGCGTCGTAAAGCAGCCCGCTTTCATATCTGTCAAATGTAAAACCGTTTCCTGTATTCTCAAACATATTATAAGGCTGAACCGTATCTTTGAGTCCTCCGGTCTCTCTTACAATCGGAACTGCACCATATCTCATGGCTATAAGCTGTGTAAGTCCACATGGTTCAAATCTTGATGGAACCAGAAGCGCATCACATCCTGCATAAATATTGTGAGCCACATTTTCATTGTAAGCAATATATGCACAGAAATTGCCCTTATATTTATTTTCATAATAACGGAATGTATTCTCATACTGAGAATCACCAGTACCAAGAACAACCACCTGCGTATGTTCATCCATAATTCCCGGGATTACGTCATTTACAAGATCAAGACCTTTCTGGTTGGTGAGACGTGAAATAAGTCCGATTACCATCTTATGCTCATCTACATCCAGCCCCAGAGATTCCTGAAGAGCTTTTTTATTAATCTTTTTATTCTTTATTGCTGACTTCTCATCATAATCAGCAGCTAGCAGCTTATCAGTTGCCGGATTCCAGATATCCGTATCAATACCATTCACAATTCCCAGAATCTTATTGTTGTGATATCTTAAATGCTCTGCAAGTCCCTCGCCATATTCCTCTGTCTGAATCTCCCAGGCATAGGTGTTACTTACGGTTGTAACTTTGTTACTGTAAGCGATACCACCCTTTAACATATTGGCATCCAGCCAGTTCTGAATCATGCAGTCCTTATTAAATACATAATCCGGAAGTCCTGACCAGTATTGAATCATTTTTCTGTCATAAATACCCTGGAACTTCAGATTATGTATTGTGAGTACTGAAATTGCACGTCCTACATCTGTATCCTGGAAACAGGTTCTCAGATAAAGTGGTACTAAAGCTGCCTGCCAGTCATGACAATGTACTACATCAGGAGTCCAATTCAGATAATTAAGGGCAGCAAGGGCAGCTTTTGCAAAATAACAGAATTTCGGAATGTCATCTATGAGATTCGTATATGGATTTCCCCAGGAAAAGAACTCATCATTATCTATAAAATCATAGATAACACCGTCCTCCTGATATTCCATAATTCCCACATAATACTGCTTTCCATCAGAGCAGAGATTCATATCAAAGGAACCCCTGTATTCCATCTTTTCCTGAAATTTCTGAGGAATACATTTATATCTTGGAATAATGACCTTAACATCAATGTTTAATTTTGCCAGACTCTTTGGCAGGGCAGACATTACATCTCCCAATCCACCTGTCTTAACAAATGGATAACATTCTGATCCAATGAAGGCTACACTTCTTCGCGGTCCCAGATCAGGCTGTTTCGTTGGAATGTTCTGTTCATTCTGTTCAACAGCTGGCTCCTGAATAATTGCGGTTTGCTTAACAGAAACATTCTCTGCTGTTGGAGCAACAGTCTTAACAGCTTTTTGAGGACTGTTTTTTGCACTGTTTTTTACGCTGTTTCTTGCATTGCTCTTTGTATTACTTTTTGCATTGCCTTTGGTACTACTTTTTTGAACTGTTTTTTTTCTCATATCATTGATCTCCCTTTTGCATTTTACAAAGTCCGAAATTTATTACGCCTTAACTAAAATGTCCTCCGGTAAGTTCCTGATAAACATTCATTTTACAGATATTTATCATTTCCTGTTAATCTCAATTATAACACAAAATGCGCAAAGTAACTATTATTATGTGAAATGCTTCCATCACTTAATTCTTACCTGAGTGATACAAGCAAGTCCCCACCCACTGCTTATTGCTCTTCGCAACCTCCGCAGGGGACTGGCTTCCAGACTTGGACTGGAACTCTATGACAGAAAGAAGCTCGAAGAAGAGGCCAAAAAACTTGGAAAACTTGATATTTCCGATGTAGCAGACATAATCATAAATTATATCAACGCTAAAAAAATATCCGAGCAAAAGCACCTGTAGACCAAATAATACTGTAAAAATCAGGCACAAGTTTCCGAAGTATAACTTGTGCCTGATCTGCATCGTTTTCTTTTAATATTTACTGTTTGACTGATGGGATTTATCTATCGGATATCTCTATAAATTCGCAGATAAACTTCTCAAATATACTATACAACGTATCAATATTCCAGGATATATTCCATCTGTCTTTCTTTGGTTTTCATACCCATTTTTTCATAGAATTTTTCGGCCGAAACATTTCCTGCCCATACATTCAGTGTCACTTCATAGCAGCCCATTCGCTTTGCTTCGTTTTTTACATACTCAAACAGACGCTCACCGATATGCTGTCCTCGTGCCTGCTGATCCACACATAGATCATCTATAAAAAGAGACTTAAACGGTACCATATTAGTTGAAAAAGGCTGTTCCTGTAATTGGCAAAATGCATATCCCACACAAACATCTTCCTCGTTTACTGCTACATATATGGGTTTTTCTTCTTTTCCTAATAGCTCTGTCAATTCGCTTACAGTATATTTTGTGGTACCAGGAATAAAAATATCAGGTCTTATATCCGCATGAATCTGCAATACCTGTCCCAACAGTTCAATTATTCTTGGAATGTCTTCTTCTTCTGCTTTTCTAATAGTCATTTTTTCTCCTCCAATTATCCGGCAAACTATCTGCAAATACTCCAAATAATCCGTCAAAAAAATCTTTTGTCTGTACAAAAACCTGCTTTTTAAGGGGAAGTGAAAACGGACTGATCGGAAAACCATTTTCAATCCATTCTTCACTATATTGAAACGCAGCTTTATGGTCAGCTGTCATAGCCAGTGTTCCTACAAGTTTTCCATCATAAAATACCTGTAATGCATTACCTTTCCTCATTTATGACCTCCTGAATATCTTTATATGGAACATGCCTAAAAGCAGATAATATTTTATTTTTTTATCGTCAGATTTGTGGTATACTTTATGTATTACTTACAGACTTCCGGGAGGAGACAGCTATGCAAAATATAATTCCCGATGAAAGATATTCCGTGACTGACGAGGCCATTTTAGGTGCTTTTTTCAAATTGGTAAAGGAAAAGAAGCCTGACAGGATTACTGTATCCGACATCACTAAAACAGCAGGTATTGCCAGAAGTACTTTTTATAATCACTATCAGGACGTCCCTTCACTGATCGCTGCAGTTGAGGATAAAACAATTCATGACGTTTTTTCCATGATGGAAAACTTCCAGCCCAAAAATGACCGGGATATCTGCAGTTCCTATTTTCTGACTCTGTGCCGGTACACTATGGAAAATCCTTTTCTGTCCGGTCTTTTAAGCACACCTCATGGCAATGATCTGTTTGAAAAAATGCTGACTATGCTCCATCATTATGTCACAGAAACTACATCTAATTCCAAGCCTGACAGGCATACAAAGGAAGAAGTTTCCTATGTGATCACCTGTGCCATCGGCAGTACTATCGGAGTTCTCCACAAATGGAGCCGGGATAATTTTAATCTTGCACCGGAAGTGATCGCTGATATTCTGTCTGAAATTTTTTTATCCGGTATGCTGCCGCTTTTATCCTAATTCAGGGATCATAATCATTGCCCGGTCTTATTTACGCCAGAGGCTCATCAATCAGAACATCCTGCCTCTTAATCTTCTTTGTTGTGTTGCGGATAAACGGATTTTTGCGGATAACCAGTCCTGTAATGCGACGATAGGTTGGCTGATTTCTGTTATATTCATCCAGAAATGCCTGAAGCTGTGTCTGAATTGCCTCTGTATCCAATGCTTTCGCTTCCACAACGGCCTGCTCTGGATAGATGCGGGCTGTCAGGCCATTGTTCTCACCTGTCACGATCACTTCACCCACCAGTGGATTCAGAGCCAGCTTATTCTCAATCTCCTCCGGAGATACATTTTCACCGTTGGACATGATGATCAGGTTCTTCACACGTCCATTGATAAACAGATAACCGTCTTCATCCATATACCCCTTGTCACCGGTATGCAGCCAGCCATCCTTTAAAGTCTCTGCAGTCTCATCAGGCATCTGATAATATCCCTTCATTACACTGCTTCCTTTTACCAGAATCTCACCGTTTTCAAATCTAATCTCTACATTTTCAAGTGGTTTTCCGATAGAACCTTTTTTATGATTTTCCGGTGTGTTGTTGCTGATAACAGGGGAACACTCTGACATTCCATAACCTTCCAGCACTTCAACGCCATATTCTGCAAAACGGTCAATATAATACGGATCCAGATGTGCACCGCCTGTAAAGATAATGCGCAGTTTTCCGCCAAATACCTTTTCTGCCAGAACTGCCTTCGGGATTGACGGATCAGCGGCAGCCAGTCTCTTATAAATCGTCTCGATCATCATTGGAACCATAAGCATAATATCCGGTTTGAAAATACTCATATTTCTTACCATATGAAGCAGGGAATCATTGATGCAAAGAGTTGCACCCAGAGAGAATCCCTTCAGCCAGTCCATAACCAGACAGAATGCGTGATGGATTGGAAGCACACTGAGCATGGCAGTTCCCGGTTCTGCCGTAATCTTTACTGCCTCAACATTGGAAGCCAGATTATTCTGTGTCAACATAACACCCTTGCTCTTTCCTGTTGTTCCGGAAGTGAAGATAATGGTCGCAATATCCTCTGCATCCGGGCAGACAGAATCTGCTGATGCGCTCTTTCCTGCATTTCGAAGTTCACTAATACCATATACCTTTGCCGGTGCATCTTCTACCTCTTCCTGAAGCATCCACACCTTCTGAAGTTTCGGACAATTTCCAAGAAATGCATCCAGATATGGTCTAAGCTTCGGACTTAAGAAAAGAGCGGCAGAATCGGAACGGTTAAGCAGGTCGATCAGATCCTCACAGGGAAGCGCGGCATCCAGAGGTACTGCTGTAGTACATCCGGTGATGATTCCCAGATAGCTTTCCATCCACTCTACAGAACTGGTTCCGATCAGTGCAATGTGCTTTCCCTCAAAGCCTTCTGCAAGAAGACCTTTTCTGGTGGCAACTGCATTTTCCATCAGTTCGCCATAGCTTCTTTCCATGATTTCCTTTTTATTGAGCCATTTTACTGCTTTTACTTCGTCAAATTTACGTGCACTTTCTTCTAATATATTTCTGATTAGCATATCTGTCCCCCATTATTTTCTGAACTGTTCAAGTTATGGATATCCTGTCAGGTACAAAATATCTTTGATCCTGACATCTTTATAAGTTTTACTTCGAAAAAAATTACTGAAGTTCTTCCAGCAGATTTAAGGCTTCGCCAAGAGTTGTGATCTTCAACACTTCGCTCTCGTCAAGTTCGAGATCAAAGGTATCCTCAAGTTCACCTAAAAAGGACATAAAATCCAGAGAACTGAAACCCAGATCCTCCCGGAATTTCATCTCATTATTCATTTCTTCCGGTGCTACCTTGCTGTACTGTGCTACAATATTTTTAAATTCCATTTCCTGATTCATTGCATTTCCTCCTGATATTGATTTAGTTAAACCAGTTCCATAATTTCGCCGATGCTCATATCCGGCTCTGCGATTCCCTTGAAAAGAATACGCATCATATAATAATAAAGCAGCTCCATATCATGTTCCTCCAGATGAGCAGTCTGGTAATGATAGGAGAAGTTCATACCTCCATCTTCTGTATGGGATACGGTCAGATACATCTTCTTGGTGGCTGCACCGTTTGCAAACCATTTTGCATGCTGACGGATGGTTCCAAGCATTTCATTCTCCACCTTCACAGTCATTGGCTGGTAAGTCAGATAACAGCTCTCATATCCTGTATGCTCCGGTGTATTGTATCTCTTTCTCATCTCATCCATAATAAATGCCGGATCATAGTTGCTGTGCATGTATATACGATTCTGCATATTCTGGATCTCATAAGCTGCAGAAAGGAAATCTGTCTCCGGTGCGATCACTGTTCTGCATGGGAACATGATGGTTCTGCTTCCTCCTGAAGTCCACTCATCATGAGTAGAACGTCTGGATATAAAGTTCTGGATAGTGATATCTTCCTGTCCGTTATTTACTTTTGACAGATAAGTACGGATACCAAGCAGAAGAAGATTTGTCATGGACAGCTGATGATTCATACAGAAATCGATCAGATTTTTAGTTGGTTCCGGCTCCAGATAATAATCCTTAACTGCTACAAACAGATCCTTCATCTCAATGTCAGAAGAACGAAGTTCGGGATTTCCATGACGTTTTCTCGCTTCCTCCAGTACGGACAGTCCCTGAATATCAGAATACAGAGGTTCGCCCAGTGCATCCAGCTGGTCATCCCAGAATTTCTTATCTTTTGCAAAACGTTTCTCGTTGCCTGCTTTTGCCAGGTCTTTTTTCAGTACTGTCTCAAAATCTGCCAGTTCCTGCGGATAGGCTGTTCCATATTTATAATAGGTATATAATTGAAACAGATCACCGATCATTACTACCAGACCACAGGAATCAATCAGTCTGTGATCCATATGTACAAAGAAACCATTATATCCTTCCGGCAGCTTCAACATAGTAAACTCGCACATGGGAATGTCATCACCGTCAAAGGTTTCGTATGCCCACTGCTGCATCAGCTCGTCTGCTTTTGCAAGGCTTCCCATTCCTGACAGATCCTTGAATCCGATATCCCTTGGATCCTGTTTTACAAGGTACTGCTGTACATTTCCGTCTTTATCAGGCTTTGTAAAACGGATTCTGGTGCATCCGGAACGTTCTGTTTCCATCTGAATGCATTTTTTTAATAATCCAAAATCCAGTTCAGCCTGTACAGATGCCACAACACTGACACCGGATACCTGCTGTGTACCGTAATCCATGATCCAGTTGTGGTGCATTTTCTGTGCTGCTGTTAAAGGATAGTAGTTTGTCATACTTTATTTAACCTCCATCGCCCGTTTTCTCTTTTCCCGGGTACAAAAACATTACATATTTTTTCAGTAGCTTACCGTTAGTTCAAAAACGATGTACTGACAGCTACAACATTACTTTTTTTATTACGCAACAAAAAATAGCACAGATTTTTTCCAAATACCAGTACCCTCAGGACTTAATGAACACTTTACATAAAATTGACCGGGACTTATCATACATTTAACAAAACGTATCTGATAAGTCCCGGTCGGGGATTATTGTCATTCGTAATCACCTTTGGCGGTGGAAAACAGTCACATTATTTTTCAGAATTACTCCCATCATATTTCTCAAAAAATTCCATCACTGTGCGCTGATACAATTCCGGATCTGCATAGGCACTGCACAGATGCCTTGCTTCCGGTACAATGACCAGTTCTTTTGGTGCTTTGCACAGCATATAGTTCTGAAATGAATTATTCGGATACACATAGGTATCTTTCTCTCCATGAAAGAAAAGGACAGGTCTTGTATTCCTTTTCATAGCTTCTGTGGTATCTGCATCTTTCATACGAAATCCTGCCACAAAATGGCACAGCCAGTCCATTTCCTTCAAAAGCAAGGGGATATAATGCAGATGGAACCAGTTGTCAGCCATATCCCGCATCTGTCTTTCCATAGACTGGAATCCACAGTCTGCGATCAGTCCCTTCACTTCTGGCGGAAGCCAGTAGCCGGATGCCATCAATACAGCAGATGCCCCCATAGACTGTCCATACAGATAGATTGGAAGCTTCTCCTTATTTCTCTCGGACACATAAATTGCCCACCGCTGTACATCCCATTTTTCCTTTGCTCCAAAGGTGATATATTTTCCTTCACTTTCTCCGCAGCAGCGCTGTTCCATAAATAAAAGATTGCACTGGCGCTCGTGGAGATATTTTGCCATAAATGACAGAGAACCAAATCTGCTGCCCCGATAGCCATGGCTTAATATGACAAATCTCTTTGCATTCTCTGCAGGCAGATAGAATCCATGGAGTTTTAATCCATCCACACTCCGGATATAGCAGTCCTGCATCTTCTGAGCCTCGCACCATGCCCTGCTCTCCTCATATTCCTTTGCATATCCGTTTCTGGGATGATTATCCCGTATATGGGATAATTCAAACCATTTCTTTCTTTCCTTTTTCCTTCCCCCTCTTTTGCAGCAGACCACCATGTTAAAAAAGCGCCAGCCAATCTCCATAATCCCTGAGAAAAAAAGTAATACTACTGCTGACAACTTACAAATTTTTTTCTTCATCTCATTTTCTTTCTATAAATTTTGTCATAAACTCTTCATATCCACAAGGTTTTCCCCAGAAATATCCCTGGGTAAATTCCGGGCACAGCTTTCGGATTTTGAGCCATTCCTGAGCATTTTCCACGCCTTCGATACAAATCTTCATATCCAGATTATGGGTCATGGTACAAAACTGATTCAGCAGATAATATTCCTGTTTATCTGCAACTGCTTTGGCAGTGAAAGAGCGGTCGATCTTAATGATCTCCGGTTTCAGTTCGCTGAGATAATGGAAATTCGAGTACCCGGTTCCAAAATCATCCAGTGCAAGACTGATTCCCATCCGCTTCAGTTCTGTAAGAAAATGCTTCTCATTTATATTTTGTTCCAGAAGGTCACTCTCTGTCAATTCCACGATCAAGGCTTCCAACGGCAGCCCGGCTCTTTTCATTTCCCCACTGATATCCTGGATCACATCAGACTTGGATGCCTGAACCTGAGAAATATTAATACTTACTCTGAACTCTGGAATTACTTTCCTGATTTCACTGCATTTTCCCATAACCTCCCTCATCATCCATCGGCCAGCAGGAATAATAAGTCCTGTTTCTTCCAGAATCGGAATAAACTCTGCCGGTGAAACCATTCCAAATTTTTCAGAAGTAAAACGCATTAAAGCTTCTGCTCCATAAGACACCTTTTTATCTTCAGCAAATACAGGCTGATAAAAAGCCGTAAAATCCTGGCAGCCATTGAGTACAGCTTCTCTTAATTCCTGAGTAATCTCCCTCTTTCTGAGAAATCTTCGGTAGGTTTCCTCATTAAATATATAACAACGGTTTCTTCCCAGCTTTTTCGCTTCATTCAAAGCGAAATCTGTCAGCTTCAGGGCTTCTGAATACTGATTCCCCTTTAATGCCGCAAATGGCACAATTCCTCCTGAAACCGTATACATGACCTTAAACTCATTAGATTCAATGAATCTGTCTATTTCATTTCTCACTTTATCATAAAGTTTATCTGCATCCTTCACCTCGTCAGAAGAAACATCCAGAATCAGAAATTCATCTGCCACAAGCTTGTACACTTTCTGTGCTTCTGATATGCAGCCGGAAATACAATCTGCTGTTTTTCTAAGTACAAAATCACCGTACTCCTGTCCGAAGTTATCATTGATTTCCTTAAAATGATCGATTCCTATACGAAGCAGATATCCTGTTTCCAAAGGAGTATCCTGTTGATCCATATACTGCCGGAATCCTGTCTCTCCTAATAACCCACTTACATTATCTGCCTTCTGTCTTTCTCCAATCTCATTGATACAACCGATCATATAAAGAGGTTTCGTATTATCATCCCGGACCAGATATCCTTTGCAATGAATCCAGACCGGCATTTTTTTCAGATCCAGCCATCGATATTCCATACTATGGATACAACGGTCTGTTTTAAGAAGATCATCAAATTCCTCTTTCAGTTTTTCATAATCAGGTTCATATACAAATTCTTTATGGTTTGAAATCACATTATGAAAACTATTTTTCGGAATACAGAAACGGTCAAGAGCCTGGTTTGCTATGTAATAAAAATCTGTCCGGAAATCAATCACATACGGGTAACTATCTGTAGTTGGACTCAGAAGATCGATCACGCTGCAAAGTTCATCCACTGACATACTCTGATACTTTTTCTCCTGCAGAATCACCTCATCTGTGATCTCCTCTGTGGAATGCTTTTCCATGCGGGAAAGCAAGTGACTCGGATCAGTTGACCCCGCAATCTTCTTCCTGCGCTTCTGACGATACAGCATGGTATCGCTTCGTCTTACAATATCTTTAAAGTCAAAATCTATATCCGGCTGATAATAAGCGTATCCTGCTGATATACTAAGCGGATACTCCAGCTTGTGTGTTTCTGCGGTTTTCTTCAAAATCAGCTCCAGTGTCTTCAGCCGTTCCGGAATCATATCTTTCTCATCGCTGTGATATACATATGCAAACTCATCGCCGCCAATTCTAAAACAGTTCTTTACATTCTGAAATGCCTGACTGATACACTGATAACACAGCTTCAGTGCCTCGTCTCCCTTTTCATGTCCAAAATTATCATTGATTACTTTCAGATTATCCAGATCAAAAAGCACTACACCTGTGGTGCGCAGTTTAATTTCACCTTCATCCAGATATTTCACCATATCCTCGTAAGCATTTCGGTTCATGGCCTCTGTGAGCATATCCATATTGGCTATTTTCTGCAGATAGATCACCTTTTGTTTCTGGATATATTGATCGTAATATTGAGAAACCTGGATCCAGATCAGCATAATGATAAACAGCATGGTTCCTGTAGAAAGCAAAATGGATGTCTGTTGAAATCTTCTTAAATAATAAAGAAACATTTCTGCCATTGCAAATCCCATGGCTACGTACATAGGATACTGGAATTTTTGGGCTACATCGTTTCCTGCTTTTCTGGCTTCGTAAAGAATGATCACAACTGTGTAAACCGCATTTGCAGCCATAATAACATGAGTTACAGAAAGTAACCGGAACATATCAATAATTCCTGTACACTGAAGCAAAACATCGACTGCCATATTTGCAAGATAAAGAATGGAAAAAATCAATGCTCCTTTATGGTACTTGCTTTTACAGATATCATATAACAGGAAATTAAATGGCACCGGAAAAAGAAAAAGTGAAAAATAATCCACAAAATATAAGGTTCTTCCATCCGGGATCAAAAACTGCAGAAAGCCACATTGTACCAGTGTCCATACTGCGACCAGCAATGAGAAAAATCCAAGGTTTAAAAAAATCTCCATTTTCGCTTCTGTCTTGTCGCTTCTTTTTCTTTGCGCTGCTCCACAATAGAGAATCAGGCAGATAACAGCGGCAAACAAAATTCCACAGCTGATTACCAGATTTCCGAGACTGTCTGTTAATATTTTCAGAATACAATCGCCTCGTGTTCCGTATACAAGACTGACTTTATTTCCATAATAGCCCTCATATACCGGAATAATTCTGACCTCCAGGCTTTTGCCTGCACTGTCTCCCGGAATATCCACAATATGCCAGCAGCTTCCCGGTGACTTCATAAAGTCCGGGGCATCCGCTTCATTTCCGTATTCGTATATTTTTTCTCCATCCAGCCAAACTTCTGCAATGGTGTGGGTGGTTTTAAATAAAATCGATCTGGGAATATCGAAGTCTTCAGGCAGAGCAATATTCTCTGATTTGATTTCTCCTTCTGCCAGTTCTTTTGTTTCGCACTGGATCGTATTATCCCAGAACAATTTTTCCCTGGTTGTACTCTGATCAAAAATCCAACCTGAAAAACAAATGGCAAACAGCCCAAATGCGAACATGGTAATCCATAGTTTTTTTTCTATTTTCATAATCTCTCCTTTAGAGTGTATGTCAAGCGGATATTCACAAAACACACCTGATTGCTATGGTTATTTTGTATTTCATTTGTATTCTGTTTTTTCATACTTCATATTATCCTCAATTTATTAACAATATACCGCTTCACTATATTTCACATTTACCATTGTATCACACATTTCCGAATAGCTGTTAGTGCTTTTAACACTTTCTTTGTTATAAAACCACAAAATTTTAGAGCAGAAATGCCTTTCACGAATTATCGCTTCAAACATTTCTGCTCTACTGATTCCCGGATATCACCTTCCAAGTCTTCCCTTAAAATCTGCGTAACCAAACTCTGTAAGCTGTAACATAGTGTTGTCAGCACGTCTGAGCCAGATATCCGGCAGTGGCATTCCATTAAATGTATTATTCTTACAGGTAGTATAAATGGCCATATCTCCAAACATAAGAAGATCTCCATATTGGGGGATCTGTCTGAATTTGTAATCTCCGATCACATCTCCTGACAGACAGGTTGGTCCTCCAAGCCGAACCGTAATCCCCTCTTCTTCCAGTTCATCTGTACCAAGTAATGGCGGTCGATAAGGCATTTCCAGTACGTCCGGCATATGACAGGCTGCACTGGCATCTACAATTGCAATCTGTGTCTCTCCATTTTTCAGAACATCCAGTACACTGGTCAGGAGAAAGCCTGCATTTAATGCCCACGCCTCTCCTGGTTCCAGATAAACTTCCACATCCCAATCATTCTTTGCCATCTGAATACATCGTTCCAGTCGTTCAATGTCATACCCTGGTCTTGTAATATGATGACCACCGCCAAAATTGATCCACTTTACCTGAGAAGCCAGATCACCGAAATGCTTCTTTACAGAGACAAGTGTTATCTCCAGATCATCAGAATCCTGTTCACAGAGAGTATGAAAATGAATACCATCCAGCAGATCCAGAAGCTCCGGATTTTTCCCAATTGCTTCATCCCACTGAGCTCTTGTTGTACCCATACGGCTTCCCGGTGCACAGGGATCATAAATCTCATGACCTTCCTGGGTAGAACATTCCGGATTGATCCGAAGTCCCACACTCTTTCCTGCTTCCTTTGCCATCAGTCCAAACCGAAGAAGCTGAGACGGAGAATTAAACACAATGTGATCTGCATAACGAAGCAATTCTTCAAATTCATCTGCCCGATAGCCGGCGCAGAATACGTGGACTTCCTTTCCAGGCATTTCTTCTGCACCTAGCCTTGCCTCAAACAGTCCGCTGGCCTCTGTACCTGCAAGATATGGCTCTAAAAAGTCATAACAGTCATAGTTACTGAACGCTTTCTGCGCCAGAAGCATCCTACATCCTGTTCGTTCAGCCACTTCACCGAGAAGCTTTGCGTTTTTTATAAGTGCATTTTCATCCAGGATATAGCAGGGAGTTTTTATATTCCTAAATTCCGGCGGAATGACTCCGCCGGTGGCTGTAAATGGTGCTCTTTTATCCAGTTTTTCCATTAATCTACCAGCTCCGGATCATGGCTTTCGCTGCGTGGCAGACCGTAACGGTCAAGTGCTTCCAGGAACGGATCCGGATCAAATTCTTCTACTGTATACACACCCGGTCTGATCCATTTTCCGGTCAACATCATAAGTGCACCGCACATTGCCGGAACACCTGTTGTATAACTGATTGCCTGACTTCCAACCTCATGATAGCATTCCTGATGATCGCATACATTATAAATATAATATGTTTTTTCTTTTCCATCCTTTACGCCTGTAAAAATACAGCCAATGTTTGTTTTACCTTTTGTACGCGGTCCAAGACTTGCAGGATCCGGAAGCAGTGCTTTCAGGAACTGAATCGGAACAATTTCCTGTCCATTATACTGGATCGGTGTTGTAGAAAGCATTCCCACATCCTCAAGACAACGCATATGATCCAGATAACTCTGTCCAAAAGTCATAAAGAAACGAATCCTTTTTACACCTGGGATTGTTTTTGCCAGAGACTCGATTTCCTCATGGTGAAGCAGGTACATATCCTTATCTCCCACCTGGTCAAACTTATATTCTCTCTTAATGGCCATCGGCGGGATTTCCACCCAGTGTCCGTTTTCCCAGTAGCTTCCCGGTGCACTTACTTCACGGAGATTGATTTCCGGATTAAAGTTTGTAGCAAATGCATATCCATGATCTCCGCCATTGCAGTCCAGAATATCAATAGTATCAATCTGGTCAAATTCATGCTTTAATGCATGGGCACAGTATGCCTGTGTAACACCCGGATCGAATCCACAGCCAAGTAAAGCTGTAAGACCTGCATCCTCAAATTTTTTGCGATATGCCCACTGCCAGGAGTAATCAAAGTAAGCGGAAAAGCCCTCTTCTTTACAACGTTTCTCATAAATAGCACGCCACTGTGGATCATCCGTATCTTCCGGTTCATAGTTTGCGGTATCCATATAGTTTACACCACAGGCCAGACATGCATCCATGATCGTCAGATCCTGATATGGAAGTGCAATGTTCATTACCAGATCCGGCTTATAATCATTGATCAGTTCGATCAGCTGATCCACATCATCCGCATCAACCTTGGCTGTGGTAAGAACTGTCTTTGTCTTTCCCCTTAATTTTTCTGCAAGCGCATCACATTTTTCCTTTGTACGGCTTGCAATACATAATTCTGTAAATACCTCATCTGCCTGACAACATTTCTGGATTGCTACACTGGCTACTCCTCCGCAGCCGATCACAAGTACTCTGCTCATAACTTTTTCTCCTTTTTCCTTATATATAACCGTTTCTTCAACAGTTTTTTATAGTGTTTATATTATCTGTGTCCTTCAGATTTATTTTGTAATTGCCAGAAGCAGTTCCCGCAGTACCTTACATGCTGTTGCAGTGGATACACCGCTTACATCCAGCATAGGTGCCAGTTCATTCACATCTGCACCTACCACTTTGGTCTGAGAAACAGTTTGTATTGCTTCCAGAAGTTCCAGGAAGCTCACACCTCCTGCTTCCGGAGTTCCTGTTCCCGGAAATGCTGACGGATCCAGACAGTCCAGATCAATTGTAAAATATACAGGAACCTTTTTTTCTTTCAGTTCTCTGACTGTCTCTTTCAGTCCGTCAAAAGTAAAGGGATGAAAATCTGTATGCTTCGCAGCAAATTGAAATTCTTCTCTCTCCCCACTTCTGATGCAGAACTGGTGGATACGGTTATCTCCCAGAAGCTCATGGCATCTTCGCAGCACACAGGCATGACTTAGCCTGGCTCCCAGATAATCGTCTCTTAAATCTGCATGTGCATCAAAATGTATAATATGAAGGTCCGGATATTTATTAAATACAGCACGTACCGCTGCTAATGTTACCAGATGTTCCCCTCCCAGAAGCACCGGGATTTTTTCTGCTTTCAATATTTCCTCTGCCCGCTTTTCAATGTCTGAAAGAGCCATTTCACTGCTTCCGAAACAAAGCTCCAGATCACCGCTGTCAAATACTCTGATATCCATAAGATCTCTGTCCTGGTATGGACTATAGGTCTCCAGTCCGAAGCTCTCATGACGCATGGCAGACGGGCCAAACCTGGCACCTGGACGAAAGCTTGTTGTGGAATCAAAAGGAGCACCATAAAGAACAACAGATGCTTCCTCGAAACTGCTTTCACAGCCGATAAAGGTTTCTACATTAGACTGAATCATAAGTTATCCCTCCACTTCCTTCAGCATATCTTCCAGAAATGCAGGAAGATAGAATGCTCCCTTATGGAGTCTTGTTGTATAGTAACGTGTGCGAAGGTTTAATGCATTCCATGCTTCCGGGTCCAGATCATCGACAGGATGATATTTTTTACTTGCAAATCCAAATAACCAGTAACCTGCGGCAAATGTAGGGATATGAGCCTGATAAACACGACTGATCTGGAATGTACTGGCAATTTTCTTATGACTGCGCTGCATTGCATGTGCATCTTCTGTATAGAATGGACTTCCCTGCTGGTTGACCATAATTCCATCATCTTTTAATGCATTATAACAGTTTCCGTAAAATTCACGGGTAAACAGTCCCTCCGAGGGACCAAAGGGATCAGAAGAATCCACAATAATAAGGTCATATTTTCCCTCACATCGCCGGATAAATTTCAGCGCATTTTCGTAATGAAGATGTACTCTTCTGTCATCCAGTCTACATGCATTTTCCGGAAGATATGCACGACAGGCTTCCACAACCAGAGGATCCATTTCTACCAGATCAATATGTCTGACTCTGTCGTATCTGGTCAGTTCACGGACAACACCGCCATCTCCTGCACCGATCACAAGAATATCCCTTGCTTCTTTGTGAACTGCCATGGGCACATGGGTGATCATCTCATCATAAATAAATTCATCTCTCTCTGTCAGCATTACATTTCCATCCAGAGTCAGCATACGTCCAAATTCAGGTGTTTCAAAAATATCAATTCTCTGATAATCACTCTGCTTAGAATAAAGCTGACGGTTTACCCGGATACTATGCTTCACATCCGGTGTATGAAATTCTGAAAACCACATTTCCATTGTCTTTACCTCCCTGCCAGAACATTCAGTCTCAAAATATCCGGATCTTCAGGTCCTGTCATATTGCATCCCTTTGCTTTGGCATATTCAATATAATCCAGGATTTCTGCTGTAATCCTCTCTCCAGGTGCAAGAATGGGAATCCCAGGCGGATAACACATCACAAATTCACTGCAGACCTTCCCTTCAGTCTCCCGGAGAGGCAGGCTGCATTTGTCTGCATAAAAAGCTTCCTGTGGACTGGTCACCACCTGGGGATCAATATATTCCTGACTCAACAGCCCGGAGCCATCTGTCTGAAAACGTCTGCGGATTTCAGCAAGTGCACTTACAAGCCGCTCCACCTCCTGGGCACGGTCACCAATGGAAAGATAGGCCAGAATGTTTCCAATATCACCGAATTCTATCTGGATGTCATATTCATCCCGCAAAATATCGTAAACCTCGATCCCGGCAAGTCCGATATCCAGCGTATGTACACTTAATTTCGTAATGTCAAAATCAAAGACTGAATTTCCATTGACCAGTTCTTTTCCAAATGCATAATAACCACCAATGGCATTAATTTCCTCTCTTGCATATTCTGCCATATCTGCTACCTGATGAAAAATCTGGCGGCCTCTCTGTGCAAGATTTCTTCTTGAAATATCAAGGCTGGACATCAGAAGATAGCTTCCTGATGTTGTCTGTGTCAGATTAATGATCTGACGAACATATCCTGCGTGTACAGCCGGGCCTATGAGAAGAAGACTTGACTGTGTAAGACTTCCACCACTCTTGTGCATGGATACAGATGCCATGTCTGCACCTGCTGCCATAGCAGAAACCGGAAGACCCCCTCCAAAATAAAAATGCGTTCCATGGGCTTCATCTGCCAGGCACAGCATTCCAGCATCATGTGCCATCTTAACGATTGCACGTAAATCACTGCATATTCCATAATATGTCGGGTTATTGACCAGTACTGCAACTGCTTTCGGATGTTCTTTTATGGCCTTCTCAACCTGTTCCCTGCGCATTCCAAGAGAGATTCCAAGTCTCTGGTCCACTTCCGGATTTACATAAACAGGGATTGCACCGCATAAAACAAGGGCATTTAAAACACTCCTGTGAACATTACGGGGAAGTATGATCTCATCTCCCCGTTTACAGGCAGTCAATACCATTGTCTGAACAGAGCTTGTTGTGCCTCCTACCATCAGAAATGCATGTGCTGCACCAAAAGCATCTGCCGCCAGTTCTTCCGCTTCCCGTATTACGGATACCGGATGACAGAGATTGTCCAGTGGTTTCATGCTGTTGACATCCACACCTACACATTTTTGTCCCAGGAATTCTGTCAGCTCCGGGTTACCTCTTCCGCGTTTATGACCCGGCACATCAAATGGCACCACTCTCATTCGTCGGAAAGTCTCCAGAGCTTCATGTATGGGTGCATGATTCTGGTTTAATTTAAAACGACTTCCTTTCATCATTCCTCCATTTCCAGTTTCCTTTGCTTCAACCCTCAATCAGCAATTCCACAGACTGAACAAAACAAAAAGCGCAGGTAAGGGCACTTAACCACAAACCTGCGTTTTGATCTGTATCTATATGTTTTATCAACAAGCATAAAAAAGCAGATAATACTTTCTTTCAGCATCATAAATAAAACTTCTGGATCATGCGTGTCAGAGTCTATATAGCAATTATACTTTTACTACTCTTATTGACCGTTTCACAAGTCTGCGCGTCCGGCGCATCGCGGTTATCAAAGGAACCTACTTATAAAATTTGAGCTTCTAACTCAATCAATAAGGTAACCAAAGTTACCATAATCGGCAGTGGACCCGGCTGTCCGTATGGCCTTAACCCTCCCGGGTGGTCCAAAACAATTGCTTTGAAAAGACTCTGTCTGTTACTCTGCATCTTCGTCTTTCAAAATCGCGTTTATCATAACATGTAAAAAACATACTGTCAATAATAAACGATTACTTTTCTCTCCCACCTGTAGAAGAAGGAGAATTCTTGCTATATATTATGTTAAACGCTTTCCAGCATAATCCGCAAAATTTCTTTATCTGTTTCTTTCATTCCTTCTTTGCCGATCTGTCCTACGCAGCTGATGGTTTCGCCGGCTTCTTCCTTGAGAATTCCGGTGTATGGCGCATAGGACTGACCGTTCATAGCAAGATGATGTGCCAGGAATGCAGCATCAAGACTGGCGGCAATTTTCGCTGCACAGGATATTTTCGCTCCATCACAGATGATTCCCGGAATATTGGCAAGCGTATTCTCTATGGTCTTCTTGATCACAGAAAGTTCTCCACCGCCCATGTAAGTAATTCCGGCACCGGCTGCACAGGATGCGGATACTGCACCGCAAAATGCGGAAAGTTTACCTATATACTGTTTCTGATATACAGTTAGAAGGTTAGAAAATACCAGTGCGCGGTACAGTACATAGTCCGGAAGTTCCATTTCTCTGGCATACACGATCAGAGGTACAGAACAGGCAATTCCCTGGTTTCCGCTGCCTGAGTTGATGACTACCGGCATGTCACATCCGCCCATTCTGGCTTCGGAAGCTGCGGCTGTGAGACTGCGCATTTTTGTGAGCATATCATTGGAATAGGTTTCACGGATGATCCGGCCAATTCCAAGACCGTATTTACCAGTCATTCCTTCATGGGCGATTGCCATATTGCTGCGGATCTGATTTTCTATAATTTCTTTGACATCATCAAGTTCTACAGTATCTGCAAATGTTTTAATATCTTCCAGATTGAGCAGAGTTCTGTCTGCTGCAGCTGGAGTTTCACCGGATTTATGATCTGAATCCAGCAGGACTTCCTGGTTCTTTACAATTTTGGTTACATTTATATGATCGTATTTAATTTCCAGACTTACTGTGTCATCTCCAGCCTGCATTTCTATAATAAAGTGCAGGACTACCGGGGAGTCCAGAAGTTCTACTTTGCATATCTTTTTGTCCAGAAGTTCACAACATCTCTTTCTTCCGGATTCATTTACCTTCGAAAGAACTTCCATATTCAGGGATGGGTCTCCGGCTACTGCACCAAGGACTACACCTGCTTCAATTCCAGTCAATCCGCCGGAGTTTGGAATGATAACACAACGGACATTTTTTATAATGTTTCCACTGCATTTTGCGGTGATATGTTCCGGTTCTTTTCCCAGAACTTCTCGTGCCCTGGCCGCTCCATATGCCAGTGCGATCGGTTCTGTGCACCCCATTGCAGGAACCATTTCTTCTTTCAAAATTCCTATATAACTCTTATATATCCTTTCATCTAACATTGTGCTGATGTCTCCTGTTCATTCTTAATTCTCAAACATTCGAAATCCGCTGATTTACTGCGTAAATCGCTACTTTCTCATGTTTGGCGGACCCTAAGTTCAAAAGTCTTATCGTGCAAGCACGAACGACTTTTTGACCTGATATCTGCATATTCAAGTATGACATACTACTATCAGAATGTCCAGAAAGAATCTGCTAAAACGTAATGCAGATTGTTATTAGATAACGCCATAACAACGGATCTCGGATTATACAGTTTTTCGCCAGACTGTGTATTATATCCATCATACCAAAGTTTTAATCCCTCACGACTCACCTTCAAAGCATTTTTATTTCTCTCTTGATATCGTTCATATAGCTCATCCACTTCCTGCTCTGTAAATCCAAAATATTCAGAAAATCTTTCTTCCCCTGCCATCGTATATTCGGCAAACATATTTAATTCTGAACCGCTGGAGTATTTTGCAATTGGGAGGATACCTGTCATATACACAAATTTAACATATGGACGATCTTTCAGCAGTGACCGCAAAAATGTAAGATACTTTTTCATAACCGAATAACTGCTTCGCAGTTTATTCGGTTAAAATCTATTTTTCAGTTCCTGAATCAATTCATAATAATCTCTATGTTTCATCTTCGGAAACGCCTTAATAATTCTTCCCTGTCCAACAATTGTATGATTAGTAATTGTGTTTGAAAGATCATCAAATTCTTTTTGAAGTTCAGCTTTTTTCTTGCGGAGCATTTCCAAAGATTTATCTTTCTTAAGTTCTGCCGAATCACGTAATTCAGCCCTTGCCAAAGCTGCCTGAACTTTCTTTTCTCCTACAGCCTGTGCTGTTTCTATTGTTGTAGTTGCCAGTGTATCACTGATTTTATCGCTTACAATCCTCATATCTGAACGGATCTTATCCAGTCTGGTAAGCTTTTTATTTAATCCCCGGATAACTGCTACTGTTACAATAAAATCAGCCAGATAAGCAGCATACAAAATTGCCAACACAACCCAGCCTAACAGGGAATCCGCATGCGATGACGTATGATTTTCTACATATCTCTGAAAAACCTTCACAACAAGAACAATTGCCAATCCCCATATCAACGAGAATTCCAGGCAGATATATCCATGGAAATTTAAAGGTTTATCCGAATAATCCCACCATCTTGCATGGAAACATACATCTAACAGCCATCCTGCTATCAGCTCTACTACTGTAGCTAAAATAACCCCAAATATAAATATCATACCATCACTCATCTGATAACCACTGCTTTGAAGCGTATTTATCATCGCAAAAACAGAGATTACTCCAAACCCGTACACCGGGCAAACCGGACCATTTAAAAATCCTCTGTTAATAACTTTTCCCAAAGTCACTGCATGGAAAATCACTTCAACAACCCAGCCTCCAAAAGAATACACCAAAAAATACCAGCATATTTGATAATAAGTCATTCCACAAATCAATTTTTACTCCTCCTTCTTCTTTAAAAATTAGTAAAATTGCTTACTTCATTAAATTATATGAAATCTCTTCCGACAGTTATCCAATTGCGAACGCTTATTTATAGCAATTTGTAACATTATAAAGTATTTTTTTTCCTTTTACAATCATGCTTTTATCAATTTTTATGATTGCAAAACCGAAAGAATCATTTTCATAGTATACCAAAATCATCCTAAACGAAAAAGAGTTCTGATTTTCTCAGAACCCTTTTTCATTCGTTAAACCTTTTCTAGCGCTGGCTCTTCTTCTGGCGTATATGGGTTTGAGTCGCTGACAATTTCACCATCAAACGCCCCGGTCGGCTCATCTGCATTTCCTGACAGAAGTGGTTTGTAAACCTTGCAATCGTCTTATAGAAGTTCTATAATATCCTCGACCATTGGCAGATTTTCAACTATAGCAATTCTAGAAAGTAGACTTTGCCAGCCAGGTTAATTTTATAAGAAATGCAGGGGATAATTTTATGAACATCAGTATACTTCTCATGCAGCAGATCGTGCAGCTTTTTCTTATGATCTTCATGGGATATTTAATTGTAAAGACGGGACTTGTAAGGGACGACGACAGCAAAGTTTTATCGAAGATCATTCTTTATCTGATCGTTCCCTGCGTCATTATCAATGCTTTTCAGGTTGATTATACTACAGATACCGTAAAAGGACTTCTGATTGCTTTTGCCGCATCTGTTATGACTCAGGTGATTCTTCTTGTTGTTATTTCCGTAGCCGGAAAGCTTTTACATCTGAACGAAGTGGAAGTCGCTTCCGTTTACTACTCTAATTCCGGAAACCTGATCGTACCGATTGTCACATTTATTCTTGGACAGGAGTGGGTACTGTATGGATGTGTTTTTATGAGTGTGCAGCTTGTTTTTCTGTGGACTCACTGTAAGAAGATCATCAGTCGTGAAGCTTCTTATGACTGGAAAAAGATTATATTGAACATCAATATGATTTCCATATTTATTGGTGTTATACTTTTCTTTACAGGAATCCGCTTGCCGGAAATTATCGGAAATACGCTTGCTTCCGTTGGCACTATGATTGGTCCTGCCAGCATGATCGTAACAGGTATGCTCTTTGCAGGAATGAACCTGAAACAGATATTTGCAAATAAAAGAGTTTATTTTATCACTTTTTTGCGCTTGATAGCTGTTCCTTTGATTGCTCTTGTGTTGATAAAGCTCAGCAATCTAGCTTCCTTTTCCGCTGACGGCAATAAGATCATGCTTATCGTCTTTCTGGCGATCATCACTCCATCTGCCTCTACAGTAACACAGATGTGTCAGGTTTATGGAAATGATTCCAAGTACGCCAGTGCAATCAATGTTATGACCACTTTGTTGTCAATCATTACAATGCCGGTTATGGTTATGTTATTCCAGATGATCATGTAAACTCAAAAAATCATAATTGATATTTAATAAAAAATTTGCGCGTCTAACTCATCACTAAAGTAACGAGAATGCGACGCGCAGTTATTCAAACATAACAATAGCCTTGACCATACCAAACAATCAAGGCTATTATTCCCCTATTTTAATCCAGCTGTTTATTTTTATGAAAAAGCACGGTACAGATCAGTACGGTAAATGGCACTGAAAGTACGATTCCGAAACTTCCTGCAAGCCCCTGCATGATTGCAATTCCAATATTATTTGAATTAATAATCTGCTGATACGGAAGATCATATGCGTAATCAAGAAGAAGTGTACTGACGCTGCTTCCTGCAAATGCCAGGATAAGCGTATTACTGTCCGTTCCCATCATATCTCGTCCCACACGCAGTCCTGCTTTAAAAAGTTCTGTTCTTGTTAAAGAAGAATTCTGTTTATAGATTTCATCAATAGCACTGCTGATTGACATTGCAACATCCATAACAGCACCTAAACATGAAATCAGCAGACCTGAAAACAGCAATCCACCTACCTGGATGCGATTTGTATTCCAGAGAGTCATCAACGTCTCAATATCCGATACATTATATCCGGAAATTCCAGATGCCTTACTAAAACACCATGCGGAAATCCCGGCAAGAACTACTCCGGCAAGAGTTCCAAGCGTTGCGGCACACGTTTTTCGTGTAGGACCTCCGATAAGATACATGGTAACCAGTGTCGTAATAAAACATACAAACACTGCGGTCCAAAACGGTGAGTATTTCAGATACACAAGCGGCAGATATACAAAAATCACGCAGAAAAACGTAAAGACAAGTCCAAGGCAGCCTTTTATTCCCTGCTTTCCACCAATCATGCAAAGCGCTAACAGATAAATAAGTGCAAAAATATAAATAACCGATTCTCTATCCTGTGTATAAACACTGGCAACTGTAGAATCACCTGCAACACTCTGCATAACGATTACTTTCATTCCAGGTTTGCATGCCGCGCCAAATAAATACCCAGAACTACTTGTAATATCAAGTTCTTCTCCTTTTCGTACCCCTGTAAGCATGTGTACACGTACTTTCTGCTCTCCTACACGGGTTCCGTTTTCCTCCAGATTATCCTGAAGAATTTTCACCACTTTCGCTTTCTCAAATGTCTGCCCTGTCCGAACCACCAATTCTGTTTTTTCTACCTGATTCAGCCTGATAACAAAAACAGCGAACACACAGACAAGTAAAAAATAAATAAGATACCGGACTGCCTTTTTTCTGGTAAGTAGCCCGGTAAGTTTTATGTTTTTCATAGAATTTGATTTCTCAGATTCTGCTTTTAATTCTCAGATGTTTCAGCTACTGCATCTGTAGAAGTATCTGCATTATCTGCTGGTGTATCCGAAGAATCTGATGCTTCAGCGTCACTGTCTGTGGTGTCAGCAGAAGTGTCTGAGGTATCTGAGGAATTGTTCGTAGTATCTGTGCCCGTTTTTTTGATAGTAAATGTATCATCAATTGCTTCTGCCTTACCATCATCTGTAATCTGGTAAGTATCAATAGAGAATGCATCTGCTGTCAATGTAATGACAGAATAACTTGGAAGCCAGTTCTGGCTGCGGGCTGCCACATAATCCTGCTGAGTGGAAAGAAGTTCATAATACTTAGAACCTGAAGCGGAGTTTGCTGTCATGTACAGGATTCCCTGTGGATCTGTAACGGTATCTCCATCAACATCTTCGATTGTATAGCAGCTATTATCCTGATGGAATGCATCCAGTGCAGCCTGTGCATCTGTATCTCCTTCTTCCGGAGCAAGTGCGATCTGTTCCTGTGTATCTACATTTGTAGCATGATCCCAGTCATAATCTGTTCCATCTGCATTCAGACTGAACTCATATTTACCATGAGTCTGTCCATCACCGTAAAGCATTTTGGAACGACTGTATGTATGGTCATGTCCCTGAAGGACAACATCGATATCATTTGCATCAAATACAGGAGTAAGCTGTGTACGAAGGATCATACCATCGGTATCTGAATGATCAAGACCAGATCCGTAAATATCCTGATGAATGGTTACGATACGCCATTTTGCATCCGGATAAGCTTTGACAGCTTCTTCGATTGTTTTCTGATGTTCTGCCACGTTATAATTATTGGTATTTAAAACAATGAAAAGTCCCTCACCATAACTGTAGTAATAATCACCACCAGCCTGAGTTTTTCCATTCTCTGTATTATTCGGATTATTAAAGTGATACATGTAATCTTCATTTAAAGAATCATGGTTACCAATCGTAGTTGCCACTGCAAGACCTTTCAGCGCATCAGCACTCAGGTAGGAAGCATATTCTTCCTCTTTTGCTTCACCTGTTTTGTTAACCTGGTCACCTGCTGAGATTACAAAGTTAATATCCGGATTTTCCTCAAGTGCTGTATTCAGAGTACGATTCCATGAAAAGCCATCATTCTCTGCTGCTTTATTTGCCGCACCTGATTCATTGGAAAGCTCTGCGCCATTCTGAGTCTGACCTTTGGAAGCACCAATCTGCGGGTCGCCTACATAAAGGATCTTTACAGAATCTGTACTCTGTGTTTTATATTCACATACGTCTGTCTGCTCACCGTTTTTCTCAACTGTGTAATAATAAGTTGTATTCGGTTCCAGTCCTGTAACTGTTACATGATTATATTCATAAGCCTTATCTCCCGTAAGACTCTGATCTACGTCACCGGCAGTTCCCTCGAATGTCTCAAGATTATCTTTATCTGTTCCAAAATGAACTACAGGTGTCGCATCGCTGTCACCTTTCTCACTATACCATGCGAAATTCAGCTGAGTATCATCAGCACCAGGCGTAAGAGATACCTTTGTAAAATCAGCTGCTGTTGTTTCCCATGCTGCATCCCAGTCAGACCATCCAGAATCAGCACCAACCACGCTGCTGTCTGTATAATGATCTGTAGATGCATATGCTGCCGGACAAACCACTGTCATAGAAAGAGCTGTTAAAAGACCTGCAATTAATTTTCTTTTCATAATAATATACTCCTTTTCAAAAAATATTCTTGTTTTTCAGTCGTCGCATGAAGTATAGCACCCGAATTTTCTAAAAACAACAGATTTTCCTTATGTTTGACAGACATTTACATATTCCTTAACATAGAATCATAATTGTTAAAATCCGAAGTATAATTAACCATATTAGCCGCGAAATTCAGGTCATTTTATGGGACAGTCAGTAATTGTTCCAAATTATTTTGACAAAACAAATTTACCAGATTCAACCCATAAAAAAAGTACCTCCACCATGGGAAGTACTTTTTTAATAAACTTATACAAATGCCATCAAACTAATTATACACTTTAAATTATTTTATTTATCGCCTAACGCAACACTTTCTGCCACTGCATCCATCGCAAATTCTCTGGCGTCCTCTCCAAGCTGTACAAAGCCCGTATTATCCAATGCTTCTTCTGCAATGCTCACGCAGTTATCTGCTGCTCTTTCCAGATTATAAAGGATCCCGGAAAAGCCTATTGTTAAACCAGGATCACATTTCTGCTCTTTTACTCTGTTCAGGTGTGCCTTATTAAACTTCTTTTCCGCCTTGTTCATCTTTTTCTTATTCTTAAATACCTGTTCCGCCTGCTCGGCGCTTCCTTCTTTCACTGCTTCCATCGCTTGATTTAATAAATCCCATGTAATAGCAATGCAATTTCCCAACTCTTCATTTGCAGTCGCAGAAAGTTTCATTCCCTTACTTTCGATCTGATCCCAGATTCCATCAATATCCTGACATCGATCTGCTATCCTCTGAATATTATTCGTCACATAAAGCAGTCCCGCAGTCTGTTCCGACTGTTGTTCTGTCAGATTACCACTGGAAAAAAGTCTGGTAATATATTCTGTCACATCTTCCTGTAAATGCTGTACAGTTTCCAGTTTTTTCTTAAATTTATCATATGCGGCAGATGTTTTTCCTACGCTGATCACTTCTTATAACTGTGTAAGCATAGTTGCAGCAAAACCTGCCAGATTTTCCAGTTCCTGTGATACCAGATACATAGCAGCCACCGGCTGGTCAATCATCTTGTTGTCCAGATATTTCGGCTCATAAGCTGCCTTGATTTTCTTATCTTTTCCCGGAATAATCGTAGTTACAATTTTAACCATCAACGGAATCAGTGGCAGCCACACCAGTGTACATACCACATTGAAAGTCGTATGCGCATTCGCAATTTGACGTGAAATTACCTCTACTTCGTTGCCTTTTGGTGAAATATACTGTACGAATTTCGCAAACCACGGAATCAGCCATACAAAAACAAAACTTCCTGAAATGTTAAAGATACTATGTGCGATTGCAGTACGTTTCGCATTCTTTGACTGTCCAATAGATGCCAGAAGTGCTGTAATCGTAGTACCGATATTATCTCCAAGCAAAATAGGAATCGCTCCTGCCAGACCTATCACACTTGTCACACCATCCGGTCCTGCCTGAGATGCAAAGTTCTGAAGTACTGCAATCGTAGCAGAAGAACTCTGCACTACCAATGTCATCGCCGCACCAAGAAGTACACCTAATACCGGAATGGAAGAAACTTTTCCCATAAGATCAGTAAAAACCGGACTGGTTGCCAGTGGTTTCATTACACTGCCCATAATTTCCTGTGACCAGTGCTCCTGCAAGCGCTCCCATGACCGGGTTCTTCGTAAGAAATCCCAGAATCTTTTTCATCTTTTCCCCGGCAGCTTTTTGCAGCGCATCACTCATGCTGTTCATTCCATAAAGAAATAACGCCCGGCCACCAATCAGTCCAAAAATCACTTTTACATTTTCGTTCATTACCTGTTTTCTCCCTCTTCCTTAGTATCTCTTTCACGTTCATTTGTAAAATTAATACTGATACAAGTTCCTCATGCTTCTTGGTTTGCAACTTTATTAATTGTATCAGTCAGAAGAGGTTTCCTCTATCACGCTACGGTTTGAATAAGGTAAAATTACTGTAAAATATTACATTATAAATTTTTATTTCGATATTCCGATGGTGTCTGCTTCAAGTGTTTCTTGAATACTTTAACAAAATAACTGTTTTCTTTAAAACCACACCGATATGCTATTTCGTTAATTGTTAATGACGATTTTGACAAAAGTTCCTGAGCGTACTTTAACCGGTATAAAGTAACATATCCCATTGGCGACTGTGCATAGTACTTTTTAAAACATCTCCCAGCCTCGCTTCTGCTGATACCTGCAAAATCCGCCAGATTCTCCAGTGAAATTTCTTCCGCAAAATGTTCCTGTATGTAGCGTAGCATTTTTTGAATTCTTATCTGTGTCTGTTGATTTCCTTTGCTTGAATTTATATGAGAGAGTTCATTTTGATGGCAATACAAAATCTGAAATATGGATATCAGTTTTTGATGTATTTCAATTTCAGGGCATGCTGATTCTATTGGCTTAATCACGCAACGCTCAGTACTATTATCATTAACATTTTCATTTTCCGAAAGAAGTCCGTATATCTCAAACAAATGATTCAATAACGGTTTCTGCCATTCTACCGTTGAAGAAAGAATAAGATAAGGTAAATCCTGGTTGTTGAGTACAGGCGCAAAATATTTTTTAAAAACAGTACTTGTCATTGGTGCAAGTACTTCATCTGCAAATACAATATTGGGACACAGACAACATTTTCCAACTTCTGTCATACGATAACTGTGCATCTGTTCAGCTCCGATCAAAATTGACTCACCTTTTAAAAGGCGCAGATGTTTCTGTCCAATCTGTACTTCAATATCCTGATAAATTGCTGAAAAAATCTCATATCCCAAATGCCAGTGCAACGGCACCTGATAATCCGCCCACTGTTCCAAATTATCTACATAATATTTTATTGGAAAAGAAGAATCCTCAAACAGAAACATTTCCTGAAGCTGATGATCAAGCAGTATCGTATCCATATCTCTTATCTCTCCTTCTTTTATATTTGGGTAAATAATACCATAAATTGAGCAGATAAACCATAGAATCGCCTATGAGCAGGTGATATTATCTGGTAAAAAGGTAACTGTTCACACGCTACTATCCCGCGAGGCGTTTTGGCATGAAAATGCCAAAATCCCGAGACATGCAAGCCAAAATTCCATTGCCGCAGGCAATCTGGAATGAATTTTGGCTACGTTACTGAGAACGGAGTGAACAGTAACGTAAAAAGCGATTATTCACAATAATATATCCAAACGATATTGATATTTGAAAAGCAATGCAAAAAGATACGGAGGTAACATATTAAAATGGCAACTATTTTACTTATTTTTATCTACATTTTTTATATCGGTCTGGGAATCCCAGACTCTCTGCTCGGTTCTGCCTGGCCGGCTATTTATGGAGAATTTCATGTTCCAGTCTCATATGCCAGCATCATTTCAGCAATTATTTCCACCGGAACAGTTCTGTCCAGCCTTTTCAGTACAAGAATCATTGCCAAACTGGGAACAGCAAAGGTCACCGCTCTTTCAACGAGTCTTACCGCAATCGCTTTATTAGGTTTTTCATGTTCCCACAACTTTCTCTGGCTTTGTTTGTGTGCGGTTCCTTTAGGAATTGGTGCCGGTTCTATCGATACTGCATTAAATAATTATGTATCACTCCGCTATAATGCAATGCAGATGAGCTTTTTACACTGTTTTTATGGCGTTGGTGTTACTGTCAGCCCTTACCTTATGTCACTTGCATTATCAGACAACCTGAACTGGCGTGGCGGATATCGAACTGTTTTTTATATCCAGCTTATAATTGCCCTCTTATCCTTTTTCAGCCTGCCTTTATGGAAAAAGGTCAAAGCAACGCAACAAGAAGACGACAATATTTGTGTATTGCCACTATTTCAGATGATAAAGCGTAAAAAAATATGGGCCTCCTGCGGTGTATTTGTTGGAATCAGTGCCTTAGAGTCCACCTGTCTGATCTGGGGAAGTACCTATCTTTCTGATACTATCGGATTATCCGCTGATATGGCTGCAGCATTGATCACCTTCTATTTTGCTGGTATGACTCTGGGCCGTTTTCTCTCTGGTCTGTTATCCTTGAGATTTTCTGACTGGAAAATTATCACCATAGGAGAAAGTATTATACTTGCGGCCGTATGTATTTTGCTGCTGACAAATACTGTTTCCTTTGCAGTACTTGGGCTTTTTCTGGTAGGACTTGGTAACGGCCCGATTTTCCCTAATATGACTCACTTAACCCCCATCCTCTATAAAAAAGAAACATCCCAGTCCATTATCGGAATCGAAATGGCATTTTCAAACCTGAGTATCATGCTTACACCGGTGCTTTTTGGTTTTCTGTCAGACATTACCGGTACTAAAATCTTCCCGGTTTTTATGGCAGTTATGTTTGCTTTTATGGCAGGATGCACGATTATACTTAAAACAGGCGATTCCAGGAGCCGTTAACAATCTTAACTCTATAAGCCTGATATTAATTTTAAAAGATTGCTGTTCTCACGCTACTATTCCGTACAAAATAAACAGCAACTTTAAAAGTCGATTTTGTGACTGTTTTTTACTGACATTTTTTCAAAAACACTTGACTTCCAGTACTCTTTAAGTACTAATATGTAATATACACAGGTATGTTTTCCGTATGTGTCAAACATATCTACATTGAATAATAATACATGTATTGACGCATCTATACTATGTTGCAATGCATGTATTATTGCATATAAAGGAGGAAATCGATAATGAAAACACGCAGATTGGGAAAGACAAATCTTCAGGTGAGTGAAATCGGCTTCGGTGGGGAATGGCTGGAACGTCATCCGGAAGAAGAGAGCATTGAGCTGATCCGCTATGCTTCTTCAAAAGGAATCAACATTCTGGACTGCTGGATGGCAGACCCGAAATCCAGAGATATCATTGGAAAAGGAATCAAAGAAAACCGAAGCCAGTGGTTCATTCAGGGACATATTGGTTCTACATGGAAAGACAACCAGTATTTCCGTACCAGAGATATGAAATATGTCCGTCCTGCATTTGAAGACCTGTTAAAAAGACTGCAGACTGATTACATTGATCTTGGCATGATCCACTACATAGATTCCGAAGAAGAATGGGAACAGATTCAACATTCCGATTACATGGACTATGTGATAGAATTAAAAAATACAGGCGTGATCCGCCACATCGGTATGAGTTCCCATAACCCTAAAGTAGCAGTCAAAGCTGCCGAATCCGGATTCGTGGAAATGATTCTTTTCAGCATCAACCCGGCTTTCGATATGCTTCCTGCAAGTGAAAATATTGATACTATGTTTGCAGATGAATTTGACAAAAATCTCAAGGGAATCGACCCGGACCGCGCACGCTTATATAAAGTCTGTGAGCAGAATGATGTCGGAATCACTGTTATGAAAGGCTTCGCCGGAGGACGACTGTTCGATGAGAAGCGTTCTCCGTTCGGTGTAACCTTAACACCAGTACAGTGTATCCACTATGCCCTGACCAGACCGGCTGTCTGTTCTATTATGTGCGGATATGATACAAAAGAGCAGATTGATGCTGCCACAGCTTACGAAAACGCTTCCGAGGAAGAAAAAGACTATGCATCCATACTTGCAAATGCCCCACTTCACTCCTACCGCGGAGAATGTACTTACTGCGGTCACTGCAAACCTTGCGTATCCGATCTGGATATCGCAATGATCAATAAATTCTATGATCTTGCAACTATGCAGCCAGCCGTACCGGCAACTGTACAGTCTCATTACGAACTTCTGAAACATAAAGCTTCCGAATGTATCGGATGTCAGGCATGTGAATCACGCTGTCCGTTCGGTGTTCCGATTGCTGCACGAATGAAAAAAACTGCTGAATTATTTGGTTGCTAATCAAATTTTTCTGTAAATACAAAAGCAGACAATTCCCGGAAACTCCGGATTTTGTCTGCTTTAATATTTTCCCTTTAATTTTCTTAGACAGTTCAAAAGTCATACTGTATTTCTAATAAACTATAAATTAGCAACGTTCTTTAGCATTCTTTTGTTCTGCGCGGTTAAGATATACATAAAATCCAATATTCAATACAACTCCCACCATAGTGGAAATCGGTGCTGCCAGACCAATCTTTGTCAGGCTGGCGTTTGGCTGGATACTCATAAAATATGCCAGCGGGAGACGTACCAGAAGTGTCTGGATCAGTCCCTGTGTCATAACCCAGATGGTCTTATTGTTTCCGTTGAAATAGCCAACCATACTAAAAAGAATCGCTGTCACAATGGTTTCCAATGCAAAGCCTTTCAGATAAGCATAACCATTCTCAATAACAGCCGCATCTGTGGAGAAAAATCCTGCAAGCATATCACCTTTGAATATAACAAGCGCAAATACCAGACATCCGACAACCAGACCGACTCCGATACCTGTAAACATAGATTTCTTCGCACGTTTTTTCCTTCCTGCTCCTATGTTCTGGGAAACAAAAGACGCCATGGACTGCATCAACGCACTCGGCACAAGCATCGCAAAGTTTACGATTTTACATGCAACTCCGTAACCGGAAGATGCTTCCAGTCCCAGACGATTGACAAACGCACATAATGCCAGAAATGAAACCTGTGTCAGAAACTCCTGAAGGGCCAGTGGTAATCCGATTTTCAGGAATTTTTTACACTGCGGATTCAGACGGAAATCTTTTCTTGCAATGGTAAATGGAAGATCTTTCTTCATTAAAAGAATTACTGCAAATACCACACTGAGTGCCTGTGCAGAAACTGTCGCAATCGCCGCTCCTGCTGCATCCATATGTAATCCAGCCACAAGAGCCAAATCTCCAATCACATTTACGATACATGCAACCAGAACAAACAGCAATGGTGATTTGCTATCTCCAAGTCCTCTGAAAATTGCAGATAGTAGATTGTAAGCTACAATGAAAAAAATACCGCCTCCGCAAATACGCACATAGCTGGCAGTCAGATCAACCGCCTCTTCCGGTGCCTGCATAAGTATAGAAATCGGATGAGCAAAACATACCATTACGATAAACAAAACAACCGAGATGATGGTAAAAACAATCGCTCCTCCACCAATAACTGCTCCTATCTTTTCCGGCTTCTTTTCACCAAGATATCTGGCGATCAGAACCGTAATACCCATGGCGAACTGAACTACCACAAACGTAACCAGGTTCAGTACCTGACTTCCTGTAGAAACAGCTGAAAGTCCGGAAGTTGAACCAAATCTTCCCACTACCAGCAAGTCAACAGCGCCATAAGCCGCCTGCAAGATCAATGCCCCAAGAACCGGCATCATAAAAGCTACCAGTTTCTTCAGAATACTCCCTTGCGTGAAATCCGCTTTATCACTTTTCATAATGTTCTCTCCTCTCACTCATAATCTCATAAAATTTCCCGATCGTGCGAATCATGCAATCTGCATCTTCCTCTGAAATATCATCCAAATACGAAGATAGTTCATTGAAATAATGCTCATTATACTTCCGGGACAAAGCTTTTCCCGCTTCCGTAAGAGTAATAAAAGTGACACGACCATCATCAGGAGAGGATAATTTCTGGAGATATCCTTTCGTTTCCATTTCTTTTACTGTTCTGGTAACTCCCGGGCGCGGAATATTCAATGCGTCACTGATGTCTGATACTTTTACACAAATGCCCTGTTTTTCCAGCGCCTGGATTTTGTCCATATATTGAATGTAAGATGGCATAACACCTTGTGGCAATGGCGGAAGCATTTCCCGTATCCGCTTTGCCAGATAACAGGCATCAAACATTCTTTTGATTTTCTCATTTGTCATGTTATATGCTCCTTGTATAATTACCTTAGTTAATTACCATTGGTAATTATATGGGTGTTTTTCCGCTTTGTCAAGCAAAAAATATTACTGTTCACTCCATGTACAGTATCCAAAAAACTCCTATCCTACCCGATATACATAATTCTGACCATACCTCATTATTCTTGCATTATTCTTGCATTATTCTTGCATTATTCCTGGATTTTTATCGAAATTTCCGTAACATAGTCCTCAATCTGCTTTGCAGTGAAATTATCCACAACATAATATTCCAGATAATTTCCCTCTGTCTTGATCTTATGTTCTTTTATATATGCTAAAAGCCGTTCATAAGTCTCTCCAATATTTTCCCAATGACCAACATGATACGCACTGAGGTAATTTCCTTTCGGAAGCACGCTTACACTGACATCCTGTATTTTCTTCTGCAACAACAGAATGGCATTGTGATATCCATCATAAACAGAGTTTTCAATTTCCTGAGGAAATTGCATATAGGCAACATCATAGTCATATCCCCTGTCCAATTCTTCCAGCTTTGAAATCAGCTTATTAATTTTCAACATAAATTCTTTATCCGTAGTATCTGTATCGGTAAATTCTTCATATAAATAATATCTTTCCGGATGATAAATTACTTTTATCTCTGAAAAATCACATTTTTGCATATATTGAATCTTCGCTTTTCTCTGACTCATCCATTCTTTCATTGCAAGAAGCCTGCTTATTTCCTGGTCAATCTCTTTTTGTTTTACATCAAAAATCTTCATAAAATTTTCCGAACTTCTATGTTCCAGAAAATCCTTTATCTCTTGAAGTGACATCCCGGATTTTTTCAATAAAAGAATCGTATCCAAAGTCTCCATCTGGTAAATAGAATAATAGCGGTATCCATTCTCTCCAAGTATCTCCGGGCAAAAAAGTCCGATATCATCATAATGAAAAAGTGTATGCTTGGAGATCTTCATTAGCTTTGCAAATTCTCCTGTCGTCATATAAGTATCGCGAATCATAAAAAACCTCCTTGACTATAGGGTTACCCTATAGTATATGCTGAGAAAAGTCAAGAAAATAAAAATGGAGGAATTTATGAGTACATCTATAAATCAGAACTTTACAACCCGAAGTCTGTTAAAGTTTGCGTTGCCATCTATTATCATGATGGTGTTCATGTCATGTTATACCATTGTTGATGGAATATTTGTTTCCAGATTTGTCGGAAGTAATGCACTTTCAGCAGTCAATATCGTATATCCGATAGAGGGTATTGTTGTTGCCCTTGCGACTATGCTTGCAACTGGCGGAAATGCCATTATCAGTAAACATTTAGGTCAGGGAAAGCCAAAAGAAGCGCGCGCATTTATGACCCAGTTCATTTTGATCGGATTAGCTACGAGTCTACTGATTGCCATTCTTGTTCTGCTTTTTCTCACACCTATCTGCAGGGCACTTGGCTCAACAGAAGCTTTACTTTCTGATTGCCAGAGTTATTTAAAAGTATTGATATTATTTGCACCAGCCTGTGTATTACAGATCTTTTTTCAGTCCTTTTTTGTTACAGCAGGAAAGCCTAACTTAGGACTGTTTTTGATGATTGGAGCCGGACTTTTAAACGGAGTTCTGGATTATATTCTGATCGTGCCTCTGAATATGGGTGTAAGCGGAGCAGCTATTGCAACAGGAATCGGCCAGTTACTTCCTGCGGTTGTGGGAATCCTTTTCTTCCTGAAACCACGAAGTGATTTATATTTCACTCCATTTCGCTTCCATTTAAAAGTGATCGGAGAGGCTTGTTATAATGGTTCTTCTGAAATGGTCAGCCAGCTATCCAACTCCATTGTAACTTTTCTGTTTAATATCATACTGATCAGGCTTGCAGGTGCATCTGGAGTTGCAGCTATTACTATCCTTTTATATGGACAGTTTTTATTTAATGCCTTCTTCATGGGGCTTTCTATCGGCGTCAGTCCTGTAATTGGTTTCCAGTACGGAGCCGGGCAAAAAGAACATCTTCGAAATACATATAAGATCATTATGAAATTTACCTGCATTTGTTCTGTGTTCATGGTTGTGTTATCGGTTCTGTGTTCCGGATTTATCGTATCCGTCTTTACCAAAGATTCGGCTACCTTTGAGCTTGCATCTGTCGGATTCCGCATTTTTGCGGTAAACTTTTTGTTCAGCGGAATTAACATCATTTCATCTGGGATTTTTACCGCATTATCGAATGGAAAAGTCTCTGCGATTATTTCATTTTCCAGAACGCTCTTTTTCCTGGTGATCTGCCTTGTGACCTTTCCGTATTTTCTTGGAATCACCGGCGTCTGGCTGGCTGTTCCAGCTGCCGAATTTCTGACATTGATTCTGTCGGGATGGATGCATTGGAAATATTTTATAAACAAAGCAAATAAACAATATTTTTAATAGTCATTTCTGAATTAGAGTAAACATCTTTTTTGTTTAAAATAACAAAGGCCTGTCTTGTATATTCCGGCAAGACAGGCTTCATATATATGTGTATGAAATTATTGGCTTTATTCGAATTGTGCTTGATACAGTTCTTTATCCTGTTCTTTAAATACGTTAAAGATTACTCTGTCAAATTCTTCCCCATGTTCTTTCAGAAAAGCAGTCACTGTATCAACTGCAATCTCAGCGGCCTCATCATTCGGGAAATGGAATTCTCCTGTGCTGATACAACAGAATGCAATGCTGCGGATGCCCTGTTCTAAGGCACATTTCAGCACACTTTCGTAGCAATTGCGCAAATCCTGACGCAGTTTATCTGTCAGTTTATATCCTACGATAGGACCAACAGTATGGATTACGTAAGCACATGGAAGATTATAGGCATGAGTCAGTGTTGCTGTTCCTGTCGGTTCCTGATAGTGTCTGCCATACTGCATCTTTTTATTTTTCATAATCGCATCACATTCATTTCGAAGCTGGATACCTGCTGCAGAATGGATGGCATTATCAATGCATCTGTGGCAAGGCACAAAGCAGCCAAGCATCTGGCAGTTCGCGGCATTGACAATCGCACCTACCTCAAGTCTTGTGATATCTCCCTGCCAGACTGAGATTTTATCTGCAAATGGATGACTGCTTCCATACTGTTCTTTTACAGTCGGAATACTGTCAAGGGAAACGATTCCTTTCTCTTTTGCATCTTCTGTCAGAAATTCGTTCTGAATCTTCAGGACAGTTTCACTGATACTTCCAGGCATACGGATATTCATCAGTGAGCGAAGTACAGTGCGTTTCTCTTCTTCTGAATCTCCCACCTGCAGGTTTCTGTACTCTCCCGAATCTTCCTTAAAACTCTCTACTAAATAATTTAGTCTTTCCTGCTGATTCATTTTTCCACCACACCCTTCTATCTTTTTTCTACAGCATTATAAGAACAGACAGCCATACAGTTTCCGCAATGCAGGCAATGTTCCTGGCTGATTACAAAAGGGGGTTTGCTTGTGTCGATATTTCTAACCTTTCCACGTACGGAAACTGCCTTTTTGCTCATAGAGCCTTCGCCGCCTGTCATTCCGCTGATTGCGATAAACTTCTGTTCCATCAGCTGTTCGTAAAAAACTTTTCCCTTTGCGGTCAGGAAATATAATCTGTTGTCATCGTGCAACATCATATCGATCACACGAGTTACAGGATGTCCCTCCGCGTCTACTGTTGCTACAACTGTTGAATGTATTAGAACCATAACTTGCCATCTTTTTCAAAACAGAACATAAATGGACGACATTTTTCTTTTATTTATCCTGTTTATCATCAGCAAGATAATGTTCCAGGTCTTTTTTCACATCTTCCATTTACTTAAGTTCCACCACTCTGGTACACACTTTCTCTACCAGTTCCGGACTGTGGCTGACTACGATCATACCAATTCCTCTTCTCTGGGTTTCTTCCATAAGGAAATGCCAGATCTGGCTTTGAGTAATGAGATCGAGCATTGTACTGATCTCATCTGCCAAAAGAAATCTTGTTCTTTTTCCAAGCGCTCTTGCAATACAGAATCTCTGCAATTCTCCCCCGGAAAGTTCCGTTGGAAAGCGATTCATCCAGTCAGGCTCTATTCCCAATTTCTTTATCAGTTCCGTCTCTACCTGATCTCCTTCTTCAAAAACATTTCTCATCCGAAGTCTCGGATTCACCGCCTGCTCCGGGTGCTGCCAGATCATCTGTACCGGACAATAGCCTTTATACGAATATAATGATTTTCCATCCATCAACACTGTACCTGTCTCTGGTTCTTCGTATCCCGCAAGGATCTTACAGAGAGTTGTCTTTCCAAATCCACTCGGTGCCAGAATTCCCACACGTTCGCTGCTATCTACCTGCAAACTGAACTGATCAAGTATTTTTCTTCCGGATTCTTCATAACGAAACGAAAGATTTTTTGCTTCAAGTATCATAAATGCACCTCACATAACCATTCCCTGACTGGTGCCATGGAACTTCTTCCTTACATTTATCTGTACATTTCCCGCAACGTGGTGCAAACGGACAGCCCTGCTGCATATCCCTTGCATATGGCTGAACTCCGTCTATATAGTGAAATCCATGTCCTGGCATAGCACGCCATAATGCCTTCGTATACGGATGGCGCAGAGTTTCTTCCTTCGCAAAATCCTCTGCCGGTGAATCCTCAATCGTATATCCTGCATAGAATACCTGAATCCGGTCCACAGTCTGCAATGCCAGCTCCAGATCATGCGTAATCACCAGTACCGCAGCTCCCATATCTGCAAGTTCCCTGAAATGTTCCATCGCCCGTCTGGCAAGCTTTGGATCCAATCCGGGCGTCGGTTCATCCGCGATCACCAGCTTCGGAGTTTCGATCAGAGCTGTTGAGATCATGACTCTTCTTGTCATTCCCCCCGACAGTTCAAACGGATACTGTTCCTGAACATTCTTACCCAGTCCATACTTTTCAAAAATAGAATCCAGTTTTCGCTTTTTTTCCGGAGTTTTCTTCCCCTTACAGATCTGCTGCCCCACTTTCATAAGTGGATCCAGATAAGAAGTACTCTGCGGCACCAGAACAATCTCTTTCCCACGAAGCTGCTTTATCTTCTTTTCGGTAAGGTTTTCTCCACAATAATAAACCTCTCCCTCCATCGTAGCATTGTATGGCAAAATTCCCATGATTCCATGTGCCAGAAGGCTCTTTCCGGAACCCGATGATCCAACAACAGCCACTATCTCTCCTGCATGAACTGTGACGTTCAGATCTCGGATTACCGGAAGCTGTATCTGCTGTATCCCCCTCTGATACTGACAGAAAGCTATCTGCATATGACTGATTTCCAGAATTTTTTCTCTTTCCAATTCACTGCCTCCTCTATTCATGCGCACTGGCCGGATCAAGCAGCCTGCGGAGATTTTCACCTGTAGTGTAAAAGCACACAACTGTAAGAATTAACATGATTCCCGGAAAGAGTGCAAGCCACCATTTACCGGTTGCCAGATATTTCATCGCTTCTGAAAGGATGATTCCTATGGCTGGCTGTTCATTTGACAGACCAAAACCAAGAAATGTAATGCCGGATTCATGAAGAATCGCGTGCGGAAAAAGCAGCACCAGTCCCACAATAAACTGTGGAAGCAGATGCGGAACCATATGTTTCATAGCAATATATAAGTTACTCTTTCCAAGCTTTCTGGCAGTTTTGATATAAATCTGCTCTTTTAACTGAAGCACTTCTCCTCTGATCAATCTTGCCAGAGAAGTCCAGTGTGTCAGTGCAACGCCCAGGATCACGCCTTTGAGCCCTCTTCCACATGCCACACAGATAAGAATCAGCAAAAGCATATGAGGAATTCCCATGATCAGATCAATAAACCATGTCACGATCGTATCTGCCGTTTTTCCCATTGTCGCTGACACAACCCCAAGGATAAATGCCATTACAGCACTAAATGTCGCTGCACAGACTCCTATAATAATACTGATAGATAATCCTCTTACTGTCCTTGCAAACATATCTCTTCCAAGCCAGTCTGTTCCAAATGGATATTTCAGACAAGGCGGAATATTCTTCCTGGAGAAGTCTGTTACCTTCGCAGCTTCGCTGCAAAAACTTCCGCCGACACAGACCGCTGCAAGAAATACGACCGCAATTACCAGCCAAATCACCAATGTCTTTCTGCGGTTCCACCTGCTCCTGATACCTTTTCCTGTCAGACTTTTAGTTTCGTGCCGTCTGTCTTTTGAGGATGCAGTTATATTTTTCATCTTCCCACACCCCCTTTGCGAACTCTCGGATCAATGACTCCATAAAGAATATTGGCGATCAGATTTCCGCCAAATACAAACAACGCACTGATCATGGTGATTGCCATCAAAAGCGGCATATCACTTCCAAGTCCTGCACTGACCGCAGCCTGTCCAAGTCCCGGATAGGAAAATACCTGCTCTACCAGAACCGAGCCACCAAAGATTTCACTGATAGAAGCAAACTGCAGTGTCATCGCCGGTCCCAGTACATTTCGAAATCCATGATTTCTGAAAATTTCCCAGTTACTTTCCCCTCTTGCCCTGGCAAAAAGTACATAATCGCTGTCACAGATATCTATCATTTTTTCTCTTGTATGCATAGCGATATTAGAGATTCCCGTGATTGACAAGGTCAGTGCCGGAAGAATTGCATGACGCACACGATCCAGAAATGTCACACCACTGGCCTCCACACCGATTGGAACACTCAGTCCTATTGGAAGAATCTTCAGCCATACGCCAAAAATCATCAGAAGCAGCATGGCAATCCAGAAAGCCGGTGTACTGGATATCATCAGACAATAACCTTTTATTATTTTATCAATTGGTTTTCCACGTTTCATTCCTGCCAGTACTCCAAGCAGGAATCCTATCAGCCCGGAGAGAATCCAGGCAATGATCATCAGAAACAGTGAATTGGCAAGTTTAACCGCAATCACTGTTGTTACCTTCTGACGATAAAGGAGAGATATTCCCATATCTCCCCTTACAAAATCTCTGAACCATGCAAGATAACGCTGCACCGGCGGCTGACCTACGCCCCAGTACTCTTCAAGCTTCGCAATCTGATCCTGACTCATACTTCCGAGGGCAGCCTGCCCCACATTGGCCTTTAACGGATCAATGGGGGAAGCTGTCATAAGTGCAAATGCAACAATACTCACAGCAAACAGCAAAAATACCATCTTGATAAAATTCTTTAATATAAATTTTTCTGTTGTTCTGTTCAAGATATTCTTACTCCCATAATACTGTATCAACAAGTTTGTTCTTCGAATAATCTTGTCTGTACACTACACTTATTCCCATATCCACTGATCTACATTGTTTACGATTGACCAGCCATGTCCATGCGGATGGATCTTCTGATCTGCAATCTTAAGACCATTTTTTACAAAGTACAGGTGATCGATGTTGCAAAGCCAGATCCACGGAATATCACCTTCCTGAGTAATTCCTGTTTCTCCATCCCACTGTGCTTTTTTCCAGAGATCATAAGAGCTTTCCAGATCACTGGCTGCGAGAGCTTCGTCCATGTATTTATCAACAGTTTCATTTGCATATGGAGAATATTCTGCCAGACCGGTTTCATCCATAGTATGATAAATATTATAAAGTTCCATCGGTGTATGTGCTCCCCATCCCCATACAAGAGGTTCAGATTCTGCTCTGGTATAAGCAGTATCCCAGTCAACACCCTCTGTGGTCACCTCGATTCCAAGTTCAGAAAGCTGATTTTTGCTGTCCTCTGCCAGTGCCTGACGAACGGAATCAGATGCCGGGTAAATCATGGTAAATTCTGCACGGACACCATCTTTTTCGCGGATTCCGTCATCGCCTGCTTCCCATCCTGCTGCATCGAGAATCTCTTTTGCTTTATCCTGGTCATATTCTACTTCTGTTTCTTCATTGTACCATGGCATTTTGTCACATACACTGTACGCCGGTGTTCCATATCCATTCAGTACATTCCGGATCATTTCATCACGGTCGATACCAATGTTGATCGCACGTCTGACTTCTACATCACTGGTAAAATCATTTCCGTAAGTTACACCGTCAATTTCTTCCGCTGATGTTGCAGGAAGATTGAATCCACGGTTATCAACTGTCTGAACGCTTAACAGATCATAACCGTCTACAGACATATCGGAATAGGAAGCAGCTGTATGTGCCACATCCACAGTGCCGGACTGAGCAGCTGCCAGTGCCGCATCCTCTTCCATGAAAAGTACGGTTACTTTTTTCATCGTCGGTGCTTCTCCATAATAATCCGGATTCGCCTCGAAGATTACCTGCTGTCCTTTATCCCACTGTTTCATAATATAGCGTCCGGAACCGATTGGATTCTGTCCGTAATTTTCATCATACGCATGTTCCGGAACAATTCCAACGATTGCCATGGTGTAAGGCCATACCGCAAACGGTGTATTCATATGGAATTCTACCGTTGTATCATCTACTGCCACTGCTTCTTTCAGCATGGAAAAGTCATTGACAGAGCTGTTATCACGACAGTTATTGTAGGTAAATGCCACATCTTCTGCAGTCAGTGGTTCCCCATCTGTAAACTTTACGTCATCACGGATCTTTACCGTCCAGGTAAGACCATCCTCACTCACTGAATAATCAGTTGCCAGATCCATTCCGATGGACAGGTCCGTATTCGTAACGGTCAGGGTACTCTGGATCAGAGGCTCATGTACATGTTCTCCTGCTCCCCATCCGTATGCCGGGTCAAAACCTGCTTCCGGTTCTGATGTCGTCGGCATAGTCACGATCACTTCATCTTTTGCTGCACTTTCTTCCTGAGCAGCCCATATCGTTGCAGATCCTCCCACAAATGTTGCTGTCATACATACCGCTGTCAAAATTGCCAGTAACTTTCTCTTCACTATCTTCGTTCCTCCTTTTATTTTTCATTTGCGCACAAATGAGTAGCAGAGTCAGTGTAACATTTTTTACCATACTGCATAAGCACCCCAGGGGGATATTTACCCATTCATATATTGCATGTCTTACAGTATTTTTTTCATATCTGAAAATCCCCCCGAGAGGCTTGTACTTCAGGAACATTTTGATAAAATATAGTCAGCACAGCGAGATAAACGCTTCCACAAATCAGTTTTATACTCGTTGCAGCCGGCGCAAAGATTTGTGCCGGTTATCAAGTAAAGTGCACAGACCTCCACACAATGTGCATCATCGAAAAAGTCATAAAACCATAAAAAAGTACTTCTATCCGCAAGAAGTACTTTTTTATGTAAATATATACTTGTCAAACAGTCTATAGAAAATCAATAAAATGTATTGAAAAATTATTCCCGTTGTCTATAAGCTCCAAAATAACAAACTGCTACATTTTTACAATACCGAGTCAATTAATTTTTTCGTATAGTCCATCTTCGGATGATTAATGATCTCATCCGGTGTTCCACTTTCTACGGTTTCTCCATGATAAAGTACAAGGACACGGTCACAGAATGCCTGAACAAGTGCCAGATCATGACAGATTAAAAGAAAAGAAAAATTTTCTTTCTGCTTCAGTTCCATCAACAATTTCAGAATCTGTTTCTGCACTGTTACATCAAGAGCACTGGTGGCCTCATCGCAGATAAGGACAGACGGCTCGACTGCCAGTGCTCTGGCAATGGCAGCTCTCTGACATTGGCCTCCGCTTACCTGATGTGGATAGCGGTCTGCATATTCTTTATCCAGTCCGCATCTCTCCAGAAGTTTTTCAACTCTCTCACGGGTTTCTTTACGGCTCAGTCCCATATTCCGAAGGCTCTCACCGATTCCATCTCCTAATGTACGTCTTGGATCAAAAGACTCCATCGGCATCTGAAATACCATCTGGATATCTTTGTAAACTTCGCGGAGTTCTTTTCCCTTTACATTCGTGATATCTTTACCTTTCAGAATCACATTTCCTTCCGTAATGCTCTGCAGATGCGTGATCATCTTTACGATCGTACTTTTACCAGAGCCAGACTCTCCCACAATTCCAAGGCATTCTCCTTGTCTGAGTTCAAAACTGACATCATCCACCGCAGTCATTGATTTTTTTCCAGATATAAACACTTTTTTGAGATGCTGTGCTTCTAGAATTACATCATCCACCTTTTAAATCCTCCCTGGTTCCATTTTTATTCTGCATCGCGCTTCAGATGAAGCACAGAATTCATCAGCTTCTGAGTATAATCATCCTGCGAATGATCCAGAACCTTTTCAGTCTCCCCATAGTCCCTGACCAGACCATTTTTAAGCACCAGAATCCTGTCGGCCATCTTTCTTACCACTCCGATATTATGGGTTACCAGAATCATTGCCGTATGATATTCTTTTCTCATCAGGAGAAGCTCTTCCACTACCTGCTTCTGCACTGTCACATCAAGGGCACTGGTCGGTTCATCTGCAAGAAGTAGATTCGGATGCATGATCATGGCTGTACAGATACCCACACGCTGATTCATTCCACCCGAAAGTTCAAAAGGGTAACTGTCCAGTACACGGTTTCCGTCCTCCAGACCGATTTTTTTCATAAGGGAAGCGGCACGCTGACGTGTTTCTTTTATTGTTATTTTCTCATGTTCGGATACTGCTTCATGGATCTGTACGCCAATTGTCCGTACCGGACACAGGGCCGCCTTACAGTCCTGAAATACCATACCGATCTCTGTCCCCAGATATTTGCGGAGATTTTTCTCACTCATCTCAGTAAGATTCTCTCCTTTATACCAGATATCGCCTCTGGTAACCATACATTCTTCTCCCAGAAGGCCCATTATTGCCTTGATGATCGTACTTTTTCCACTGCCGGACTCTCCCACGATTCCAAGGATTTCCCCCTGTTTCAGTTCAAAACTGACATCACTGACTACCTGTTTTCCATTATAACTGATAGTCACATGCTCTACACGAAGCAAAGAATTGTTCATATATGCTTTATCTCCTTAGCATTTCTACCGTCATCCTGTTACAAACTATTTCATTCCTGGCAAGATTACTTTTACAAGAACATCCCCAGATTCATACAGTCAGCATAAACCTGAGGATGCAATGATTTACGAGTATATCATCGGGCACACAATAAATTTTAATCTTTTTATTCCACATCCAAATCTGCCGTAATTTCATAATAATCACACGGATGAGCTGCCATACCCGTAACATTTGATTTTGTCACAATTCCCATGTTCAGATGAGATACAAAGAAATATGCATCATCATCCAGAATTTTCTGCTGAAGTTCTATTGCCAGTTTTCCTCTCTCATCTGTATCAAAAGTCTGATGAAGCTGCTCGGTCAGTTTTGTAACTTCATCATTCTGATAATTTCCGTAGTTTTTTGCACCGGTTACTGTACTTGTAAAGAAATACTCCGGATCTCCGGTAGGTGCTGTAGTAAGCGAACTTACATAAACATCAAAATCTCCGCTTTCCGCAAAAGTTTTATGATCAGCTGTATTATTTACAACCACATCAATTCCGATATCTTTCAGAGTTGCCTGTGCATACTCTGCAAGTTTCGGCTGCTCCAGGCGAGTCGGATAAGTCAGCCAGTTGATCGTCAGTTTCTGTCCGTCTTTATCTACATATCCGTCACCATCGGTATCTGTCCAACCTGATTCCTCCAGCAGTTCTTTCGCTCCATCCGGATCATAAGATACAGTCTCTACTGCATCATTTCCGTAAGAGAAACTGCCTGGAAATGCTCCTTTTGCCGGCAGTCCACGTCCTTCCATGATTACAGAGCAGAATCCTTCCTTATCAATTCCCATTTCAATAGCCTTACGTACATTCTGATCCTGCACGATCTCAGAGTCCATATTGAACTGGCCGAAGAAACATCTGCTGGTAGCACAGGAGTTGATCGTATAGTCTGAATTTCCGTCAAATAATGCATAGTTATCATACTGAAGACCGTAAGTTCCCTGAATATCACCTGTCTGTAAGGCTGCTGTCAGAGCACTTCCATCAGCAAAGGATTTCACGGTAACTTTGTCCACCTTTACATCTCCGCCCCAGTAATCTTCATTCTTTACCAGATCGATCTGTGTAGGAGTAACATTTGTAGCGATATAAGGACCTGTTCCTGCTACATTTGCAGAACCGCCTTCTCCCTGAATGCCATATTCCATATCAATGATTGCGCCATATGGATCACCCAGATAATTGATGATTGCCGGACATGGCTCAGTTGTATAAATAGTCAGGGTCAGACCATCAGCATCTATATGATCGACCTTCAAATCATACGGCGCGCGGTCATGAACTGCAAGCAGATCATCCAGACACTCTTTCACTGCCTCTGCATCCATCGTACGTCCACTTGAGAATTTTACGCCATCACGAAGTGTAATCTTTACCGTTGTATCATCTACAAATTCATAATCTGTTGCCAGCCATGGCTCTATTTCCATGTTATCATTATATTTGAAAAGTGTCTCGCCAACACCATAACGAAGGGCACTCCATCCTGAATAATTGTCATGTGGATTGAGACCTGCATCTCCCATCTCCTCACTGTATCCGGTTGTTCCGTATACAAAAGTTTTCTCATCAGCTGCAAATGCAGTTGCAGACAAACCAGATGCCAGCATGGCTCCTGTAAGTAACATAGCAATAACTTTTTTCTTCATAGTTCTTTTCCTCCGTTGTTTGATTCTCTGTTTTAGTTCTTTGTTTTAGCTCTTTGCTTTGGATCCATATAATCTCTCAGTGTATCTCCAAGAAGATTAAATATCATAACAGTAATAAAAATTGCGGCACCGGGAGCCAGCACCATCCATGGTGAGATCTGAAGCATACTTCTTCCATCATTAATCATGCTTCCCCACTCCGCTGCCGGAGGCTGAACGCCAAGTCCCAGAAAAGAAAGCCCTGCAAGCTCCATCATCATGGTTCCGATATCAAGAACTGCCGTGACAAGAATCTGCCCTGCAATATTGGGTAAAATATGCTTAAATAATATTTTCAGTGTACTGCTGCCAGACATCCTTACCGCCATCAGATAAGCGGAATCTTTTTGCGCCAGTGTCAGTCCTCTCGCAAGTCTTGCAAACTTTGGCCATCCGATTACTGCCAACGCAATCACCGCATTATGAATGCCACCTCCAAGAACTCCGGCAACAGCCAGTGCAAATACAAGGCTTGGAAATGCCAGAAACAAATCTGAAATACGCATCAGAAGCGTATCTGCGATTCCACCACACCAGCCACAGACAATACCAATCACAGTTCCCACAACAGTAACGATTGCAACCAGTAAAAGTGTCGCATAAATACTTGTCGTACTTCCTACCAATACACGAGAGAACATATCTCTTCCGTATCTGTCCGTTCCCAGAATATGTTCCACTGAGGGAGCTTTCTGTGCCTGCAGAAGATCCTGTGCATACGGATCATACGGACAGAGTTTTCTCGCAAAAACAGCAATGACAAGTAAAATAACCGTAAGCGCTGTAAAAAAAATCAGCTTCTCTCTGATATGATTTTTCTTTACCTTCTGTTTACGGACACTGATTTTTTTCTCATTGATCCGATTTTTACTCATGCCTGATCACCCCCTAATCTCACGCGGGGATCCATATAGTGATACAAAATATCCGTAACAAGATTAACCACAACATAGATGATTGCCATCCATGCAACATAAGCCTGAACGATCGGATAATCTCTCATGGTAATGGCGTCTACTGCCATTTTTCCAACACCATCCCACATAAAAATTGTTTCTACTATCGTAGTTCCACCCAGAAGGCTTCCTATGGAAAGTGCCAGGAGTGTAATGATCGTAAGCATGGAAGATTTCATTACGTTTCTCCACACGATTACACTTCCACGCACGCCTCTTGCCCTAGCTCCTGCCACATAATCCTTATTCAGTTCTTCAAGAACTGCCGCTCTTACCTGCCTGGTATACTTAGAAGCCATAGCAATTGCCAGAGTCAGAGTCGGAAGTACCAGACTCAGTGCAATGTTATCTGTAGTAATTACCGGAAGCCATCCTAACTTAATAGAAAAGAAATACATCAATACCAGTGCCGCAAAGAAATTCGGCATGGAATTACCGATGAAACTGACGAAACGTATCACATAATCGCTCCACCGGTTATGCTTTACTGCTGACAAAATTCCCAAAGGAATCGAAATAATCATGGTAAGCAATACCGATGATACCGTCAGAAGAAGGGTTGCCGGAAGTTTCTCTACAAAAGTATCATAAACATCCTTTTTTGATACATAGCTCACGCCCATATCCCCGGTTACCATTCCTGCAAACCATTTCCCATACTGGACGAGGAATGGCTGATCCAGTCCATATTCCGCTCTGGTCTTATCAATTACTTCCTGGGAAACCGCTGTTCCGGCATTTTCATACATATAAGTGACAGCATCTCCCCCTGCCAAACGCATCATGGCGAATGACAAAAAAGTAATTCCGATCAGAACCGGAATCAACTGAAGAAGTCTTTTGAAAACATATTTTATCATAGGTTCTCCTTTTGTATGTTCTGGTTTCTGACATTACGTCTACCCGAACATTCTGCGGAATATTACCGATAAGCATCTTACTGAATAAATTTTTTTATTTTTTCTACCTGCATAACCGTATTGAATCCGCACACTCAAATTTACAGATAAAGTCTAGCAAAAGCCAAAAAGGCACACAACCCCAGGGGAGGGTTGTGTGCCATTCTTAGTTTGAATACTTTTACGGCATTCTGGAATAGGTCAGTTTACAGGCTGACATTCGTAAAATACTTCATTGTATACTTTTATACCAGATCTTTTTCTGTAACTTAGTCTACTCTGATCAGCTTTTAGGAAGTCTTTCTTTTAAAAATTCCAGAAACTCTTCTATACTCTCATCTATTTTCTCACCCTTATGGAGAATATATCCGAAAATAACCTTATTATCGCCAAGTTCCAGCGGGATTCCCGGTGTAGTTCCTGTCTTGTTTTCTGAGAGATAACTTCCACTCATATTTGAAACCTTACTGTTCTTAAGCATTTTTTCCATAATATAATCGCTGTTCGTCAGCACAGAAATATCAATATCTTTCCATTGAAATGCTTCTTCCTTCACTGCGCCAATATCAAAAAACTCGTCCTGATAATTCTGTATGAAACGGATTCCTTCCAGATCCTCCAGATTCGCACTTGTCTTACCGGAACCGTAAAGTTTTGTCAAACGTCCTGGGTACAGGATCAGATTTGTTTCATATATAGGTATAAACTGCATTTTATTCTTTGCAAGTTCATGCAGGAAATTCTCCTTCTGGTGACTCAAGATATATACAAATCCAATATCATCCATATAATCCCTGACTCGTTCCATCACACTGCGCACACCTGCTGTTGTCAGTTGAAAATGGTATCTTTTTTCAAATGTTTCATTATAAAACTCTACAAATTGATTGGCAAACCAGGAACTTGGATTCATGGAAATCCGAATCCATTTCGTCATTCCACGCGATGCCATATTCTCAAGAACATCTATCTCATTTATAATTTTCGACGCGTACTGATAAACTTTCTTTCCCTGTACCGTCAGACGGATTCCTCTTGGAAGCCGTTCGAAAAGCTGCATTCCAAGTGTATCTTCCAGACCTTTGATTACCTTGCTGACACTCGGCTGTGTTGAATATAGATTTTTGGCCGCCTCACTGAACGACCCGGTCTGCGCACATACCACGAAATACTGTAACTGTTTTAAATCCATTAATGTAGGCTCTCTTTCTGGTTTATTTTAAATTCTCCCAGTCGATTCTTTCATTTCTGTTTCTTGTCCTGTTCTGACGGACGCAACTGATTAAAAGGAACAGCCAGAGACATCTTTACCCAGTCATCTTCCTTATATAACGGCGCTGTTCTCCCATAAGATTTCCTTTTTCCTGTCCCAGGCACATGGTCAGTAAATCCCGGACTGTTGCAGATTTCAGGTTATCATCAATATTCTCCGGCATATCTCCTGAAAATGCTTCTGTAAGCTTTTCATTCAGATCAATCAAACCTTCCTGAACAGCAAAACCAACTGCACAGGATGTAAAGCTTTTCGTTGCAGAATAGATATTTCTCCTGCATTCAGGCTCACTGTGCCACTCTGCTGCCAGTTCTCCGTCTTTTGTAATTTTAATTCCAAGAACGTTAAGATTCTTTGCTACTTCTATAAATTCAGAAATATCCATATCAAAGGCCCTCCTGTTAATTTTCTTATGATATATTCGTATTATTATATAACACATTCTTATTCTGAGGCAAGGTATAAAAATTCCCCTTGCTTTTTATAATTAAAGCAAGGGGAAAAGAAAATACATATGTTCCTTTTTGACTAAACCCTATTTCGGTTCCGATTTAACCACGATTATTTATTTAATCCTTTATCAGAAATCAACTTCTGTTCCATAATATGTGCATGTCAGGAGTTTTTCCATATTTGCCGGATCGATTGCTCTTGGATTTGAGCCGGTGCATGCATCACCTACTGCAAGTTCTGCAATCTTTGCAACTTTTTCCTTGAACTCATCTTCCTGAATTCCAAAATCTTTTAATGTTTTTGGGATATTTAATCTTACATTGAATTCATCAATTTTTTCACAGAGACTGTTGATCAATGCCCTCTGGCATGTTCCTTCCAGTCCCATTCTTCTTGCGATTTCTGCATAACGCTCTGCCGCTACAGGATCTTTCGCATTATATTTAATTACATATGGAAGATAGATTGCATTTGCACATCCATGTGGAATATGACCTGTAGAAAATGCAGCTCCTGTTTTATGAGCCATTGAATGAACAATACCAAGCAGTGCATTGGAAAATGCCATTCCTGCCAGACACTGCGCATAGTGCATCTGCTCACGTGCCTCCATATTTTTATTATAAGATGCCGGAAGATATGTCAGCACCATCTCGATTGCCTGCAATGCAAGCGGATCTGTATATGGACAGTGTAAAGTAGAAACATATGCTTCAATTGCATGTGTTAATGCATCCATTCCGGTATACGCTACCTGTTTGACCGGAAGTCCTTCTACCAGTTCCGGATCAACAATTGCCACATCTGGTGTGATATTAAAATCTGCCAGAGGATATTTAATTCCTGCATTATAATCAGTAATTACAGAGAAAGCTGTAACTTCCGTAGCTGTTCCTGATGTGGATGGAATTGCCGCAAATCTGGCTTTCTGTCTTAATTCCGGGAATCCAAAAGGTGTAATAAGATCTTCAAATTTTGTATCCGGATATTCATAAAATGTCCACATTGCTTTCGCTGCATCAATTGGTGATCCACCGCCCATAGCAACGATCCAATCCGGCTGAAATTCCTGCATCACTTTTGCACCTTTCATAACCGTTTCTACTGACGGATCTGGTTCAACGCCTTCAATCAGCTGAACTTCCATTCCGCCTTCTCTTAAATAGTTGACTGCTTTATCCAGAAATCCCTGACGTTTCATGGAACCACCGCCAACAACAAGGACTGCCTTCTTTCCTTTTAAATTTTTCAGTTCTGCCAGACATCCTTTTCCATGATAAATGTCTCTTGGTAATGTAAATCTTGCCATTGCTGTTCTCTCCTTTAAAATTATGCCAGTTTACATGCTGCTGCAGAAGGCACTCACCTCTTCTGTCAGTTCGCATTATATCATTGTTAATTTTATAACGCAATAGTATTTTGAATTATTTTAATATTTGATATTTTTTGTCATTTACTCTATATTATTATCATATATCTGCTATTTTTCTATCATATGTCTGCTATTGTGCCAATATTTTCCATGTATTATTTGTTTATTTTTTAACATTTTTTTTAAAATTATAAACATCTCAATCCTGTTCTTATAAATCAAGAAATCGTATACTGTATAACATATAAACAAAAAAAGCCAGAAACACAACCTACCGTTGCATCTCTGACTTCCCGTTCTGTAAATTTATTTTTGTCTCTACAAATTACTCAGCCTTGTTGTCCGTTCGCCTGACGAATCATTATTTAATATCCATGCAAATGCTTTCGCAGTTCTTATATCTGCTTCTTTAAAGTGGTTTCCTTTATTCCATTCCAGTATACAATTAATTCCATTTTCCAGTAAACAGCGATATTCCTCTTTGATGCAGTTACCGATTTGTGCCATAACAGGATTTCTTGTCTTTTCTTCTCTATCTCCGAGACTTAAATAAACGTTCTGACTTTTTATCTTATATGTCTTCATATAGTCAATGAAGCCAGGAAACCATACAGATGGGGATGCTGCTGCAACACCTGAGAATATATCTGTCTGGCAGGCTGCCCATAACGCAAATAATCCTGCAAGGGAATATCCACCTATATAATATTTTCTGTTTTTATCTGCGCAAAGTGCGATAATATTCTCTAACGTCTTTGACGCACCACCACCAAAATCCTCCGTCTTAAATACCGCCGGTGCTTTCCATGGAGACAGATCATCATTCCAGTTTTCTACCTTTGTCGCAATAAATCTGAATTCCTTAGAAGTCCTTTTTTCAATTTCTCTGACCTCATTCTCAAGACTTGCCATTTCATGTTCACCCGTTGGCTGAATCAGAACAGTATCTGCTTCTGGATTTCCATATTCATATGTGATCATCTTCTACCTGCCAATTCTTTTATCACAATTTCTATCCCGCCTGTTGGTGCGCAGAATCTCGGATCGCGTTTTTTACAGTTTGCATATGCTTCTTCCAGGTCAAACCATTCTACGGTTTCCACTTCTTCTTTCTGGAGAACCAGCTTTGTCTCATCTACAGGCTGACTGTAAATATACACAAAAGCGATTTCATTATCCCGGAACATTTTTCCGTAGAATTCTTTCTCATAGGATATACGAAAATTTCCGGCAAATTCCAGTTCCTGCGGCTGTGCACGGATTCCCAGTTCCTCGTGAAACTCACGTAATGCCGATTCCAGAGGCTCATCACCTGCCTGGATATGTCCCGCTGATGAGGTATCAAACATTCCCGGAAAGGATTCTTTATTCATAGCCCTTTTCTGCATAAGAACCTGATATCTGCCATTTACTTTCCGCACGATCCAGATATGTGCTGTCCTGTGGCGAATTCCCTGTGAATGAGCAATCGAACGCTCAACTTTTTCCCCTGTTGGATTTCCCTGTTCATCTACAATATCTATGTATTCCATTTGTTATTTCTCCAGTTAATTTTATTTTTTCATTTATTACTTTACAAGTTTAATCCTTAGAGCAGGGATACGCAATAAATATTCTGTAATTTAACCGAAAAGTAATTCCACTGACAGACCCGGAAGCCAATGTCACTTATCATCTAATCAGCCGCAAAGAACATAAAAATTTACTTCCATTTTAACAGGAGTGCCGAATTAATAATTACAAGTACTGAACCGGCATTGTGTACCAGTGCTCCAACTACAGGGTTCAGAATTCCCGTGATAGCAAGAACGATTGCCAGAAAATTCAATGCCATCGCGGACGCAATGCTTGATATGTCCTTCCAGAACTACTTTTCCACATCCATGTAATGCAGATTTCGCTGCATTGATCTGTGAAAGGACATCTTCACATGGAATATCCTCATCAATCATACGGTCAATTGCCTGTACCTGTCCGATGATTTTCTTTAATCTGCGGTGTAAATTATCAGTATCCATACACTGTTTCATATCCGACCTCCTGTTTACGGGGATATTTATCAAAAAATATCTGTAATTTGTTTTACTGCTTTCTTTTTTAACTATAGCAATTATCTGTTATGTCTCTTTTTTTGTCAAGTATTGACCTTGCCAGACTCATACTATTCCCCGTTTTTTTGTTCACATTTTCACTAATCCAATCAATCTGATACGAAAAAGAACCGCCTTTTTTTAGTCCTATAATCAAACTTTATTCAGGATACCTGTAGATTGTAAGAACAGTACCAGCATAATAATTGGCATCAGATATTTGATCGTAACTATATACAGTTTCTTTCGCCCGAAGTGTTTTCCACCGCGCTCCATTTCTTCCACGATCCAGTTTGGTTTCATAACCCAGCCGATAAAAATAGCCGACAACAGTGCAATGAAAGGCATCATAAAACTGTTGCTGATGTAGTCCATAATATCCAGCAGCTGTCCGGTGCTTCCGTTTGGCAGCATAACCTCAACATAGAAAACGCTATAACCCAGTGCAATAACAGCAGTTGCAACCAGATAAATAATGGACAGAACTCCCGTTGTTTTTTTACGTTCTGTATGGAAAATCTCCATACAGTTAGCGGTAATGGATTCCAGAACCGAAATACAGGAAGTCAGTGCCGCAAAAGCTGCAAGGACAAAGAAAAGAAGACCTATGATTCTTCCCGCAACACCCATTCGATAGAATACCTTCGGCAGAGAAATGAACATCAGTCCAGGCCCTGCTGCCATACCGTCCACGCCAAAAAATACATAGACCGCCGGAATAATCATAACTCCCGCCAGAAGTGCAACACCAGTATCCATAACTTCGATCATTGATACGGATTTTCCCAGATCAACCTCCGGTTTTACATAAGAACCATAAGTAATCATAATTCCCATTGATACGCTCAATGAGAAGAACAACTGGCTCATCGCATCCAATGCAATCTGCAGAAATCTTGATACCGTCATGCCAGACCAATTCGGAGTCAGATAGACCTTTAATCCCTGCATACCTGTTCGGATACTTCCATCATCCGCTGTACTTTTTAGTGTCAGGGAGTAAATAGCGATTCCAACCACAATCACTAACAGTATCGGCATCATAGTTTTGGACACACGTTCAATTCCTTTTTCCACACCGTTATATACAATAAAGGACGTAATCAACATAAAAATTAATCCATACCACACAGAACCAGGTTCTGTGATAAATGATGTGAAACAGTTGTCCTGTGCTGCTGTTTCCACATTTCCGGTTGCAAACAGCAAGATATATTTGAGTATCCAGCCGCCGATTACGGCATAGTATGTCATAATCAGAACAGGTACAAAGAAGGTGATCACACCAAGAAATTTCCATTTCCGATTCATACTTTCATAGGCATAAATCGCACTCTTACCAGTTCTGCGTCCAATGGCGATATCGGTGGTCAACAGCACAAAGCCGACCGTAAAAATCAACACCAGATAAATCAGCAGAAAAACACCGCCGCCATCCTTTGCTGCCAGAAAAGGAAATCTCCAGAGATTGCCCACTCCAACTGCACTCCCGGCCGCCGCAAAAACAAATCCGAGCTGCCCTGTAAAACTACTTTTTTTCTTCATTTACTTTTCCCCATTTCATTACTTAACTTGACGTATACCAATCATAACCTTAAAATAGTAATAAATAAATATAAAGTTATTTATTTTATACTTTATTTTTTTTTATCTTATAATACCAGAGTCAAAAGTTAGGAGTAAAAAGCTTTTGATTCTAATATCATCTTATAATGCGAAAGGGATAAGTCATGGACACTTTCAATTACCGTGTATTTCTTACGATAGTTCAATACAACAGCTTTCAAAAAGCAGCGGAGCTTCATAATGTTACACCTCCCGCGATCAGCCATATTATAAAGCAGATGGAACAGGAATTTGGGGGCACTTTATTTATTCGAAACCGACGCGGTGTCACTCTGACCACCACTGGTGAAAGTATTTTGCCACTGATTTCCTCCATAATCCAAAAAGAAGATATGCTGTTTCAATATTTGTCAGATTTGAATGGTCTTGAGAAAGGTCATGTCCGTCTTGGAATTTTTAATTCCATGTGCAGATATCTGCCTGATCTGATCTACGGCTTCAAGGCACAATATCCCAACATTACTTTTGAAATCTATCAGGGGTCTTACGAAAATATCATTGATTGGCTGAAAACCGGAGTGGTTGACATCGGTTTCCTGTCTGAGACAGTGAACCCGCATTTTCCTTTTTATCGGATTTTCGCTGATCCGCTGATGTGCATTTTACGCAAAGGGACTAAAACTGCATCTGATTCTGAAATTTCACTTGAAAGTCTTGCAGATGTACGCTTTATCATGCAGCGTGAATCCTGCGATGCGGATGCCAGTCGTATTATAGACAAACTGAATCTCGATGTCCGCACCGTATGCCATGTGGTAGATGATAAAACAACGGTTGAAATGGTCAAAGCCGGATTTGGCTTTGCAATCATGCCGCTTCTGACCATGTATGGTTTTGAAAATGAAGTAAAAATGCTACCCATCTCACCAGCGGAAGAACGTGTCATTGGCGCATGTGTCCGGGATATGCATGATTTGGCCCCGGCAGTCAGAAAAGTGCTTGAGTTTATCAGAAACTATGACTATGGGAAGGTTTATTAAAAATTACTTGTCCACCTGCAATTTTTCTCTTTTAATCTTTCAGTACTTTTCTAATCCTCTTCAGCATCTTGTCGATTTGGATAGGTTTCGCAAGATTCTAAATGGAGAAACCGGCATATTGTGTCATATAAAGTTCATGATATTTACCCTTTCTCTCCAGTAGTTCTTCGTGTGTTCCACATTCGACTATTTCACCATGATCCATTACAACAATCATGTCTGAATCTCTGATTGTGGACAGACGGTGGGCAATTACAATACTTGTGCGCCCCTGCATAGCTATCTGAATTTTTTCTCTGTGCGTGTATCTACATTAGATGTCGCCTCGTCCAGAATCAGTATCTTAGGATCCGCAACAAATGCACGGGCTATCGCAAAAAGCTGACGTTGTCCCTGACTGATATTATCTCCCGCGCCATATAATACAGTGTCATATCCTTGCGGAAGACGTTTTACCATATCCAGGCATCGACTCATCTCTACAGCCTTTTCCAGTTGAGCCTCCGTAGCACTTTCGTTGCCATATTTCAGATTACTGCGTATGGTATCTGAGAATATACATGATTGCATTCACAATTGGGTTCATGAACGCAAAAATCACAAGGGTCTGCAACTGTGTCTTTATAAGTTCGTCATTGGCTTTTCCAAAACGTGCCTTCTCATATATTTCACGCACACATGCCTTAATAATTCTAATACCTGAAATATCCTCCTGCATGATTGCATTGATATCATCCAACTTTCCCTGTAGTTGCGAAACAAAGGATTTGCCTTACACAGACATATGATAAGCGTACCTACAAGAAAAGGAAACGCACACAACACAATCAGCCCAAATCTGGAATTCAGGCGCCACATGCAGAATATACTTCCGAATGTAAGCATCATTGTTCTAATCATTCCTCTGACAAACTGCGATACGAAATTTTGTACCTGTGTAATATCATTTGTCACCCGCGTCACAAGAGAACCGCTTCCAAAATAGTTCATCTGAGGGAATGAAAATCTCATTATTTTACGAAAACAATCCTTCCGCATGTCATTTCCTATGTTTTGCCCTGACATATGAACGAAAATATTGTTGAGTGAACCGCAAAGTCCTCCAAACAATCCTACATCCGACTTACCAAAGGGCACATCCCCAAGCTTCTCGCATGCGCGTGCAAGCTTGGTCTCCTGATGATCAAATGCAGCTTTTGCGCTGTCAAAAATGCTACTTCCTCCAGATGTACTTTTTAAACCGCTAAAGAAATCAATCGAAACAAATTTTTCAAATGTTACTGCAGGCTCACGAGAAAGAATATCATACAGTGTCATTGCTTCATTGTAATCTGCTTCGATGCCATTGTCTGCACGCAGGATAAGCCCGCTTTTTACATTAATGGTGTAATCTCTTGCAATAAAACGAACATAAATAACTTCATCATTTATATCAAGATGCCATTTTTCTGCTGCCAGTGCAAGATTTCCTTGTGCAAATACATCTTGCATTTGATGTTTCATAATCTCATAGTTGGATTCTTTCCTTATATTTCTTTCCTCATATCTGCCAAAGTTTTCCTATACACTACGTTTTATTATTTTTCTTTATCCACAAGTCGGATAATATTTCGCTCAATCTCTCGTATTACGCTGATGAATACTTCATCACTCTGACCTGTCGGATCCTGCAGTCCCCAGTTTTCATCGAAAGCTCTGCCGATATACTGGCACCCTACATCACAGCCCATCGAGACAGCAATATCCGGAACAGGTATCTTATCAAATGTTTTACTGTACTGTGTCTGTTCCATATCAATATCGTACAGTTCTTTCATCAGGCGCACCGCATCCTGATTGATCTGGGGCTTTGTTTCCGTTCCTGCGGAATAGCATTCAAACACATCTCCTGCAAGTTTTTTCCCAAGTGCTTCTGCAATCTGGCTTCGGCAGGAATTGTGAACACAGATAAATGCAAGTTTTTTCTTATTCATGGAATTTCTCCTTTGATTTATTAGCAATTTTTACAAGTGTTAACATTGCTGATACTTCCACTTATTGCAGCACCCACTGCCGCTTCCTCTTCGTGTTCCGCTAGAACAAGTTCTGCTCCAAACATTTCCTCAACAATTTCACAGAGTACTTTATTTTTTCTGAGGCCGTTTCCTGAGCCTGTTATATGTTTTACTTCAATATCAGTTCCGTTGTGAATGGTCTGATACATATTGTAAAGTTCTCTGCTCATTCCCTCCAGAACTCCATAGGTGAAGCTTTCCGGTGTGAAGTTATCAGAGAACAGATTCGTAATACTGCCGCCAAGTTCCGGGCTGACTCTTGTGCCATCGAATGTGGTTTCTATTTTAAGTCTTCTGTTCTCTAGCTGTCTGGCATCAAATTCTTTTCCTTTTTCCGCCATTGTTTCCATTATTTTGTATAATGGCTTATCCTGCCCTGTTGCTTCTTTTACAAATTTTCTGAAAAAGTTTTCAAGTAACGCATATGCTTTTCCACCACATAAAGACGCACCAGCCAGCAGATATTTTCCATTCAGAAAAGGTCTTGCTTCGATTCCATCTTTTTCAAAATACCAATCAGAAAGAATGGAAATCTGTCCACCTGTTCCCATGTTTACAAGTAAGGTATTACTCTTATTTCCTACTGAACCGAGGAAGCTTGCCTGATTATCGCCTATTGCGGCTGTCACTGTACAGTTTCGATATGTACCCAGTTTTTTCACATCAGTGCAAATCTCTGGCAGCCACTTTTCTTCAATTCCCATTTCATTTAGTTTTTCTGTTTCAAAACACATCTTACGTCCGTTAAAGAAGCCGAAGCTTGCAGCGTTGCTGACATGCACAAGCGGTACTTGTCGTCCTGTCAGGCACATTCCAAGATAATCCATAATCGTACAGAAACTTGTCGCTGATTTCGGAATCAAGCTATGTCTCATATTGTAAATGTGCGTAACCAGCCCATATCCAGATGCTGTTTTTAACTTACACTTTTGTTGGATTTCCTCTATCAGAGATATTCCTTTGGTTTTCTTTATTTTAACTTCATTTATTTTCTCTTCTCCGATTTCATCATAAGCATTTTCTTTTTCACCACAAGAATCTCCATTTTCGCTATAAAGATTCCCTCGTTCATCCTGCCATGTATACAACGGACTGACACATTTTCCATTCTTATCAATGTACACAATTCCATGCATCTGCCCGGTAAGTCCGATTCTCTCGACATCCTGATATTTATCTAAAAAATAGTCTGTTAAATTCTGAGCCTTTTTTACTATCTGTTCTGCATCCTGTATTCGTTCCCATTCGTGTTCTGTTGGGATAAAACAGCCATTTTCTATAGTCTTTGCCTCAACAATTTCCAATTTTTCTTCTGCTTTAGTTGTTATTTGATCTTCTACTTTATTCTCCAGAACAACACCTCTGATTGTTGTTGTTCCAATATCAATTCCAATTATTTTCATAAAACAATCCCTTCATTCATCATTCATAAAAACCCTATTAATTTAGATAATATAAAAAAATGCAAAACCTATCGCCTATGGTTCCATGCTGATTGAATCTGCACTTGGTATCGTAGCTCTGATCGCAGTTGGTATGGTATTTGATAAATATACAGGCGGAGCTTTCGGTGGTCCTCCGGCAGCATTTGCAGCAGGTATCGCTCTCATGGCCGTCTGCGCATGGCTTGGACAGGCAGGAAAGAACAATAAAATGTTCTATGTCCCAATGGTATTTATGCTTGCAGCAACACTCTGCAGCCTGCTTATCACTGTAAAAAATAAGATCGTTATAATCGGTGCAGGACAGGCTCTCTGGGGTGACTGGTTCCAGCTTATCTTTGCGGCAGCGATGGCTATTCTGGCTCTCTTCCTTGTAGCTGAAGGAATCCAGACATTTAAGAAGCAGAAACTTTCCAAAGCCTCTGCATAAAACTAACCTGAGACTTCACTTCAGATTATTTCTGAAGCAACTCTCTTAAAGCCAAAATTTATTTAAGAGATTACAATTGTACGCTTCCAGACATACATAAAAATGGGCTGTCGGGAAATAGACAGCCCATTTTTTACAGTTTTATTATCCCGCCAGATGCAACATTTCCAGTAAAAAAATCCAGCTGAGACCATAGTATGTGATTACCGCAACCAGGTCGTTCACCGTTGTAATCAGCGGACCGGAAGCTACTGCCGGGTCAATATTAATTTTCTTAAAAAACAGCGGAATGCAGGTTCCCACTGCACTGGAAATCAGCATTGCCAGTAAAAGTGCCACACCGATACAGCCTGACACTGCGTAAGAAAACAGCAATGTTTTTCCCTTAAACAGATAAATATACAACCCAATCAATACGAAAGAGAAAAATCCCAGAAGGCTGCCGTTGCACAAGCCGATTCGCATTTCTTTCCATACAAGTTCCAGTTTCTGTTTTCCTGTAAGTGATTCATCCATCAGCACACGGATCGTTACAGCCAGAGACTGTGTACCTACATTTCCCGCCATGTCCAGGATGAGGGACTGGAAACACATCACAATCGGAAGTGCCGTTACTACCTGCTCAAAGAGACCTACAACAGAAGATACGACCATTCCAAGACCTAACAGAATGATCAGCCATGGCATACGTTTCTTCATACTCTCTTTCAGAGGTTCTTTTAAATCTTCTTCGGCAGTCAGACCAGCCAGCTTCGCATAGTCATCTCCCATCTCGTCATCAACCAGATCAATGATGCTCGCAGATGTGATAACACCCAGAAGCTGGTTATCATTATCCAGTACCGGAACAGAATCTTCTGAATAATCCTTCAGTTCTTCAATACAGTCATCAATATTCTCCTCCGCATACACATACGGATATGATGTCACGACCAGATTCTCGAGCAGATCATCCTGTCTGGCAATAATCAATTCCTTCAGGTCAATCGCACCGTAGAATTTCTGCTGCTCTGTTACTACGAAAATCGTAGAAATATTATCGTTCTTCGCTGCCTGTGAAATCAGGCTACTCATCGCCTGCTTTACGGTGAGCTTATCTGTGATCACAATAAAATTTGTAGTCATGCGGCTTCCGATCTCATCCTCATCAAAAGATGCGATCATCTCCACATCACGCCGAACCTCAGGTTCTAACAGATCGATCAGTATTTTCTTTTTTGCTTTTTCAAGTTTATTTAATACATCTGCCAGGGCATCTGTCTCCATTCTGGATAAAATGGCTGCCGCCTTTTTTACATCCATTTCGTTCAGATACTCTGCTGCGTTCTCTTCTTCTGTGTACTCAAAAATATCAGAGAGCACATCTGTATCCAGAATACGGTACAGTTTGCACCTTTCCTGTACAGTCAGCATTGGCAGTACATCTGCCAGGTCATTCTCATGATAATCCTGCAGTCTTCCTGCCATAACAGCCGGAGAGGTATTGCTGCGGATGATTTTGAGAATTTCTTTGGAATAATCCTGTACTCTTTTCTCCATCATTTTTTCCTCCGTTTTTGTACATAAATTGCGCACCAAAAGAAAGCAGTCTGTCGTTACTGCCACTTTCCTTATGCACTTTCCAGTACAATAAAACAGTAAGCACTTCCAATGTATTACTTACTGATTATTCACTGTTCAAATATGTAATTGCATGATTCGGGGAATTTCATAAATACAGGATAAGAAATCGAAAAAGATGTGTAATATATGACTACAGCAGAACAGAATGTCTGCAATACTCATATACTCTTTTTATTTCAGATCCTGTGCTACTACTTCGCCCATGAGAATCGCAATTATCCATTCTGTTCCACCTGCCTTTTCTCTATATTTTTCGTTCAGAAAAACTTCATTCTTTCTGTGAACTGATTTCCTGAACGCTCAAAACTTACACTGTTCTTTTATGATAAAAACAGTCTTGTTTCATTTGCATTGTTATTGTAACCGCCCTATTGTGAAAAAGCAACCCTGTTTTTCTATTTTTTACATTAATTTTTGTTTATATTAACGTTACTGGCACAAAGCGAACAGTAACAATACTAACGTAAGGCTTTCCTTTAACAGTTTATATTAGAATTTGCTTATTTCATGAGTGAATGTTAGAATATAGTTAATGCCGGAGGGCTTATTATTTCATAATTACAGGAGAATAATTCTTATGTCATTTATCAGTGCATTTGATGTAATGGGACCGAACATGATCGGTCCTTCAAGTTCACATACCGCAGGTGCGGCACGTATTTCTTATCTTGCCCATAAAATGATCGAAGGTCCGTTAAAAAGGGCTGATTTTATTCTGTATGGTTCTTTTGCCAAAACCTATCGCGGACATGGTACAGACCGCGCTTTACTTGGAGGAATCATGGGATTTTCTACGGATGATATGCGTATCCGAAACTCATTCGATATTGCCCATGAAAAAGGTCTGGAGTTTTCATTCACTCCTAATGACCAGGAAACAGACATTCATCCAAATACTGTAGATATCTGTATGGAAAATGAAAAAGGCCAGAAAATGACTGTGCGCGGAGAATCCCTGGGTGGTGGAAAAGTCCGTATTGTTGAGATCAATCACGTCCAGGTAGATTTTACTGGCGAGTACAGCGCAGTCATCGTTATTCACCAGGATACTCCGGGTGTTGTGGCCTATATTACCAAATGCCTGAGTGACCGAAATATCAATATTGCATTCATGCGTCTCTTCCGCGAAGGAAAGGGCGATATTGCTTACACAATTGTAGAATCTGATGGTAAGCTTCCGGAGAATATCGTTCCTGCTATCCGCGAAAACCCAAATATTCATGAAGTCATGATCGTACAGATATAAAGAAAGGAGGATTTTTATCATGGACTTTAAAAACGCAAACGAACTCTTAACACTCTGTGAAGAAAAAAATCTTCCTATTTCAGAGATCATGCGTCTTCGCGAAATTGAACTTGGCGAAACAACCGCTGAAACTGTAAAGAAACGAATGAGCCGGGTTCTGGAGATTATGAAAGATGCCGCACGTTCTCCTATTGAAAAACCTGTAAAATCCATGGGCGGTCTAATCGGAGGCGAGGCAAGAAAGCTGAGTCTTCACGCTCAGAATAGTCAGGGACTTTGTGATGATCTGCTTCAGAGAGCAATAACTTACGCCATGGCAACACTTGAGACTAATGCTTCTATGGGATTGATCGTGGCCTCTCCTACTGCCGGTTCTGCCGGAATTGTCCCTGGACTGATGCTGGCAATGCAGGAGCATTACCACTTCTCTGACGACCAAATCATTCAGGCGCTTTTCAATGCAAGTGCAATCGGATATCTGGCAATGCGAAATGCCACCGTCGCCGGTGCTGTCGGCGGATGTCAGGCAGAGGTCGGCGTTGCTTCTGCCATGGCTGCTTCTGCCGCTGTGGAACTGATGGGCGGCACCCCAAAAGAATGTACGTATGCTGCATCTACTGTCCTTATGAATATGCTTGGTCTGGTATGTGATCCGGTAGGAGGTCTGGTAGAATATCCTTGCCAGAACAGAAATGCTGCCGGTGTTGCAAATGCGATCATTGCCGCCGAGATGGCTCTCGCCGGAATCCCTCAGCTGATTCCTCTGGACGAAATGATCCAGACAATGTTTACCGTAGGGAAGAAGCTTCCTGCAGAGCTGCGTGAGACCGCGATGGGTGGATGCGCTACTACGCCATCGGCTTGTGAGGCGTGTCATATGTGTAGTTAATCTGAAACGAATGATTTCTTCATCTGCAAGGCGGAGGAATGAGGTGTAGCGGTGGATACGCCGATTGAAGACAACGCCGCAGATGAAAAATCAGACAAGTCAATATAGCGGTTACTTAATATTCGCTGTACTAACATAGCATATGATTCATTTTCAGCAAATGGCATAGATAAAACTTCAGATAAGTCATTTTGTGAAATGTGAGCAAGACACTACGTAAGGTATTTTTATAAAAAAGAACTGTTTAGGAATTGTTTCTTAGAATTATATAACTTCTATTGAAACTCACTTCCTGGTACAGTTCTTTTTTATTTTAATATTCCTCTTGACATCTTCTCTGTATATGTATATATTTTATATATAAAATTTTTATATATAATTATTTTACATATTATTTCAGGAGGTGGTTCTATGTATTATCCTGTATCTGCATTGTTGATTGAATTTTTGATTCTTTCTATCGTGGACACACAGGATTCCTACGGATACGAGATCAGTCAGACAGTCAAAATCGTAGCTGATATCAAAGAATCTACTTTATATCCGATTCTGAAGAAGCTGGAAAAGGGTGGATACGTTACGACTTATTCGCAGGAATTCCAGGGACGTAAACGTAAATATTATTCCATCACCGATGATGGCAAAAAACAGCTTGAATTTTTGCATCAGGAATGGAACAGTTACCGCGATACAATTGACGGGATTATTGAGGGGAGGGTACGAAATTGACAAAAGAACAATATATGACTCAACTGAAAAAGTATTTGCACCGTCTTCCAAAACAGGACTATGAAGACGCAGTCGATTACTTTGAAGAATACTTTGGCGAAGCTGATGAGAATGGTCAGCAGGAACTGATGAAAGAACTTGGCACACCAAAAGAAGCAGCCAGAGATCTGATTTCCAATCTTCTGGATAAGAAGCTGGGCAAAACTTCTGCTATCAATAAACCTGTGCAAAAAGGAACTTTAAAAGTGGCAATTCTTGCTGTCTGTGCAGCACCAATCGCAATTCCTTTGCTTATTGTATTGTTTGCCATATTAGCAAGTGTTGCTGTCTGCCTGTTTTGCGCATACTTATGTGTTTTTATATTTGCATTATGTGCTTTTCTCATTGGCGGCAAACTTTTTGTACGTGGAATTATCGCTATTCCATTTTCCATTTCCGGAAGCTTCATCCTTCTGGGACTCGGACTCCTGAGTATTGGATTTAGTATTCTGCTTTGCATTCTCGGAATTTATCTGTGCAAATGGACCTGTATCCTGTTTGCCAGAATCGCACAGCTTATTACAAACAGAAAGAGAGGATGATCCATAATGAAGAATCATAAAACTAAAAATTTTCTTATAATCGGTACTGTCTTTTGTGCACTTGGCACTGTACTCTTTGCTTCAGGCATCGCAGCTGGCGGCAGAGAATATATCAAAAATACGGATTTAAATACTTATAACGGATCTTTTTCTTCTGAGAAATCTGATAGCAACCATGCCATTCTGGAAAAGGAAAAAATCGATTCTTTCCAGAATTTAAATGCTGATCTGAAACATATGGATTTCTCAATCCGGGAATCTGATGACGAAAATTATTATCTCTCTTATAATGTTGAAACAGTAAAAGGTATAATTCCTGTTTCCTGGCAGGTAGAAAATGGTACTCTGAACATGTCGGAAAAAAATGGAAAAACTGCATCTGGTTATTTGCAGATTGATATCGGTTTCCTACAGGAGTTCCTAACAGATGGTCATGTTTCTGACGATACTGATATGCTTGAGAATCAGATTATCGTCTACATTCCACATGAGCAGACTCTTGAAAACTTTTCCTGCCAGATGAATAAAGGAGATTTTACACTTGATTCACTAAATTGTCAGAACTTCCATCTACAAACAAATACAGGTGACATCTCACTTAGGAGTCTTCAGACCAAAAGAGGAGCAATATCTGATAAAGATGGTGACATTTCTATCATTGACAGTTCTCTGGAAAATATGAAACTGGATGCTTCTCTCGGTGATCTGTCTGCAGAAGAATCCAATTTTACAGACAGTATTCTTGCACTATCCTCCGGTGATGCAGAGCTTTCCAATGTTTCATTTAATAATAATTGCCAGATTACTTCAAAAATGGGTGACATTGATCTGTCTGTTCCTGAAAAATATCTCAACGCTTTGGTATTTAGCCTGGATACTAATATGGGTGACATTGATATTCCAGATGAATTAAATGGAAAAATTATATCTGCAGATGATAAAAGCACCTACCAGAAGGAATCTTCCAACTCTCAAAATCACCTGACTGTCAAGTCTGATTATGGTGATATTAGTATCAGACATTCATAACTGTTTTTTGAATAAAAAACTGTCTCTGTATATACCTATTCTTGTTCGAATAAAGTATATACAAGACAGTCTTTTTTTCATGTCGTAATTGTTCTGCACCTCACTGTACAGAAACTGGTCAATCGGATATTCGTAATCCGCTTCCGCTATGTGCCTCTACACTGAATAGTTGCTATACAGTTTATCACTTAAATAGTTGTCTTATTTATTAAGTTTCGCCAACACTTTTGATGTAAAGTGTGTGTCAAAAAACTGTACAAATGGTCCAAATCCAAATGCGCTGACTAAAGTTCCAAGCCCCACGATTCCGCCTGCAAGATAGCACACCAGTGCACTTATTGCATCATTTGATACCCTGCACCAGAAGTACGGAATCTTCGGCCATCTCTCTGTCATGATCAGTGAAATACTGTCATATGGTGCAACCCCTTGCTTTGGAAGCTGATACATGGAAATTCCAAGGCTTGTGATGATAACACCAATGCACACTGTCAGCACCCTCATCGCCATCTGCTGTGGTGCATCGGTCACTGACGTGATCAGATTGTAGAAAAAAGTCACTATGTATCCAAGAAGCAACGCATTTACGATTGTTCCCAATCCGATCAGCTTTCTTCCCCAGAGGATTTCTATTATGAAAAATCCTATATTCATCAAAATTACAAATCTTGCATATTCAATTCCCACACATTCAGCCAATGCCATTGCCATTCCGCTGAAAGGGTCATTTCCAAGTCCGGAAAGTTTAAAAATTGCAATTCCAAGTCCAAGAATGATATTTCCTATGATCATTACAAGAACAAATTTCCAGTTTATTTTTTTTATCCATTCTCCCATTGTTTTTCCTCCGTAAAGCTAATTTAGTATACCAAAACCTTCTATATTTTACAATGTTCTTTTGAAATATTTTGTAACCATTCGTTACTGTTCACTGGTAATATCCCGCGAGGTGTTTTTTGTGAGCGAAGGTCACAGAAAACCCGAGACATACCGCGCGAATTTATGCGATTAGCATAAATTCTGTGCATCGCGAAGCGTGTTGCTGTGAACGGAGTGAACAGTAACAACCATTCAGCAGTCTGCTATATTTCCTATATATTCTTCTTTCTCAGTCCGGAAATCAGCTTAATTCCTACTATCATTAATATCGGAAAAACAAGTGCCGCGAAAATTCCCATTTTCAGATTATCATTCAGTGTACCGGAAATCATTCCCACATAAGTAGGCCCTGAAGAACATCCCACATCACCTGCCAGTGCAAGAAGTGCAAATAATGCAGTTCCGCCTCTCTTCACAGACGCTGCTGCCATACTAAATGTTCCCGGCCACATGATGCCGACGGATAAACCGCAGACTGCACAGCCCAGGATTCCAAGTGCCGGTACGGGAATAAATGCGATCATCAGGTAGGAAATCATGCACAAAATCGCACTATACTGCATAAAACGTTCCAGATTGATCTTATCACCAAACTTTCCATAAAAAGCTCTGGAGCTTCCCATGAGAATCGCAAATGCCATAGGACCTGCCAGATCTCCGATGGTCTTGTTGATTCCAAAACTCTTCTCAGCAAGAGTAGATGCCCACTGGCTGACTGCCTGTTCACTAGCTCCTGCACAGAGCATCATCAACATCAGAACCCAGAAGATTTTTTTCTTAAAAAGTTCTGCCATAGACAGTCCTTCTTCCCCTTCATCCAGCAATGGAGCAATCGGAACTCTGGTGAAAAGTACGCCGTTTACGATTGGAATCAGCGCCCATACAAGCGCCATATATTTCCAGTTTTCTATGCCAAAAATCCTAAAAAATAATGTGGAAAGAAGCACTACTCCCACATGTCCCCAGCAATAAAAAGAATGCAGAAGACTCATCGCTTTTTCTTTATTATCTGTCGGGCAGGCCTCTACAACCGGGCTTACTAACACCTCAAGTAAGCCTCCTCCAATTGCATAAATCATAACAGCAACAAGCAGCCCCCAGAATGGATCTGCGAAAACTTCAGGTAAAATCGTCAGTAAGATTAACCCTGCTGCCGCCATCCCATGCGCAATAACCATAGATGCGCGGTAACCGATTCTGTCTACAAATCCGATAGATGCCAGATCAACAAGCAACTGAATACCAAAATTAAAAGTAACCAGAAGCGTGATCTTCTGTAATGATATTCCATAGCTGCTCTGAAATGTCAGAAACAGCAACGGAACAAAGTTGTTGACGATTGCCTGCACGACATATCCTACAAAACATGCCTGCAGCGTCTTATTGTAATTTGTTTTCATCTGATGTAATTCTCCTCCTTCGTCATATATTTGTTGTCTCATCAAATGAATATTTACAGCCAGCTTTCATATCTTGCTTGATTCGGTTAAAGCAGTCCTTGTAACATTTCATAATTTTTCATGAGCAATCAACAATTTGCCGGTAAATTGACTTGTTTATCAACTTACCGGCAAATCCTAGTGTATCACATATTTTTGCTGTTTTCTTCTATTATCTTTTGTTTTTTCAGGAAATTTCTATACTATTTTTACTTCTTCATCTGTGCGAAGCAGTGCACTCTTTGCAAGCTGATCGGCTTCCTCGTTATAATGATTTCCCGTATGAGCGGCTACTTTGCAGAAAGAAATCTGAATCTTCTTTCCAGCTTCCTGCATGTGAACTGCATACTTACTGGTGAGTGGTGTCTTCGCTCTCCATACACCTGTCACCCATTTTTCCACACCTTCATAGTCATAACGGATTTCTACTGCAGGATAACCATTCTCCTGTGCCCATTTCACTGCATTCATAGCGCCTAGCATCTCTCCTGCCACATTTCGGATCGCAACTCCAGCCGGATCACTTCCACTCCCGGATTCCCGGATTTCCTGGCCATCAGGCGTAAGGAGTACGCAGCCAAACGCATATCTGCCGATACTCTTTTCAAAGCTTCCATCCACATAGGCAATCACCATATTTTCAGGTACTTCGACAACTCCTGCTGCCTCTTTTGCTTTATCTCCTGACACCGTTTTCGTCGTTTCCATGTTCAGAAAAGCCAGTGCTTCTTCTTTCTCAGTAAAACCTCTGAACTCCGCACCTGAATACCCCGCAGTTGCCTTCTGACATTCTGCCCAGGTATTAAATAAACCGGTTTTATGTCCTTTTCTTACCGCATAGATTTTCTTTTTTGCCATATAGTGCTCCTATCTTTCCATCATACTGATAGATTCGATTCCAACACTTCCTCCACGGACAACTTCAATCCTGTGGAATTCTTCTTTGATCAGTTTTACAACTGCATCGTTCTTGGTTGCTGTCTGGACAAATTCAAGCAACAGGCTGTCTTTGCCATAGTCGATAACTTTTGCCTTGAAAGTTTCTGCGATCTGGAAAAGTTCTACTTTGTCTTCTTTGGAACAGTTAAATACTTTGATGTACAGAATCTCTTTCATACGAACAAATACATCAGTAAAATCGATAACTTTGATTACTTCAATCATACGATTTAACTGTTTTTTGATCTGCTCAAAAGTTTCGTCATCGCTGACTGTTGCGATAGTCATTCGAGATACTGTAGGATCTTCAGTGGTACCTACGGTAAGGCTGTCCAGATTATAACTTTTTCCGGAAAAAAGTCCGGAAATTTTTGACAAAACACCTACCTGGTTCTCAACATAGAGAGAAATCCATCTTTTTTTCATTCCTTTATCCATAATATCGAATCCTCCTGATTAACAATCCATAATCATATCTTCCAGAGTTCCGCCTGGTTTGATCATCGGGTAAACCATCTCTTCCGGATCAATGATAAATTCAATTACTGTAGGTGCTTTCGTGTTTTTCTTCGCTTCTTCAAAAGCGGCTGCAATTTCTTCTTTCTTAGTAACACGGATTCCCTTCGCTCTGTAACTTTCTGCAAGCTTGATGAAATCTGGTGTGTACTGTGGATATTCCATGCCTTCTGTACGGCGGGAAAGAGCTCCTGCACGCAGGTTGGTCATTGCATAACGTTTGCCATAGAAAAGCTTCTGCCACTGACGTACCATACCAAGGTACTCATTATTAAAGATACAAAGGATAACCGGAAGTTCTTCAAGAACTGCTGTTGCCAGTTCCTGAATGTTCATCTGTACACCGCCGTCACCGGAGATTACGATAACCGGCCTGTCAGGATTTCCAATCTTGGCACCGATACCGCCCGGAAGTCCATATCCCATGGTTCCAAGTCCACCAGACATGATCATCTGCTTTCCTTCTGTAACTTCTGCATACTGGGAAACAAGCATCTGGTGCTGTCCTACGTCTGTGACAATAATGCTGTTCTCAAACTGGTTGTTGATTTCTTTCAGAATATCCATCGGACTTAATACGTCATTCGGGCGCATAACAAGTGGATGTTCCTGTTTCCATTTCTTAATCTGATCCAGCCATTTTCCTGTGGCACATTCCTGTACATATTCGTTCATTTTTGTGATGGCTTCTTTTGCATCAGCAACGATCGGAATGTCTACCTGAATGTTTCGGGAAATGGATGCTGTATCAATATCGATATGTATAATCTGTGCATGTGGTGCAAATTCATGGAGTTTTCCTGTGATTCGGTCATTGAATCGTGTTCCGATGGAAAAGAGTACATCACAGTTGCTTACTGCCATATTTGCAGCATAAGCACCATGCATACCAAGGTTTCCGATATAAAGCGGATGGTCTGTCGGGATTGCGCCTTTTCCCATGACTGTTGTGACAACCGGTACGTTTGTTTTCTCTACTGCTTCGCGGAAGATTTCGTGAGCACGGGAAATTACTACTCCACCGCCTGCAAGGAATAATGGTCGTTTCGCTTTGTGCAAAAGTTTCAGGGCTCGTTTGAGCTGACCGATGTGGACGTCTGTGTTTGGTTTATAGCCACGGATGTTGACATTTTTGGGATATTCTGCACTGCCAAGTTCGGCCATGACATCTTTTGGAAGGTCAATAAGGACCGGTCCCGGACGACCTGTGCGGGCGATGTAAAATGCTTCTTTGATAATGCGTCCGAGGTCTTCTCTTCTGCGGACTGTGACACCGTATTTGGTGATGCTGCGTGTGATGCCTACGATATCCACTTCCTGGAAGGCATCGTTTCCGATAAGGTGACGGGCTACCTGACCGGTGAAGCATACGAGTGGAACGCTGTCATAGTTGGCGGTTGCAAGACCTGTTACAAGGTTGGTTGCTCCCGGACCGCTGGTTACAAGGCATACGCCGACTTTGCCTGTTGTTCTTGCGTATGCATCGGCTTCGTGAACGAGGGCCTGTTCGTGACGTGGGAGGATGACTTTTACGTCGTTTTGTTTGTAGAGTTCATCGCTGATGTCGATGGTGCAGGCTCCCGGGTAGCCGAAGAGGTATTCTACGCCTTCTTCTTTTAAGGCTTTGACTAAGAGTTTGTTGCCGGATATTTGTTTCATATGTTTTGGGACCTCCTTTTAGTTGAGTTAGGACGCTCAGGAATTTATTTGTTATAAAAAACGCCCCGGGCTTGTTGCCCAGGGCGAAAATATCTTTCCGCGGTACCACCTGTATTCAGAGTTCTGCTCTGCACTTTGTCAGTACGGATATACTGTGTTCCTGTAACGTGGAACTGACGTTGATGCCTACTGGGCATAGATGCGAAATCTGTGTTATAGAGTGCAGTATGCTGTTGGGGTCACTGCTCAAGGGCTACTTCTACAACTCGTTCACGAAAGCTTTCACCGACCGCTTTCTCTCTGGGCATCACGGAGTTGTGTACTCCTCCCTGTCATTGCATTTGATGTTTGATATTTAGCTGTTGCTTATTGGTAAACATTATACATTTTGAGGTGTGGAGTTGTCAAGTTTGTATTTTCGCCCAGCGTCAGAACATCTCGGTTTCCTATTCACACGCCATTACCTTGCGAGGCATTTTGGCATGAAAATGCCAGCCTCGTTAAAGCTTCTCTCCATCCAAACGCAAAATTTTTTTAAATGATCTGCCCCGAAAACAAATTTTGAGCCTGTTTGCTGTATGGATTTTTCTATTTCTTCTTTCTTTACCCATGTCTTTGCCAGACATTCCATAAGAATATAGGCATTATCAAAGTTGTCCTTTATTATTTTTAATATCTTACCATTTTCTTCTGCTGTCAGATACATCGATAATCCTTCAATGATAAAAAGCATTTTCCCCCGCACTTTTACTTCTTTTGACCATGCAGGATCAAGTGCAGAAATTCCTATCGTAGAAACACGTCCTGATTCCTCGAAAATCTGATTGCGGATTGCTATCGTTTCTGGCAATTACCCCTTTTCCCATCGTAGAATCCTTGGCTGCTGTAGAAAAATCATAATCAATTTTGTCGACTAATTCTACCGCCTTTGCATCATAGAATTTATTATTTTTACTTTTGGAATATTGGGCTCTGGCATAGAAGCTCTGAAGCATTGTCTCAGCACTACCACTGATAGTGGGTTTTATTCTTTCACTCATACATTTACCTCTTTTGCAACATAGTTACATCAAACTAACTTAATTGTAACATATTTTATGCAGATAAACAATTTCAGATTGCTTCTAAACTAAAAACAAAACCTCATCCATCCCTGTACAGATACCAATCTGCCTTTAAAAATGGGTGGGGCAATTTTGCCCACCCATTTACATTTATTCTTATATAATCTATTTTATAAACTGGAATTTTCAAATTAGTCTTTGCAAATAACCTTTGAATCTTCACCATCAATTACAATTCCCTGACGGTTGTTAATTGGGCATAGATTCAAATCCGAAAACTCAGTCATTATTTTCTCGGTAACTTTCTTAAATGGTGCTGTAAGATAATGCGGAAGAACATAGAAATCAATCAAATCAAGCCCTGCATCATCTTCTTGTGAGTAGTCCTCCGGCTTTTCATCCATTTGCTCGATATATTGGATGCTTGGAGCGCATATAATTGCGCCTGCCGACTCGCCGATCATCAATTTTCCATTTGCCAATTCCTTTTTCAGCAGTCCATCAGTTCCCGTTTTACGGAGCTGGTCCATAAGAAAGAAAGAATTTCCGCCGGTAAAATATATCACATCTGCTTCTTCAAAAACAGACTGTATCGTTGAATAAGCCTCCGTTGAAATATCAATTTCAGTTACGATTGCTCCCAACTTTTTGAATAATTTTCGAGCCGAGCCGACATAACCGGTGTAGCCTTCACGCAGTGAAGCTGTTGGAATAAATGCGACTTTCTTATTTTCAATTTCTTCCTTTATCAGACTTCCTACACTTGAAAAGTGCGAACATAAAAATAATTTCATCAATATTCTCCTTTATAAATTTCGATTTGTCACTCACATAATAACATATATTCCCTTTAATTACACTTTCCTCCTTACTTTTTTCTGCAAAATCTTTGATAGATAATCGAAAAGCTGCCCTTCCAAAGGAAAGACAGCTCACAATGTGCGATTTCGCACTCAATATTCAATTTTGTAGTAATAGAAGTATATCTTCTTTTAAAATTGTTTATCCAAGGATTGTTTTCAGGTCTTCTTCCGGGGTTGTTACCGGAGCGATGTTGTAGTTTTCTGCCAGATAGTTTAAGATATTTGGTGAAATGAATGCCGGCAGGGTCGGACCTAAGCGGATGTCTTTGATTCCTAAGTGTAACAGTGTGAGAAGGATGCAGACTGCTTTCTGCTCATACCAGGAGAGGATCATGCTCAGTGGCAGTTCGTTTACGCTGCAGTTGAATGCTTCTGCAAGTGCTACGGCTACTTTGATTGCGCTGTAGGCGTCGTTACACTGTCCCATGTCCATGATTCTCGGGAGTCCGCCGATGGTTCCGAGGTCAAGGTCGTTGAAGCGGTATTTTCCGCAGGCGAGGGTTAAGATAATGGTGTCATCCGGGGTCTGCTTTACGAAATCAGTGTAGTAGTTTCTACCTTTACGTACGCCATCACATCCACCTACCAGGAAAAAGTGTCTGATAGCTCCGGATTTGACTGCTTCGATTACTTTATCGGCTACTCCCAGTACTGTTCCATGGGCAAATCCTGTCGTAACCTCTGTTCCTCCGTTGATTCCTGTGAACTGGGTATCTTCTGCATAGCCGCCCAGTTCCAGGGCTTTCTCGATTACCGGTGTGAAGTCTTTTTCATCGTCAATGTGGGTTACATCTGGGAAGGATACCATTTCTGTGGTAAATACTCTGTCTTTGTAGCTGGCTTTTGGCGGCATGAGACAGTTGGTCGTGTAGAGAATCGGTGCAGGAATATGGTCAAATTCTTTCTGCTGATTCTGCCATGCGGTTCCGAAATTTCCTTTCAGATGTGGGAATTTTTTCAGTTCCGGATAAGCGTGTGCCGGAAGCATTTCTCCATGTGTGTAAATGTTGATTCCTTTTCCTTCTGTCTGCTGAAGGAGGAGTTTGAGGTCGTAGAGATCGTGTCCTGTCACTACGATGAACGGGCCTTTTTCTACTTTCAGAGGTACGGTTACCGGTGTCGGTGTACCAAAGGTTTCGGTGTTTGCTTTATCAAGGAGTGCCATGCAGCTTAAATTTACTTTTCCTACTTCCATCACTACCGGGAGAAGTTCTTCCATTCCCCAGTCTTCTGCCAGTGTGAATAATGCTTTATAGAAAAAGTTATTGACTTCCTGATCTTTATAGCCAAGAACCATTGCGTGGTATGCATAGGCGGCCATTCCTCTGATACCGAAAAGAATCAGGGATTTCAGTGAACGGATATCTTCGTCAGCTTCCCACATACGTTTCATATCATAATTATCCGTATTTCCGCATCTGGATGCACATGCTGCGCAGCCTGGCACAATTTTGCTCTTTTCTGCATTTACTTTGTCTATCATTTCTTTGATGGAATCATCATCAAATGCTACGTTAGTCACTGTAGTGAAGAGTCCTTCTATGATGATTCTGTCTGTTGTTTCTTTTCTTTCATTATTTGCGCAGGCGCGGGCAAGTCCGATCAGTGCCCCTGTCAGTTCATCCTGAAGTCCTGCTGTATCTGCGGTTTTTCCGCATACTCCTGCTTTTCCTGTACATCCGCTGCATCCCGCAGTCTGTTCACACTGAAAACAAAACATCTGTCTATCCATTTTTTTATCTCCTCTATATTATATAATTCTTGGTAATAGTTACACTTATTAAATGCTTTCCGAAAAAAGTCCAATATGCTAAAGCTTTTTATCTATACACTTATATTTACGTACCGTTACTTTGAAAACAATGTATGAATTCTGATTTACTCAAAATATGACACTTTTTATAACAGATATTACATTACTATTCTCTGCAGTTTCTTACATATTATCCACAATCTGTCCATCTGTTGAGATGATTTTCACCTGCCATGGAATGAACTTTCCACTATTTCTCAAAGCTGTCTCTGCTGCTCTGGCGAGTCCGCCGCAGCATGGAACTTCCATCCTGACAATAGTCACGCTCTTAATGTTATTCTGGCGGATAATCTCTGTCAGTTTCTCGCTGTAATCGCCTTCATCAAGTTTCGGACATCCAATCAGCGTAATTTTTCCTCTGATAAATTCCTGATGGAAATTTGCATAAGCATATGCGGTACAGTCTGCCGCAATCAGAAGATGCGCTCCGTCAAAGTATGGCGCATTTACAGGCACCAGTTTGATCTGCACAGGCCATTGTCTTAATTCAGATTCTGATGATATATTTACCTGCACATGATTTCTATCTTCTTTTGGATTCTGTGAAGTTCTGAGAATTTTTCTCGCCATACTTCCCGGACATCCTGTGAAAACTTTTTTCACTCCCTGAGTTCCTTCTATGCTATTTGTGTTTATATTAGTATTTGCAGTTACATTAGCTTTTTCTGAATTCGCCTTCATATTTGCTTCCACCGCCGCCTCATCAAACGCGGCTGCTTCTCTTTCGATAAAAGAAATTGCATTTGTCGGACATACCGGCAGGCAGTTCCCCAGCCCGTCGCAGTAGTCGTCTCTTAACAATTTTGCTTTGCCATCTACAATACCGATTGCCCCTTCCTGACAGGCATTGGCACACAATCCGCATCCGTTACAAAGTTCTTCATCAATGTGTATGATTTTTCGAATCATATTTCCCTCCTGAAAATTCTTTAAAAGTTATATGTGAATGTTTGTTTTTTCTTGATTACAGGTCAGAGTATATCTGATATCTCCAATTAAGTATGTTGTAAAAACAACAAACTTATATTTTCTATAAAAAAAGTCTCAGAACCTTTATTTTCCTCAGGGAATTCCCCCGAAACTTAATAAAAGTCCTGAGATTTATATTTTAGAAGAGATCTTTCAGTTTCTGCACGAAGCTCTTATTCTCTTCCACTGTTTCTTCCTCATCATCGTCATCATCTATAGAGATTGCTTCTGTTTTCATAGCAAACTGTACAAGTCCGATATCAGTATTTTCATCAGACGCAAAGGATATCGGTGTGAAGTCTTTGCCTGCGATCTTATCTGTTGCATCATCAATTGCATCATCTATCTATGTATTGATATCTTTTGTTTTATCTGTGAATAAAGAAGCTGTCTGTCAGATCCTACGTTTGCCTGCGTTGCCCCATCCGCCTGAATATTACTGCATTTTTTTGTATCCAGAGTTACTGTTCCCTGAATCAGATAGTTATCAAAGAATTCATCATCAGAATCCTTATTATCTTTTACAGACAGACTAATCTTAAGCTTCCCGTCTTTTCCGGCTAATTCATCCGCAGATATCTTCTGTCCATCCAGTTCATAGGTAATTTCAATATTCCATGGTATCTTTGTTCCGTTCAGATTGTCCTGATAATAGAGCTTTCCTGCTGGTGCTTCTACCTGAACTTTATCCCCTGAAAGTGTGATCGTGTCATCACTTGACAGATTTTTTACCGATGCATAATTTCCATAATCTGTGATCTCTGTTTTTTCTGTCAAATTATATTCATTTACAACATAAACGCCGGATACGCTTCCGTCCATATTCAGATTTACGTATACATTTTCATCTTTCCGGGTATCGACCGCCATAACAGATGCAGTGCCGGCATTTGCCACCATTGCTGCACAAAGAAATGCCGCGCCTGTCTTTTTAATGATTTTTTTATTCTGATTCATATATTAAATTGCTCCCTTTCTCTCAGAATTCTCTAAGTATGGTCTTTCTGCTTTCAGACAGAAATTTTGCCGCAGAAGTTATGGCTCAGGCTATCCAGAATGCCATCCATACCTCTCAGATTCCAGATGAAGAATTTCTTAAATTTGTATAGCAATCCGCTATAAAAGCGCAGAGATGATACTTTTTCTCTGCGCTTTTATTCTTCCTGTCTGTCTTCATTTTTCATCTGTGCCCTGGCTTTCCTGCCAATCCGGGCATTGCTGTTCATAATACTGGCGCGGGTAATCTTGTCGTTGCCGAATTTCATACGGATTTCATCCATAGCTACATCCAGCTTTCTGCGGCGTTCCTTACTTTCTGTATCTTCGAACAGAGACATCTGCTCATAAGAACCGTCTGTAAGACCGGTCAGTGCCACACCTATGAGACGCAGTGGCTGTCCCCTCCAGAACTCTGCGAAAAGTCTGGTAGCATTTTCATAGATTTCATCTGTGAGATCTGTGGCATTTTCCAGCTTTGTCTGATGAGAACGGTTTCTGAAATCCAGAGTACGGAAAGTAACGGAAATACATCTGCATTTTTTCCCTTTTCTGCGCATTCTGGTTGCCAGAACGTCACACTGCTCCAGCAGAATCGGTAGCACCTGCTCTGTAGAAGTAATATCATCATTAAAAGTCGTCTCCACACTGAAGCCCTTCGCCTCATCAGGTACTGCTTTTACGGTCGAATCATCAATACCTCTGGCATACTTCCAGAGCTGATGTCCCGGCTTTTCTCCAAGCCATAGCTGCACATTTGCTTCCCGTTCCTTTGCCAGATCTCCGATAGTACGGATTCCCTGATTCAGAAGCTTCTGCTCGGAAGCTTTTCCCAGAAACAGCAGGTTACGAACAGGAAGCGGCCACATTTTCTCCGGGATTTCATCCGGGAACAGCGTGTGTACTCTATCCGGCTTCTGGAAATCCGAGGCCATCTTTGCCAGCAGCTTGTTGGTAGAAATCCCCACATTTACTGTAAATCCCAGTTCTCTGTGAATTTTATCCTTCAGCTCATGAGCAGCAGCCACAGGATCAGGATAAATCAGCGAAGTACCCGTCATATCCAGAAACACTTCATCAATAGAGAACGATTCCATCACAGGTGCAAAAGAAGCACAGATTGCTTTAAATGCCCGGGAACATTTATCGTATAATTCAAAATCACTGGGAACGATCACCAGATTTGGACATTTCCGAAGAGCCATGGCTACGGGCTCGCCGGTTTGGATCCCGTATTTTTTGGCAGGAATGGATTTTGCAACCACAATACCTGTCCGTTTCTTTGGATCTCCTCCCACACAGGAGGGAATCTCCCTAAGATCCGGCAACCCCTGGCTCACCCTTCTGGCTGATTCCCAGGAAAGAAATGCGCTGTTTACATCAATATGAAAAATTAATCGTTCCATATACTTCTCACCATTCTTATTATTTTAATCCTCTATAGCAATTCACTATGCTGAGATTATATCACAAATTTTCTTTTCTTTCATTATCCTTTAAAATATTCATAAATTTCCATACTATCATGACGTTACCGTTCACAGCAACAATGTATATCCCTTTTTCTTACTTATAGCAGTCCTCGTAAATAATATTATTTTTTAACAAAAAAGAATCCTGAAAATTCCAGGATTCTTTTTCTACTGCAGTTCTTTTTTAATAATATATCTGAAGCAGTTTCTATTCTTTGTAGACTTTTACACCGAAGGACTCATGAATGATAGTACGAGCCTCTTCGATTGTTTTAAACTCTTCTGCTTTCAGCATCTGTGCTGTGATATTTCCGATTGCAGTTGCCTCTCCTGGACCTGCATGGATTTCTTTCTTTGTTGCCTTTGCAGTCAGCTCATTGAGATATCCTGCGTTGGAGCCGCCGCCTACGATATGGATACGGCTGTATGTTCTGCCGGTCATCTCTTCCAGCTCTTTTGCTGTCTTTGCATAGCATTCTGCAAGACTTGTGTAGATAACTGTTGCAATCTCTCCCAGAGTTTCCGGAACCTTCTGTCCTGTTCTGCGACAGTAATCCTTAACTTCTTCTGTCATATTGTCAGGAGAAAGGAAGCACTCATCATTTGCCTCTACTCTTGAAGGGAAATCCTTTGCTTCCTCTGCCATTGCACAGATCTCTGCAAAGCTGTATGCATCATTTACTTCATGGCGCACAGACTGGATCATCCAGAGTCCCATAATATTCTTCAGATAACGGAAACGGCCTGCATAACCGCCTTCATTTGTGAAGTTCATCTCACAGCTCTTCTCAGAGCAGTCAGCTTCTTTTCTCTCAATTCCCATCAGTGACCATGTTCCGGAGCTGATGTAGATAAAATCATCGTCATTTGCAGGAACTGCCAGTACAGCGGATCCTGTATCATGTGTTGCAGGTGCAACTACTTCCAGATCAAATCCCACTTCTTCTCTGATCTTATCTGAAAGATGTCCGATACTTGTGCCAGGCATGATCAGCTTCTGGAACATTTTTCTCGGGTAACCGAGCATATCGATCAATTCATAATCCCAGTCCTTGGTGATCGGGCTTACAAGCTGTCCTGTTGTAGCTTCTGTATACTCACAGGTTTTCTGTCCTGTAAGAAGGAAATGGAAGTAATCCGGCACATGAAGAAGTGTCTCTGCCTGCTCCAGATATTCCGGATGTTTCTTTTTCACTGCCATCAGCTGATAGATTGTATTATAATCAGCTTTCTGGATACCTGTTCTTGCATAGAGATCTTTCAGGGAAATAGCCTTATAAACTTCTTCGTCCATTCCCTCTGTACGGTGATCACGATATCCCACTGTATTTCCAAGAACTTTGTCATCTTTGTCAAGCAGTACGAAATCCACACCCCAGGTGTCTACACCCATGCTTACAGGAAGTTTGCCGATCTCTTTACATTTCTTCAGACCATTTACAACCTCTTTAAAAAGGCGGTCAAATTCCCAGCAGAGTTCTCCGTCTTTCTTTACCATTCCATTTTCGAAACGATAAATTTCTTCCAGAACCATTTTTCCGTTTTCCATATGTCCAAGAATATGACGTCCGCTGGATGCTCCGATATCTACTGCTAAATAATAAGCTGCCATTTTAAATCCTCCTCAATATATGAATTGCGCTCTTCATATCTGATGACTTTATTTTACCCTGACCTGTTCTCCAGGGTAAGAACCTTGTTTGTCAAAAAAAGTGTCCTTATTTGCATCATCTTGTCTGAGCTGTTATTGTGTTTACGTTTTTTATTAATTTCACTCTGCTATCAGAGTTTTGAACAACAACGCCGCACTTGCCATACGGCAGTGCGGCGTCTGTATTTCGCTACCGGTCGCATTGTTCCCGGTAACTTTTTTTACTTAATTCTAAGGATTCATTTCCTCTCGATATATACTTATCGATTAGTCATAAAGGTTAGGAGCGATCTCTTCGCTGTCCATATTTGTGGAATCATACCAGTATCCATCTGTAGGAACATCTTCAAGTTCCTGTCCGTTAGCTGCTGCTGTCAGAGCGTAGATTGCATAGTAACCCATCATCAGAGGAGACTGTGTAACAGCACCAAGGAATGTTCCATCCTGTACAGCTGCTTTAATGATAGAACCAGCGTCGAAACCAACACCGATAACATCGCCTGCTGCTGCGTCAGAACCAAGAACGTTCAGGTTAGCGTTAGCTGCAAGAACACCTTCTGCTGCTGTCTGGTTAGAACCGAAGATAGCGATGCAGTTTTCCTGAGAAAGGATTGCCTGAGCCTCTGTTGAGCAAAGCTCTACAGTTGTCTGTGCCGGAACAGCTACCTGGATAACAACGTCTGCGTCTGCTTCTTCTGCATCAGCGCCTTTAGCTGCGTTTACATAGAACTCGTTACCTTTAACTGCAACTGTTTTTCCGTCAGCCTGAAGCAGTTCGATCATTTTGTCGATGAATCCGCCACCACGCTGCTGGATGTTCTGAGCTGTAGCATCCTGGTTAACTTCACCGATGATAACCTGGCCGTCTGCGTTAGCTACAACATCTTTGATCGCATTGTACATATTTTCAGCTGCAACAGAACCAGCCTGTGCGTTGTCTGTACAAACTTCACATACTACAGATCCTTCCGGAGCGTCAGCGATACCTGTATCAAATGTTACTACCGGGATTCCTTTGTCAATGCATTCCTGAAGTGCATCAAGAACAGAAGATGTATCACATGCAGCAAGACCTAAACCAGCTGGATTTGCAGCGATTGCTGTATTGATCATGTTAACCTGGTCAGCGATATCAGATTCACTGTTTGGTCCCTGTGCTTTGTATGTAACACCAAGTTCTTCAGCAGCTTTCTTCATACCTTCCTGAGCTGCATCCCAGTATGTAGACTGGAAAGATTTAACCATCATTGGGAAATCATAAGCTTCGTTAGCTTTCAGGTCTTTGAACTGTTCTGGCATATCAGCTGCCATAACGCTTGATGCTGACATTCCTGCTACCATTGCTGCACACATAACTAATGCGATCACTTTTTTTGCTTTCATTTTAAAAATTCCTCCTTTTAAATATACATTGTAATATAGTTTTTATGATGATACTCCAGGAGCTTCCCTCTCGTTCCGCCTTCCCCAAAATACACATATGACAATACTGTCGCTGAACTATTTCCGGGAAGCCCTCTGTTGTTTCATATCCCTGCTGCTTTGCATCTTATTAAACTAAGACACTTTTTATTTTGCTGCTGCTTTCTTTTCTTTCATGATATCGATCAGTACTGCGATGATA
>ERZ791834.95-NODE-95-length-79858-cov-43.9277_pt1 | contig 79858 bp, 68 predicted proteins | sample MGYA00510293_ERZ791834 | MGnify/ENA primary metagenome ERZ791834 (study PRJEB30046, sample SAMN00715253) | human gut metagenome | study: EMG produced TPA metagenomics assembly of the A metagenome-wide association study of gut microbiota in type 2...
CAATATCAGTTATGAAGAACGGGCTATTAAAGAAGAAAATCCTACCTATGAAGAACTAAAGGAATGGTATGCAAAAAGTGGTCTTCCACTGAAGAAATTCTTTAATACAAGTGGAATGATTTATAAGGAAATGGGATTAAAAGATAAGTTAAAAGATATGACTGAAGATGAGCAGCTGAAACTTCTTGCTACAGACGGAATGCTGGTGAAACGGCCGCTGGTGATTGGAGATGACTTTGTACTTACCGGATTCAGGGAGAAAGAATGGATCGAGGCTATGCACATGTGATGTGTGCATAACCTCTTTTTTATAGCAATCATGGTAACTAATGTGTCAGGTCAGCTTCCTGATCCATTTATAACTTCTAAATCTTAAGAATACAGGCACACATTTAAACAGCTGATCCGACTGGACAGCTACAACTACCCATTCCACCGGAAGTTTCCATACGAACGCAGCCAGGAAAGACAGGGGCATTACAATTCCCCATGTTGAGATCAGATTCATATACATCTGGAATTTTGTATCTCCGCCGCCCTGAATAACGCCTACAGAAACAGGCATCTGATAGGACATTCCCACCATAACCACACTCATGACTATCATCAGGTGGTCTTCAAGGATTGTTGCCTCCTCTGTGAGATTATACATAGACAACAACGGTTTTCTCAAAATAAGTAAAACTATTGCCAATATAATTCCTATGGAAATATCGATTACTGACAACGTCCGTCCAACAGCCTTCACTTCATTTCTGTCACCCTGACCGATAGACTTTCCGATTACTACAGAGGAAGCAGAAGCGATCGCTACTACTATTACTTTTAAATACTGAAAGAACGTTGTTACTACGGAATTTGCTGCAATCGCATCTGATGAAAGATGTCCCAGTATTGCAGTCTGCATAGGGATCGAAATTGCCCAGACCAGTCCGGAAAGGATGACAGGAGTGGATACTTTAATAAAATCCCTGCACAGTTTTCTGTTCTCAGCTGTGAATGTTCCTCTTAACAAGCCACCATCAAATATCCGGACTTTCTTATCAATCTTTGCCACATAAAACAGAACGATCAGAAACTCCAGGCTTCTGGCTGTCAGTGTTCCTATTGCAGCACCTTTAATCCCCATTTCCGGAAATCCAAAATGTCCGAAGATCAATGTATAATTAATTCCACCGTTTACGATCAGAGATATCACAGAAACAATAAATGAAATCTGCACTGTCTCCACACTTCTCAGCATGGAGATTAGAAGATTACTGATCAGAAATAAGACAAACGTCCATTTCAATATCTTAAGATAAGTCTGGCCTTCCATAATAATATCCGGTGATGTTGTGAACAGACCAAGCAATTGTTCCGGAAATGCCGAACACACTGCAAGGATGAGCATTGCTGCCAGCAGGCTGAATATCAGTACAATTCCTGTCAGTTTCCTGATCGCATATGTATCTTTTTTCCCCCAATACTGGGAACTCATTACGATCAGGGCATTTCCGATTGCAAGGGCAAGCTGATTTACAACAAAGAAAATCTGGTTCACAGTAGCTGCCCCGGAAAGTGCATTCTGATCATAGCTTCCAAGCATCATATTATCCAGCATATTCACACTGTATGCCACCAGATTCTGCAGCGCCACAACCAACATTAACCTGAAAAACACCTTATAAAAATTTTTGTCCTTTGTAAAAAATGTCTCCATATTTTATAATCCCTCATCAAACAAAAAAGGTCAGAAACCTTTATCTGATTTTTGACCTCAAAGATTATACTATATTATAACTTTCCCACCATCAGATGTCAAAAAAACAGATTAATGGTTACTGTGAACGTAGTGAACCAATGTCATTAACTTAAGCTATTTGGCAACATTGCTTTGATGAAAAATATTAATAAAAAGATTGGGATGTGATAAAAAAGCGTAGGATGTGAACAAGATAGGATGTCTTATTGAATTTTAGGTACAACAAAAAAGCAAAATCAATATTTAACATTGAAATTTGCCTGAAAATGAAATATAGTTAATGTATGAGCTAAATGTTAATGTCTATAACAAAAACTCATCGGAAGTTTAAACCTATGCTGGCGGGCAAAGGTTCTTCCAGGTCTGATCTGCTCAATATTTTGAGCGATCAGACTTTCTACATTTATCTTTGTTGTCCCATCATGAATCCTTAAGAAATCCCTGCATGTTTTGAGTGCGGATGAATAATTCGCCTGATATTCATAGGCACAGTCTTCACGCTTGATCGTTACATTTATGATTATGCTGGAACTGAAGTTATATAAAATAACTCTGGCCCATACTTCCTGTACAATATAAGCATATTTTTTTGAATGAAATGCTTTCAGACACAGGGAATATTTCAGATCCCGGAAAGAATTTTCCTCAGAACATCTCAAATGATAAAGCATTTCGAAATCTTCTGTTTTAAATTCATCCCCTGGAAGATTAGTGGCAATATTTTCATAAGAACCATCCTTAAGCTGTATACGCAATAAACGTAAAGACAGATCATACTCTGTTGTCAGATCATTAAGATAGTCCATTGGGGCATTCTGATAAACATATCTGTATGAGGAAAACAATTCAGGTCTGGAATATTTGGTTATAGCTTTAGACCTTGTCAGTATGAGACTGATGTCTTCGTCAAAAGCCGGCAGGGTATCAACAGGATGCCCCATCATACCGGAAGCTCTTTTATCATTGCACCGGACAAGAAAGAACTGCCCCCGCTCTATTACATGGGCAAAATTATTATAAGAAGTATAGCCTCTGTCTCCAAAGAAAACAATCTTAGAGTATTCAGGGATATCGGCAGAATCGACCATGGAGCAAAATGCCGAATACTCATTTCGTTTTCTGGCAGGCTGGACTAAGATATCAGTAAAGCGCTTGTCAAGCAGGGAAAACATGGCATTGATATGGATCTGATTAAAGTCTCTGGTAGATTTACCATTAGGCTCAAAATAGGTATCCTTATCCTGAGGGTTAAGGAAAATATCACAGGAAGAACCATCGCAGGCCCAGAATTCATATTTACCGTTATAAAGCTTTCTAGGAAGTTTTCGGTTAAAAGCAAGAAGAAGGTTCCGAAAAGCGTCTTCTTTGATTTTTTTTCGCTGCTTATAAAAAGCGGCTTTGGAAGGTGCATCAGTAGTACGGCCAAAGAAACGGTACAGTTCTTCTCTGATACAGTCTGCTTCCATAGTCAGGAACATCAACATATAATCTTTAAATCCAAGTTTTCTGTTTCTGATAAAATCAACTCCAGGCTTGACAGCATAGTTTTCCGGGATTTTGGAAAGTTCATTAATAGCAGCAAGTAAAATAGCTTTAATAGAATCTGAATAGTTCATAAAATACTCCTTTGATTAAGTTGTTAAGATTAACAGTTCCTAATCAAAGGGCGTTATTACTGATTGATCAGTAATAACGCCGCATATTAAAAAACATTTGTCAAGTAAAATTTAAAAATATCAAGTAGGTATCAAAGAGATTATCCTGAATTATTCACGGAACAGTATCTGAACTGATAACTGTACCATGAATCTAAAAATTGATCCATGCAGCCATAACATCACTCAATGAACCTGTCAAAAGGGTATAAAATCCCCTGTCGCAAAGTTCGGAGCAGTTGTTAAGCTGTCAAGGTTCGTTAATAGTTGCTATTCTAGCTGTACATTCAGCTTGCTGATATTTGAAAGTGTCTCATAGAATTCATTCTTATAAGGGCAACTGCTACACAGTTTGAATGTGATATATCTTGCTGAACGAACTACTTTTGCAGCAATCTTCAGCAGTTTTAAACGGACGGTATCAATGCGTTGCTTTCTCATATTTGCTGATAACGCCAATCGTCTAAACCAATTAAATATGTTATACGCAAAAGCGTGTACCTGAAGCCTGTTGGCATTCACGATTCTGGTGTGGCTACTTACGGATGCGAAATCAAAACCGGATTTGCTTTCTTTAATAAAGTTTTCCATCAGCCCTCGCTTGCAGTAAAATTTGATGAGATACTCTGGTGTGGAATCCATATTTGTGACAACAAATGTGTACATGTAAACCATTTGGTTTTCCGGCTTTTCCACCTTGCATACCACGCGCCTTTCATAAGGCCATGAACCTGCTTTATACATGAATTCACCATAGGTTACTGCATAATCGACTTTATTATTCCTGGTGATATCATCAAGCTCGTCTACAAGATCGGATGCTTTTTCACGGAGAATGTCATTCTCCTTCAGACAGATCACATAGCTTGTGCCGTTTTCTTCGCATTGCTTATAAAGATCAGGAGTAGCGAACCCACTATCACCACGAAGCAGAATACGGATTGCAGGATAATCATTCAGGTATTCATCCAGTATCGGCTGCAGGAAGTCAACCACTCCGGTACAGGAATATTGTGTTCCATCACGAAGCTGGATTTTTATCAGATCTCCTGTCATTCCATCATAACAGACAAGTCATTGCTTTGATAATGAAAGTTAAAGGCTCTGCCTTCCTGTCTGCCGTATGCATCAAGAAGGGTGGAATCCAGATCCAGAATCACAGCCTCTGGCATCTGAATGCTATAAATTTTCTTCCGAAGCACTCTGTTAACCGTAAGAAACTGGTTTAAAGTATCTTCGTCCATACGGTTAAAGAATCTCGATACCGTAGGCTGTGATGCAAGAGCATCTTTTTCAAGTACAGACTTGAATACAGGATCATTGGTAAGTTCATCAGAAGCATCATCTTCGAAATAACCAGCAATGATCATATATATCATCTGGAGCAGGTTTTCCTGATCTGTATGATATCTGAATAATGCAGAGTCATTGGTCTTGAAAGCTTTGCCTAAAAGCTTATCAATACCAAGTTTGCTTACGAATTCTTTGATGAGAAGCAAGCCTGCATCAGAGGATAAATCTCCTCCATCGAAATTTATTTTAATCTGCCTATTGCTTTCTAATGATAAGGTGTTTACAATACTCATAAAGGGCTCCTTTTGTTGGTATTATTTGAGATTCAACACCTTAATTATATCACAAGTGGATGCTCTTTTTTCATTCACTTGATAGGTGAAAAGCAATATTTAGTTAAAGCACAGTAACTATGTGGCTTTCAGCCACTTTCACGGCATAGCCGTGAATAATATAGGTTTACTACTCTTTAACTATTTCTCCGCATGAATGCATTCCAATTTCTCTCTGCGAATCTGATTTCCTGCGGTCCATCTTACCGCATTGCGAATAATCTGACGAATAGACGGATTGAAATAGGATCTGTTTGTCTCATGTCCCGGCTGGAAGTAGAAAATTCTTCCATAACCTCTTGTCCAGGTACATCCTGAACGAAATACTTCTCCCCCACTGTACCAGCTTAAAAATACCTGGCTTTCCGGACTCGGGATATCGAAGAATTCCCCATACATTTCCTCTTCTTCCAACTCAATACTCTCCGGGATTCCTTTGGCAATCGGATGAGACGGCTGTGTTGTCCATACACGACAGAAGTCTCCTTCTCTCCATTTTAAAGTACCACTCGTTCCAAGCAGGAAACGCATTGGTTTGGACATGTGTGCAGAATGAAGGAAGGTGATTCCCATTCCACGCAGTACATAATCCTGTACTCTTCTGGCAATCTCATCTGGCACCTTATCCTGTGCAATATGAGACCACCACACCAGTACATCCGTATCATCCAACACTTCTTCTGTCAGACCACATTCTTCCATCTCCAGTGTCGCAATATGGCAGACTTTAAATTCTTCATCTTCTTCTATCAATTCCTTCAAAGTCTGATGAATTCCATGTGGATGTACTTTTTTGATTTCTTCTGTCCTTGCAAAATTTCTCTTTTTCTCATTCTCCGGCATTCCCTCGAATCCGAACTTTTCCAGTGTTTCCTCACATAACTGCTCCTGTACAAATTCATTCCAGATTGTAACTTTAATCATCTTGCGAAAACCTCCTCTGTTTTGTCTTTATTTTACACCATATCCTGACTGTTTTCTTCTCATTATTTGCTATTTTTCTGCTGATAAAAGTAACTGTTTGCTCTTTTTTTATTTCTTCACATCAAAAAGAGCAAAACTTTATATACAAATTTTGTCATGTTTCCAGTCAAACTGTTATTTACAATCCTCTTTCGCTACATGGCACTATATATGTATATTATTAAAGGAGTTGCCGCACAGAATAATCAGTGCTACAACTCCCTTAATTTCTTCCCCACTATATATTTTCCTGATATACTTATCGTCTGGAATTTTTCATAATCTGTCCTGCTGCATAAGCATTTCCATTCATCATAGTAGATGCCGATGCAAAATAGGCTGCATTATCCAACATATAATTTTTGAAGCGTTCCAGCCAGCCAGCTTTCTTACTGATTTCATTTTTATGAATAGCTGTGTTGTTCATAACAGTTGCATTATTTTTAGAAATAGTCATTGTACTCATTTTAATTCCTCCCTGATTTCTATCTATATTATTTTTTGATTACTGATTTCTTTATTCTCAGTAACACTTTGTTTTCCTTGTTTACATTCTGTATTTTACACTTGTTCCAACCCACAAACCAGTGTTATAATTAACCTGTTTTACAACGATATTGACATAAAAATATAGAATTCTCTTATAAATCTTCATTTTTCAGAGGTTTTATGACAAATTCAGTCAATCAGATATTTGCGATTGAATCAGGTAATTTACCTGATTTGTTTAAATGCATCGACAAGTTATATAAGACTCATAATAAGAAAGGAAATATCTATGCCCAAAGCCTATCACGAAGCATTACGCCCTCTTGGAAACCTTGGCATTCAGGTTTCCATGGCAACCTTAAAAGTCCCTCATCTCCCTATGCACTGGCACGAAGCGATGGAGATTCTGTTCTGCCTGAACGGAGATGTAACTGTTCATGTAGATCATGAAACTATTTCTCTTTCCCATAAACAGCTAATTGTTTTTGACTCAAAAGAAGTACATTCTATTCACTGTAACTCAAAACTATATATGTTTTTATGTATCCACATAGACAAAAAACAGCTCTCTGTATATTGCCCGGATTTAGAATTATATAATATTAAATGCCGACCACTTCCACTAGATGATCCTAAATCCACACCGTATATTCATTTATGTCAGCTGGCTCATGACCTGACTCGCACAAATATGCAAAATGAAAGCACCAGTGCCATGCGTTCTGACGGAACAGCATTACTGATGCTTGCAGATTTAATCCGGTATTTTTCTGTTTATTCTCCGCCTGAAACTTCCAGCAGCCAGAGTCAGCCTAACAACACCATTCGAGAAAGCATTACCTATATAAATGAGCATTATACAGAAAAACTCTCTCTTGATGAAGTAGCTGCACAGACAGGTTTTAGTAAAGAATATTTCTGCCGTTTTTTCAAACAGCATATGGGGATTACCTTTCTACGCTATTTAAATGAAGTTCGGATTTCCCATGCCGGCCGTCTTCTCACTACTACTGATCTGTCCGTTTCTGAGGTAATGAATCAAAGCGGATTTACAAACCAGACGATTTTTAACCGACTTTTCAAGGAACTATATGGTGTAACCCCCAGAGAAATCCGCAATAACACTCTCGAAAAAAAATACCCGTAATTGCATTAAATTCCTTTGCAATTACAGGTAAACTTTAATCTGGTATTTGCAGTCTGCTTCTCTGACTGCTCATGCCAGATATTTTTTCATATTTTATTTTGCATATTTTCATACTTTGTATTTTATTTACTCAACTTCCCACGAATCTTCGGTCCTGCTACCTGAATCATGATTACAATCAGAAGAATCATACCTTTAATCGCATTATTGATCAGCGAATCCATCTTCAGGCTGACAATAATCTTGTCAATAACTGTATAAGACATAGCCCCAAACAGGATTCCCAGACATTTTCCTTTTCCGCCTGACATACTGATTCCGCCAAGTACAACTGCTGCAATCGCATACATCTCATAACTTGTTCCTGTCGTTGCCGGGTCTGCGGATGCGTTCATTGCAATCCACAGAAAAGCGGCCACACCTGTCAGTGCTCCACAGATCACAAATACAGAGATCTTCATGGCAGGTACACTGATTCCTGCCATCCTTGCACCTTTCAGATTACTTCCCACCGCATAGACTTTCTTTCCATATTTCGTGCTTGTTGTGAGAAACACAAACAATACAGTCAGCACGATCAGTACGATTCCCACATAAGGAATGCTGGCTGCTTTTCCGTTTCCCATGTTGTAGAGCATCTGATAGGAGCTTTTATCATTTGCCATCTTATATACAGAGCTGCCGTTTCCAATGAGTGCTTTATCCACATGCTGGCAGAAATACTGTGCAAAAGAACGGTACATCAGCATGGTTGCCAGAGTCACGATAAATGCAGGCATTTCTATCAGCCCTACCATGACTCCGTTTACCAGTCCACAGGTTGCACCAAATCCCACCGCAAACAGGAAAGTAAGTAAGATACTGTCTGTCATATTAAAGATCATAACGGAAAAACCGCCATCCAGGGCAAGCATTGCCCCTACCGACAAGTCAATCTCTCCAGTAAGACATACAAGTCCCATGCCGAGCCCGATGATTCCGATCACCGCTGAATGTCGAAATACGTTCATTACCCCACTCCAGGTAAGTCCGCTGGATGTAAAGGCGTATACTGCAAAGATTGCAACAAATACCAGTATGTAACTGTATTCTCCGCAGAAGCTCATGATTCCTGCAGAAGCTGATTTTTTCTTGTTCATGTTTATTCTCCCTTCTGCGCTGCATTTGTGGAATACAGCATTACTGTTTTTTCATCGATTTCTTCATGTTTAAGGACTTTTATAACAGTTCCTTCATAAAATACCGCACAATAATCCGCTACCTTCGCAAGCTCCGGAATCTCCAGTGTATTGATCAGGATCGTCTTTCCTGCATCTGCCAGTTTCAGGATCAGTTTATAGATTTCTGCCTTGGCTCCTACGTCAATCCCCTGCGTTGGATTATCCAGAAGTAGGATATCTGCTTCTGTGTTCAGCCATCGTGCCAGAAATACTTTCTGCTGGTTCCCTCCACTTAAAGAAGTGATCGGATCATCAGGATCTGCTGCTTTTACAGAGAGCATTTCTTTGTATCTCTCATAGCGTTTTCTCTCTTTTTCGATTGAAATAAAAGGATGACTGGCTGAAAGGACCTGTTCGGAAAGATACATATTTTCCAGAATGCTCATATCCGGAATCACCGAATTCTCTTTCCTGTTAGAGGCCAGCATGGCAATCCCTGCTTTCATGGCTCCCTGGATGCTGTGGATTCGGCAATTTTTCCCATGAAGTTTCAGTGTCCCGCCAGTGACCGGCACTGCCCCGAAAAGTCCCTGTAACAGTTCACTGCTTCCAGAGCCCTGCAGGCCTGTCAGACCTACGATACTGCCTTTCTTCACTGTAAGATTTACATTGGAGAAACCATGTCCGGACAGATGGTCAATTTCCAGGATATTCTCCCCAAGCTCCCTCGCCTGATAAATCTCCTGATGGGAAAGCTTCTCTCCTACCATCAGATCCGTCATCTCTTCCTGCGTGATCTCAGAGATCTTTCCGGCCTGTACGAATTCACCATTTCGTAAAACCGTATATCTGTCAGCGATCTGAAAGATCTCCGGCATCTTGTGAGAAATGAAAATAAAAGATGTTCCCTTGTCTTTCAGATTTCTGATGATCTGAAACAGATGCTCTATTTCATCATTGTTCAACGAAGTCGTAGGTTCATCCAGTATCAGTAGTTTCGCCTTAAAAAACAGTGCCTTTGAGATCTCCAGCAGCTGTTTCTGGCTGGTCTTAAGATTTTCTACTTTTTCTTCCGGATTGATTTCTACCCCCAGTTCTGTAAAGAGCTGCTGTGTTTCCCGTATCATCCGCTTTTTGTCGAGTGCTCCGGTCTTTCTCTTATATTCTTTCATAAGAAAAATATTCTCATAGACCTTCAGATCATTAAACAGGTTCAGTTCCTGATGAACGAAGGCGATTCCCAGCTTTTCAGACTGCTGGATGGTCATTTTTTTTATCTTTTTTTCAGCAAATTCCACTTCTCCGCTGTCTGCCGGAAAAACACCGGCAAGGATATTCATCAGTGTTGATTTCCCTGCTCCGTTTTCTCCCAGCAGTGCATGGACTTCCCCTTTTTCTATCGTCAGCTCTACCTGCTTCAGGACGGGGATCCCGTTAAATGATTTGCAGATATTTCTCATACACAACAAGCTCATGTTCTCCTCCTGATAATTGTCGCGTTATTTTCACAATGATCGCAGATTATATTTTATATTTCCTGCAAACGACTATATGGGGCCGCCCCATTAAGGGCGATTAAGGGACGGCCCCACTGTTTAAAAATATGACTTGAGTTTTATTAAATCGATCCTTTTAGAAAGATGGATAATCCTTTACATTATCAGAGTTTACGATCTCGCATGCGATCACATGATCCTGCTCTACATCTTCACCATCCAGATGATCTACCATATCCTGGATTGCTGTCTGGATCATTGCCGGACTGTAAGTTACAGAAACGATACCACCGCACTGCTCTGCAATATCCTGATAGCTTTCTCCACGCATTACTGCATAAAGTTCATCAAGACCACCGCAGCCTGTGATATATGGTTTGTTTCCAAGGAATGCTTCTTTGGTAGCATCATCAATTCCGCCACCCTGAAGTGCTTCCAGGATTCCCATTGCAAGCTCATCATCTTCTGCGTAGAACCATTTGATATCTGCGTTTGCACTGTCGCCGAGAAGGGATTCAAAGGAAGTCTTTGTATCAGAACGGCTCCAGTTCATAGCACCTGAATAAGTGATTGCTTTCAGGTCATCCTCTGTCCATTTCTTGTCATCGGCAATCTTTTCACCGTCATATTCCAGTTCACCGGTCAGGTATTCTGTGAATCCGTTGTCACGAAGTGTCGTTACAGAAGATGTATCTCCTTCATATACATAAACGGATTCTCCCGGTGTCATTCCTTCTGATACGAAATATGCTGCTGCAGCAGCTCCGATTCCTTCATTGTCACCTTTTACATTAGAAACTGCACTTGAAGAAACTCCGTCAATGATACGGTCAAATGCCACATATGGAATCTCTGCATCTACCAGCTGCTGGATTGCTGACTGAACAGTATCATCGATTGGCTGAATAACAACTGCGATATTGTCTTCTCCGGAAGCTACAATGTCTTCAATGTTGACAATCTGCTCTGCGGCATTTGCGGATGTGATCAGTTCTGCAGAATATTTTCCGTCTTTATTTACTTCTTCAACTTTCTCTTTTGCAAAAGTTGCAACAGAACCTGTCCATCCATGGTCTTCCGGTGCTGTCAGTACATAAATGTGTGTGGTGTCATCTGCTGCATATACTCCTACACTGAAGCTTCCTGCTGCCATTGCAGCCGCTGTTAAGATTGCTAATGTTTTTTTCTTCATCTTTCTTTTCTCCCTTTACGAATTTTTGTTAAGAAGGAACGTATTTCATTCTCTGGTTTCATTCTTTGCTTTCCTTCTTTGTTTTCTTTTTCTACATGGTTTTTCTTTTATCTGTATTTGCAGTTTCATTCAATCTGCAGTTATTTTTCTCTGATACCTTTTCATACCCTGCTGCACGGTTCAATAACAGTCTGCAGTCAGCGGACTTTTCATTATCTGACAAAGAGTTATAAAGATCCCATAAAAATCCCATTTTTACACCTCTCTTTCAGAGTATGTCATAAGCCTCACTTCTAACTTATGTATGTATTCAGAGTTTTATGCCTGTGGCTGTATTCAATACTCTTAAGAAAAAATCCTGTCCACAGGGTTGTTCACCGGCAACAGATTTCTTTCAAATGTGTTCCGGAAATGCTCCTGCGATATCATTTTTCTCAGCCAACAAAGTTTCTGAGATATTTTGCACTTAATAAAATGGCACGTTTTGCACTGTCCAGATCTTTTTCAAAAGCTTTATCCTCTACTTCGATTACAGAACAGCCGTCAAATCCGATATCTGTCAGGGCAGATACATATTTACCCCAGTCTACATCTCCAAGTCCCGGAAGCTTCGGTGACATATACTGTAACGGAGTTGCCATTACACCGACATCTGCGAGTTTATCCCTGAACACTTTGATATCTTTGTAATGTACATGGAAAATCTTATCTTTGAATTCATAAATCGGTTTAATGTAATCAATCTGCTGCCATACAAAATGAGATGGGTCATAGTTGATACCAAGATTCGGGCTGTCAAGGATTTCAAACACTCTTCTCCAGTTTGCAGGTGTAGACATGATGTTCTGTCCGCCTGGCCATTCATCATTTGTGAAAAGCATCGGGCAGTTTTCAATGGCAATCTTTACACCTTTTTCTTCTGCATAACGGACGATTGGTGTCCAGATTTCTTTTACCAGTTCCATGTTTTCATCTACATTTTTGCTGGAGTCACGTCCGATAAAGGTTGTAATCATGTTTACGCCCAGCATTGCAGAAGCATCCATCAGTTTGTAGATATGGCTGATATAACTGTTTCTCTTTTCTTCATCCGGATCGAGTGGGTTTGGATAGTAAGCAAGTGAAGAAATCTGTACTCCTTTTTCCTCACAGAGTTTATTGATCTGGGCAGCCTTTGCTTCATCCAGGTTTGCCACATCAATATGGCTGACACCCGCATATCTTCTCTTTGCACCACCCTGCGGCCAGCATGCAACTTCCAGACACTCCAGATGATTCTCTGCTGCAAAATCTACAACTTCCTCGAATGTCATTCCCTCACAGATTGCTGTTAATAAACCAAATTTCATCATGATTTTTGTTCTCCTTTCATCCTGGCATCTTTTTCATACTGTTTTATTTTTCCTGTCTTATTTACTGTCTTATTCGTTTTCTTTATTGGCATCTGATGACTGTTGTATGATTCATTTCATAATAATTCAATACTCTCACCAGATCCCGGATAAATAAGTTGTGCTATCTCTTAATGTGTTTATATTGTACAAAAATAAAAGAGAACCTGCTTCATTCTGATTGTCGTATTTTATGGTCAAAAAATGACATTTTTATTTTTAATCTGAAAAAAAAATTTAAAAGGTTAAAAATCAGTGTATGATTTTTGACCTTTGTTTTTCCCCACCGCAAAAAGCAGTAAAGATATCCTGACATACGCCCGGATATCCCCACTGCTTTTTTTCTTTCAGCCTTTTATTTAGAAGTGAATCGTCTCTCCTGTTCTCGCTGATTCATAGATTGCTTCGATCACACGTGTGACAGTAGCTGCCTGCTCAGGAAGAACTGCCGGGTCTGTGTCATTCTGAATGGCATCGATCCAGTGGTTAATATCATAAGCATTCATATCAACCGGTTCCGGAATATTCTCAATCTCTGTTTTTAATTTACCATCTACAATCTTCGTAGTACGCACAGAACACTCGAAAGTCGGTCCTACCATATCTGCACCGGCTTTTGTACCTGCCGCTGAAATCGTTACACCCGGAGCCTCCTGAATCATGTTGGTAGCCCATGCTGTTTCCATATAAATCATCATTCCGTTTTTCATAGTGATCATTGCCATTGCTGTATCTTCTACATCGAAATTTTCCGGATCCCATGGTCCCAAATCGTTTCCTTCCGGGAAATTTTTCATTTTGTCAAACGTAACACCACGAACGCTCTCTACCTCATAATTATCTGTAAGCCACATAGGAAGGTCGATGGAATGAGGACCTCCGTCCATCAGAACACCACCACCGTTTTGTTCTTTGCTTGTATACACTCCATATGCCGGAAGTCTTCTTGGACGAAGCTGCTGGGATTTTACATAATATACATCTCCGAGTTCTCCGTTTTTGATCATTTCTTTAATTTTCAGAGGAGCTGCATTATATCTCCACTGTAATCCGGAAGTCAGTTTTTTGCCTGCTGCTTTTGCTGCCTCTACCATTTTCTGCGCATCGCTGTAGGTACATGCCAGAGGTTTTTCACAGTGCACATGTTTTCCGTGAGCAAGAGCTTCCAGGGTAATCGGACAGTGCAGTGGGTTTGGCGTGCAGACATGGATCACATCAATTTCCTGATCACGGCACATTTCTTTGTAATCTGTATAGATAACTGCCTGAAGTCCGAATTTTTCAATTGCTTCCTTGCATTTGGAAACATCGGTATCGCACAGAGCAATAATTTCTACATCATCTCTTTTTAAAAGATTTGGAATGTGTTTTGTAGTAGCGATCACTCCGATACCGATAATACCTGCTTTTAAGACTTTTTTACCATTTTCACTCATAACATTTTTCATCCTTTCTGTTTTTATTCATATTTTTGTTTGTGTTTCTGTTTGTATTGCTATTTGTATTTCTGTTTTGTTATGACTTGTATCATCATTTCTGTTTTTATCTGTATTGCTTCTTTCTGTCTCTATCATACCGTTATCGGGATATGTCTGCGTGCGGATCAGGTTTCTTTCGTTTTTGCAAAAAAAATAAGGTTTCAAATTTGAAACCTCATTTTCCCCCGGTCATATCTTTCCGTCTATATATTTTAACCGATATATTTCACTGAGCATATAGAAATAAACATCAAAACTCAGCATAGATTCTACAATTTTTCCATTGTCATTTTCCATCAGAATCCGATCCATATATTCTCTGTATTTTGATTTGGATGCTCCTACCCCAAAGATGGATGCTCCCTGTTCATTGATACTTTCAAACACCTGTTTCATATCCATTGTTTCCGCGTGCTCTATGGTATGAATAAAAACCAGGCTTTGGTCCGTCAGTGTCTGACTGTCTTTTATCATGTCCGGAAGCAGACGATAGCAGGCAGTTTCTTTTCCACTCATTGCCAGATTCTGCTGAAAAGAATAAATCGCACTGCTCTGGAAAGAAGTATAGAACCGGATCCTGTCAGATTCATAAACACTCTGTGCCACTGCTTCAAGTTCCCTGGTATCCAGCTGCCTTTGCAGATCCTCATATGCGCTGTTCATCTGAGAAAGAAGTGCATCCCTGACCGCCTGTGTATTCTGACACTCTCCTTCCGGCAGAATGCGGTTATAATAAGTGTAACTTCTCACAGCATTCTTTAATTCATGATGGAAATCAGAAAAGGACTCATATCCCAGTTTCTGAATCATTCTCCAGATCGTAGTTCTGGATGAATGCGTAAGTTCTGCCAGATCATACACTGTCCCGCCTGCTGCTTCCTCCAGGTTCTGAAGTATCCCATTACATACGCTTCGATAAGTACTGTCTGTGGGAAGCTGATTATAAAACACTGTTAAATTCTGTAATACATTCATAAATTTTCCCTCCCAAATGTGTTTTATAACAGATAAAAACCGCAGGTCCGACGTTATGCCAGCCTGCGGTTATCGTATCCTTATTTACTCAAAATCTACAGATTTCCCTGTCCTTGCAGATTCACGTACGGCATCCATCAGTCTCAGGACTCTGCGCACTTCCGGAATTTTTACCAGGAAGTCTTCTTCTCCGGCCTGAGCCTTCAGATAATTGGTGAAATAATCCTCATGCTTTGTATGAACCTCCGGAAGTTCCTCCATGAGCAGTTTGCCCTCAGGCGGCGGTCCGAAAGAACGTGTAGGGCCTGCTGCCGTCATGGTACGCTTTCCGCCTACATTCTGCAATAAACCGTTTGTACGGACAATCTTTCCTTCCGGGAAAAATCCATCAATATATGCAGAACCTTTATTGCCGCCCAGGAACCAATGGCGTTCAAACCAGTGATCCTTATCAGCCAGATAATAAGTTCCAAGCTCAATTTCTCCCACAAGACCGCTTTCAAAGCGTAACATAATATGGAAATAATCATCTACTTCTTTGTTAATGACATTTCTCACATTCGCAAATACACTTGTAATTTTTTCCGGAATCATCCAGAGCATCTGATCGATCAGATGCACACCCCAGTCATATAACATACCGCCGCCTTCTTCTACGAACACGTGCCAGTCATGCATGTTTCCGTTAAAACCATATAACTGTGATTTTATAACATAAGGAGTTCCCAATGTCTGTGAATCATAAACTGCTTTTGCAGTGCGGAAATCAGGATCAAAGCGTCTCTGTTGGTGAACTGTAAACTTTACTCCTGCTTTCCGGCAGGCAGCTTCCATTTCATCCAGATCCTCCAGAGACATTGCGACCGGTTTCTCACAGATTACATCTTTACCCGCTTCGGCTGCCTGTATAACCAGTTTCTTATGCTGGTTATTGTTTGCAACAACCAGCACCACTTCTACCTCTGGATCGTTGATCAGATCTTCTGCTTTCTCATAAGCTTTGATGCCTTCCGGAACATCCTTTAACTGTTCCGGATCGATGTCACATTCTGCTACTACCTGTATTCCATCAAAATTCGTAAGCATCTTTTCATGTTCATGTCCCATAAAGCCATGACCGATAATACCAAATTTTAATGCCATATGCCTTCTCCTTCTGTAAATAACCCTTAACCTTCGATCGCTCTTCTCAGTGCTTCCTGATGTCTGCGGCACTGTTCGATACTGTCTACACCTACATCACGTAAGTGTTCTCCACCTTCATATTCAGAACTGAGGAATCCTTTATATCCGGCTTTCTTAAATGCTTCCACAACTTCCGGAATTGCTACAGCTGTTTCTGTGTAATCTTCATGTACGTTGTAGAACTTCGCATGGGTATGGAAAATATAGTCAATATTGTCAATGATATCCTGAGGATCTGACCAGGAATAAGTAAAGGAAGAACCTGCATACATCTTGTCAGCAGGGCCGCCTCCGGCTTTTTCCACTGCATCCATCATTTCCTGCATACCATTTGCCATACGGTATTCCATATTGGCTTTGCCAAGGTCCAGGTCATATTTGATCTTTACGAAACCTTTGGCCACTCTCTGAGCATATGCATCATCCACAATCTTTAAGCATTCTTCTGATGCACCCATTCTTCTTGCTTTATCTCTGAGAACATCCGGAATATTTTTGCAGAAAATTCCCATATCCGGTACAAATCCGAGATATTTGGTGCCTGTTCTGCGGATCATTTCCAGATATCCCTCTGCCCATCCGGAATTCAGTGAGAATGGAGCATGAACCTCAAGACCAATCTTTACGTTCATCTTCTCTGCATATTCCAGGCTTCCTTCGATTACATCCATAGGTGTGGAAACCAGAGTACGCAGTACCGGGAAACCAAGAAGGCTTGCCAGACGGATATCACGTTTCATCATATTGATCTGCTCACCCAGAGATAAGGTACGATTGGAATAAATACGGTTTTCCAGAAATGCATCGTAGCAGGAAGGAACCAGTCCATATTTGTCAAGTTTTGCAAACCAGTCCGCGCGAAAAGCTTCATCTTCGATCGGATTCGGGAATTTTTTAATCATCTGCTCTGCCAGAAGTTCCACACCGGTTGCTCCTGTCTTTGCAGTTTCACGGAGACATCCTTCAAGATCTAATTTTCCATCATAATATTCATCCTGATAGCTGTACAGGGAAATACTTCTCTTAATATCGTATGTCATCACATTCTCCTCCTACTTTATTTCAAAATCTGTCTCACATGCAGTTATGAGTGGGAATGGCATATAAGAAGGAACGATTGTCTGTACTGCTTTGATATGATGTTTTCCTGCTGCCAGTCCTCCTTCTTTTTTTACATTCACAGTTGCAAATTCTCCAAACTCCCAGCGATAGTCGGAATCTACAACTGTCAGCATCTCATCAAGTGTAAAAGTCTCTCCGTTTACGGTCAGGCTGATGTCCTCACGGGCAGCATCCTCTCCGTCTACATTGACTGTAATATCATGTACAATGGACAGGGTAATTCCACGATAATACTGTGCTTTAAACTGAAACTGATATCCTGTAATTTTACCGTCTGTCTCAATATTTCTGAAACCATCCGGGTTAAAAATCTGTCTGGCTGCCATTTTCGTTTTCCTTTCTTTCCATATATTTTTTCAGGAGCTGTAATACAGCCCCTGTTCTGATTCATGCAGGACAGATTTTCAATATCCACCCTGCTGCTTAGTTCTATAGCCGATTCACTTGTTTAGAAGAATACTTCTTTTCCTGTTTCAGCAGATTTGTAAATTCCTTCAAGAATCTGTGTAACAACAAATGCCTGCTCTGGTTTTACAAGCGGCTCTGTATCATTCAGAATTGCTTCCAGCCACTGTTTCTGTTCACGTACACCTTCTGCAGAAGCACCGCCTTCGAAGAAGTCAACAACACCTGCCGGAGAAATTGTCTTTTCCATTAACTGATTGTGCTCTACTGTGTTGTAGATCAGTTCATCTTTCGGATAGCTTCCGCCATGATGGATCTCAGCACCGGCTTTTGTTCCGCATAAAGTTGTGGATGCTTCCATGGATTTCAGTATATTTAATGCCCAGGATGATTCAAGATAGATAGTTGCTCCGTTTTTCATTTTGATGAAACCGAATGCAGAATCTTCTACTTCAAAAGTTTCCGGATCCCATGGACCGAATACGTTTCCGTCCGGGCCGTCAGGCTGACGTCCAAGTTTATAGTTTACAGAACCGGAAACAGATAATGGCTCATAGTTGTTCATCATCCAGAGTGTAATGTCAAGAGCATGAGTTCCGATATCGATCAGAGGACCGCCGCCCTGAAGTGCTTTGTTCGGGAATACACCCCATGTAGGAACAGCTCTTCTTCTGAGTGCATGAGCCTTTGCGAAGTAGATTTCACCTAACTCTCCGGCTTCACAGGAAGCGTGTAAAGTCTGTGTATCATCTCTTAAACGGTTCTGATAACCGATTGTAAATTTCTTTCCGGATTTTTTCCATGCATCCATCATTTTCTGTGCGTCTGCTGTGCAGTGAGCCATTGGCTTTTCACACATAACATGTTTTCCGGCTTCAAAAGCAGCTACAGTAATCGGGCAGTGAGCAACATTTGGTGTGCAGACATGAACTACATCTACGTTCGGGTCATTTACCAGATCATGATAATCTGTATACACTTTTGCATCTGCTGTACCATAATCAGCTTTTGCCTTTACTGCACGTTCCTCAATAATGTCACAGAATGCAACGATTTCGTTCAGTTCTGCATTTGCTTTCAGGGATGGCATATGTTTCTGATTTGCAATTCCGCCACATCCTACAATTCCTACTCTTACCTTTGCCATTTTTAATTCCTCCTGTTTTTTGATAATATAAGTATAAAATTTCTCTTATAGTTTCTCATTTCGGTTTTTTTCTTTTTCTCCATCAGTTTTTGCTCTGCCAGCTTTTGTTCCTGCTGTTTTTTTTATCAAGAGCAAAAATTCGTGGTTATCATTTGCTGTATCATTCATACAGATAGCTGATATGTATATATTGTATCTCCTGTGCCTGCATTCTTGTCTCAAAATTCAGTACATTTCTGGTCACATCGCAGGTACGGATCTGAATATGCGGGGTACAGATTCGTTTCAGATAATCAATTTCTGATCCTGAAAGCGGACCACCATAACCTAACTTCTGCCATTCCTTCTGAATACTTCCTGATTCTTCACTTACAGAATAGGTTTTGACTTTATACTTGCCATTCTTCAGATGCGTCAGCTGATAATTGATCTGCACAGGCTGATTGTCTTCGTAAAGCTGATAAAGCTTTTCTGCTTCCAGCTCATTTTCACTTTTTAAAAAATATTTATAATTCAGATGCCTGTAATTGTGACAGACAATCGAATAATTATTATTGCCATTCGTAGTAACAATGCAGTTATCCCCTCTGTAGAGAAGATATTTCCCCAGATAGTTCAGAAAGCGGTATGCATAAAAAGCCGGCTTCTTGATTCCTCTGGAATTTATCAATCCGCAGCCGCCAAATAACATCCGGCTGCTGTCCAGATGCTCTGCAAAAATATCAGAGCCTACCCAGTACCCCAGAACCTCCACTTTATCAAAGCAGTCAATAATACCTTTGAGAATATATGCCCCTTTGTAACAACTGTCATTGAGAACATTTCTGTTGGAAATCGTAGAACTCCATTCTGTTACATGAATCGGGGTTCCTTTCAAAGCAGAACGATCAATAACACTCTCTGCCATTTCCAGCTGATTTCCGAGAAAATCTCTGTCTGTGGACTGACGTGCAAATGCAATTCCATCCTCATCTCCCCGAATATACGGATAGCAGTAGAAAGAAATAAAGTCCGGTTTAAATTTCCGTCTGCCCCACTCATCTGCCATTTTTTTCAGACGCTCAGTTCCATACTGGATTCCCACTCCGCCTCCGCCAATCCGGATTCTGTCAGAGTGTTTCTTTCCTACCTGATAAAGACAGTCAAACAGTTCCCAGAACCTTTCATCATAAGCTCCCCTTCCAAAGTCTTCCCCGCACCATTGTTCAAAGTACCAGTTCTCTACTTCTTCAAGGCCATATCTGTTGATCAGATGTGTCAGAAAAGCATTCAGGAAATGTTCATATTTCCTTTTATCCGTAAACGGAATACAGACCTTTTCTTCATAAATATTGTTATTCAATGCTCCGTGCAGCTGTCTCGGCTTAAATCCCATTTCCAGATAAGGACGGATCTTATTCTCGGCCAGAAAATCAAATACACTGTCTACTCTGTTAAAGTTGTATTCTGTGGTCTTTTCCGGATTTCCCAGAAGCATCTGTTCACTGAACAGTTCCCACATTCTTACATAGCGAAATCCCAGATCACGACAAAGCATCACTACCTGTTCCCGCATATCTGAGCGCAGAAGATCTTCCACACGTCCGACATTTACCATCTTTTTCCAGTAATGCTTACATTCTGTAATCTGTTCTGTATCCAGAATAATGTATTTATCTCCACAGTTGATATCTGTCGGCTCCTGTACCAGCTGATTGTCCAGATAAGAACTTACCCTCTGTTCCAGAAGCTGCTTCTGATTTCCGGAACTTCTGTCCGTTCCATCCTGTGAGTCAGATTTCATCTGCTGCCGGTACTCTGACGGAGTCATATTGTAAGTGGATTTCAACAGTTTGGTAAAAGCGGCTGCGCTGGCAAATCCATTCTCCAGTGCAATGGCTGTAATGGAATTATTGGTATACAGTAAATCATCCAGTGCATGAAACAGGCGAATATTATTCACACAGTCAATGAAATTCATTCCCATTTTCCGTTTGATATACTTGGAAAGATACGGAACCGAAAGATACAGTGCCTCACTTAATTCTGACAGGCTGATTTTTCTGCGGTAATTGCTGTGGATATAATTGGAAATATCTGTCAGACGTTCTTCATCCTGCGACCGTTCCCCTTCAAAGCGGCGGTCATCGCTCTGTACCATAAAGTTCTCCAGAAGTACCTGCAGCAGCTGATAATACATACTTTGCAGAATCACCTGCCCGTATCCTTTTTTCTCGAAATACTGACTGAATATCTGCTTCATAATACGGCGCATATCATCATAGGCTGCATTTTTGTTCTGTACAGAATTACACCAGAACAGAAGATGATTCGTCTCCAGCATATCTCCCAGTATCCGGAAATCAATCTCAAAGAATCCGATTAGCACATCTTCTTTTGACTGGTAAGAATGCTTCTTATTTGCATTGATCACAATAATGTCCTCGGGATGTGTCCGGTAAACTTTATCCTGTATCTTTACCTCCGGATTTCCCTCCAGCACATAAAGAATTTCTATCGACTGATGAAAGTGAGTTCTTTCCATTCGTTCAATCTGAAATTCAAAATTCATGATCTGATTTTCATTCAGGATACTCTTACGCATGAAACATAATCTCCTCTCATCAATTTTCTTTATTATAGAAAAAAAAGAAGGAGGTTACTTCTATAGCACTGACAACATTTTTGTCCCATTCTGTCATGTCTTTCTATAAAAAAAGAAAAAAGGTTAAAATCAACCATTGATTTTTAACCTTTTTCTGTCATTTTATATCTTCCCTTGCCCAGCCGGACAAGTTTGCCCTGCTCACACAGGCTTTTAATCACTCTTTGTAACTGCCTTCTGCTGCATTGCAGACGCAGCGCGGCATGTTCAATTCCATTTAATATCTGATCCTGACATTCATTTCTTATATAAGAAAAAAGTTTTTCCTCCACAGAAATCTCCGGGCTGTCCGAGGTGCTGGTAAGGTATACTTTCGAAGAAACTGACGAAAGCAGAAAACGCAGGAATCCGATATCATTTTCAAGGATTTCTCTATATTCCGGAATATAAATTCCAATGCAGAGTGCATCTTTGATCACTTCAGAAAACAGATTTGAATTTCTGGCATTGCAAAACTCCACATCTCCAATGACCGTCCCTTTCTTTACCAGATTCACCGGTATTTTTCTGCCATCCGCACCCACTCCGTAGATCTGAACCATCCCGGATACCAGAAACAGAAGATATTTCTGCTCGATATGAGGTCCTGTCAGCAATTCTCCTTTTTCATAAATACACAATACCGGTCTGATTTTGTCTGTCAGAAACTTTGATCTCAGATCCAGTTCCACCAACGATTTCTGCAGCAGCTGTTCATTATGAATGATCCGCATCCTGTACTCCTTTCTGATCAGGCTGACGCAGTCCACTTTTACTGCCTGATCCGGTTAAATTGTATCAGTTATTGATGTTCGGCAATGTCCTGCGCAAGCTGGTAAAATCCCTGCTGATATTTACGCTGCTTCGGATTCAGAAGCAATACAAGCACGCACCGGATTCCCCGGTATTTTTTCCAGGAAACCGTGTTTTTCAGTTCTGCCATTCCGAATACCGTCTTCGACTGTTCGTCTCCCCGGATACAGGTAAACATCACGCCATTTTCCAGCATTACATAAGAACCATTTTCCAGATCCGGCACAGGGCAGGCTGACGCAAATCCAAACTTCACAAACTGCTCTGTCATTTTTCCCAGAATATCCGGAAATTCTATTTTCTCTTTGATCACCACAGACAGATTGCTGGAAAAATAATCGGAACGTTCACCCGGCAGAACTGCCAGCAGGCACTGCTTTTCCATTTTGTCAATCTGTTTTTCAATATCTTCCTGTTCATTCCCTGTCAGTCTGGCAGAAACTGTCAGCACCGGAACATCAAAGCTGCGGAATCCATCCATCTGAACCGTAGTAAGGATACATACCGGCCGTCTCTCCTCCATACGGTTTCTGTCATATACGGGATACGGACCATCTAATTTCACTCTTTGTCCGAATTTCTGTTCCAGCTGTCTCATCAGGCAGTAAGTAAGCCCTTTATTAAAATGACTGACTACCGCAATCCGCATACTTTCCTCTTTGTGCATTTCCATTTGTCTGGCCTGGGCCAGGATTAAAAGAGGAAGGATAAAGTATTCACCATCTGTCCCTGCCATCATCTGGCACGTTTTTTCCAGATAACGGCAAATCTGGCAGGCCAGTTCTCCAAGAAAAGGAAACTGCTGTTTCAGTTTTTCCAGAATATAAAGATTTTGCGGCTGCAGGGAAATCATTCCATTCCGGAGTGCCTGAATATGTATCAGAAGATTCGTTGCAAATTCCCTGTCTTCTTTCAGCGAGATTCCATATTGGTCTTCGATCATTGCCAGTGTCCGGTCTTCGATTTCCAGACAGACCGGTTCTGTAATCTCACAGGCTTCCTGCCAGTTAACAGGTCTGAGATTCAGAATATTCAGCTGACAAAGCATCACCGACAGCCAGAGAGGCACATCCGATTCAATCTCCAGTTCCCAGATTTCACTCATTCGTTCTGTCAGGTGATTCATGGCAATACTGTATTCCCTGCGGATATTTCCGGCATATTTTGCTTTCCATTCCCCGGTCAGTTTCAGTTCCATGCCCTCCAGTGCCCTGTCGTAACACACTGCCAGAGCAATCGTCAGATAAACCAGTCCGAAATCATCCAGTTCCAGTTTACAGGCATCCAGCATCTTCTTCAGTTCCACCCGGATACAGTCCAGAGTTTCTTTATCCATCACAGAATCTTTAAAAGTAATCCCATCTCTGGAATCGTAATCCCAGTCCCTGCAGTACAGATGGATCAGAATGTTTCTTTTCTTCAGTTCATTATCCTCGATCAGCATCTCATCTGCACAACGCTTCATTTTAAGAAACGGCTGATTTTCACAGATTCTCCGGCGTACTTCTTTAAGATCTGTTTCCAGAGTTGTACGGCTGATAAAAATATCGTCTTCCAGGTCAGAAAGATTACAGGTTGTTTTGCTTCGTACAAGTTTCAGAATCAGATATCGGATACGGTCTTCCCGTGTCTGTATATTTTTTTCATCAGAAAAAAGGCAGTGAAACGCTTCCCGGTTCTGAATTTCCAGACTGTAACCTTTGCCATATATCGTCCGGATGTACACACCGTTTGCTTCCATTGCCTTATTGATTCTGGCGATATCGCTGCGGATGGTCCGTTGAGATATTGCCATTTTTTCAGAAATTTCTCTGGCAGTCACAATCGTGTGCCTGCTGTTCAGATAAGAGAGTAATTCCCGTTCTCTGGCATGAAGTGTAGAATTAAAGTTTTCCATGAGTTCCTCCCACGATTTAGAGTGTGTTTAAAAAGGGAAGTTCTGTAATTTTTCAAACACACTCCGGCATAAACCGATTATACCATATTTTTTCGTTCAGGAATCTTTCTTCTTATCTTTTCTTTATCTGATTTTCTTTATTTGATTTTCTGTTTTTCTTTTGGCTTTATTTTTAATCCGTTGTTCTGTTTTTATTCTTCCCATGGAAGAAGAACTACTTTGATCGCTTCTCCTGTCTTGGTCAGCTGAATTCCCTCGTTGATTTTATCCAGCGGCAAACGGTGTGTAATGAATTTCTCTGTCGGGAAAGACGGGGAAATTGCCAGTTCAAAGGCTCTCTTGGACTGACTGTAGGAAGCACCGAAATGTCCTTTGATCCAGATGTTGTTATAGTGAATCAGGTTACAGTCAAGTTCTGTCATGGATCCTTTCGGTACACCACCGAAGAATACGACCAGGCCGCCTTTCTTAACCATATGGATACTCTGTGTCTGAGTTGCATTTGCCGGAGTTGCGGAAATAACCTTGTCAGCACCTTTGCCATTGGTAAGTTTCTTTACTGCTTCAATCGGGTCTTCTTTAGAACTGTCGATTGTGATATCTACACCAAATTCCAGTGCTTTGTCCAGACGATTCTGGTTGATATCAATCATAATGACTTTCTGTGCTCCACGGATCTTGGAAAGCTGTGCCATAAAGCATCCGATCGGGCCTGCACCAATGATAACCAGTGTATCCGGATATCCTACTTTTACATTTTCCAGGCAGGCAAATACAGAGGTAAGCGGCTCACCAAGACTTGCTGCTTCGAAACTTACATCATCCGGAATCTCATAGATTCCTCCTCTGCGGATCTTCTCTCCTTTTACTGCTACATACTGGGCAAAACCGCCTGTTCCTGCAAGAGAAGATACTTCTTTGTTGGAGCAGTTTTCACTGTGTCCGCTGATACATTCATCGCATTCCATGCAATAAGTTCCAGGGAACAGAAACAGTCTGTCTCCTACTTTATATTTGGATTCTTCTTCACCGATTTCATCTACCACACCTACAATCTCATGTCCGTAAATAAACGGATAGTTTCCTTTTCTGGAATCGCTGGTAAGATTACGAATATCTGATCCGCAGAGTCCTACTGCCATAATTTTAAGAATCAGCCCATCCTTCGGGCACTCTGGTTTTTCTGTCATCTCCACACGGATATCGTTTGGACCATACATTAATGCTGCTTTCATCTTACTCATAATATTTTTCCCCTTTCTGATATTCAGTCATTGTCTGATGTTACTGTTCACTCCATTCTCAGTAACTGCCTGACTCCATTCTCAGTAACTGTCTGGTACAACTGTTTCGTGACCGCTGTACCAGTTCCGTTTGCTATGAGCTGAGTATAGTCTTTTTTCATCCTCCGGACAAACCTGGATTTTCCACTTTGAAACGGCAAATTCTTTTTTGTTTTCCACAGTTTCTCTCTGTTAAACTGTATATACCAGAATCTGTATATATATCAGAATCTATCTATATATCAGAATCTATCTATAGCAATTCCTGGACATAATGCAAGAAAGGAAGGATGAAAAAATGGAATTCGTTGCAAAAAATTATCTTTTAGGTATGGATCTGGGAACTACCAACATCAAAGCTATTATCATGGATGAAAAAGGAAATGTGGCAGCTTCTGCATCTGCTGCCAATCACCTGATTTTCCCGGGTACAAATATGGTAGAACAGGATGCCGGTGAATGGTGGAAAAATGCTGTCTCAATTCTTCGCGAGGTTACCTCCAAAGCAGGTGCTGAGGTCGTTTCCAGAATCCGTGGAATCTCTGTCAGTTCCCAGACCGTAACCATGCTGCCCGTTGACAAGGAAGGCAATCCCCTTCGCAATGCCCTGATCTGGATGGACAGCCGTTCCAGCAGAGAGCTGCAGTATATTATCAATGCAATCGGGTTTGACCGCTATGTATCTATTATCGGAGGACAGCCGGACGTGGCATTCCTGCCAAATAAAATTCTGTGGTTTAAGCAAAATGAGCCGGAGCTTTTCGCCAAAACCGAAAAAATCCTTCAGGCAAGCTCCTATATTAATTTCAAACTGACCGGAAAAATGACCATGGATATTGACCAGGCAGCCCGCTGTCAGTGCCTGGATATCTCCTCACTGAAATGGTCCGATGAAATTGCACAGGTACTGGGAGTCGATTTCCAGAAGCTTCTGCCTCACCCATCTGCAGTCAGTGAAATCATCGGTACCGTCACCGAAGAAGCTGCCATGCAGACAGGACTGATCAATGGTATCCCTGTTGTGGCCGGTGCCAGCGATGCCATGGCTTCCATGTATGCGACCGGATTAAGCCAGTTAGGAGAAGCCGGAGAATCTTCCGGAACCACTTCTCTGGTTTTTGTCGGAAGTGAACATGCAAGTGCTCCTGATATCCCGGTGGTAACCAAACCATGTTCCATTTCAGGAATGCCTTATATTTTTGATGCTCCTATTAATACAAGCGGTGCTTCCCTGAAATGGTACTTAGACACTCTGGGACAGCCGGAAAAGGACTATGCCGCACAGCACAACATCAATGTATATGATCACTTAAACCAGCTGGCAGCCCAGACTCCTGCCGGCAGCAACGGCGTTATGTTTTTCCCTTATCTTCTGGGCGAGAGAGCACCATTATGGAATTCTCATGCAAGAGGAATGTTTATCGGAATGTCACTGGATACCAGACGCGAAGATCTGATCCGTTCCGTATTTGAAGGAACAGCCTATGCCCTGCGCCACGTTATGAGTACAGTAAAAGAAGCCGGAGCAGTTGCCAACTGTCTGCGTATCACCGGCGGCGGTGCCAAGAGCCGTACCTGGTCTCAGATTAAAGCATCTATGCTGCATATGCCTGTTTATATCCTGGATGAGCGTTCCGGTGATGTACCTTTCGGAGACACTTTGATCGCAGGTAATGCCGTAGGTGTTTTCCCGGATCTGACTTCTACCATTCATGAACTGATCCAGGTAAAAGAAGTGATTCAGCCTGTGGAAGAATGGGCCGATGTCTATGACCGCCTGTACCCTTATTATCTGGATATGTACCGTCATCTGGATCAGGATCTGAAATCTTATAAAGAGACTCTGGCCTCTCTGAAATAAATAACTGAAATAAATAAAACATAAGAACAATCGCAGGAACATTACAGAGTAATTTCCTGCGATTGTTCTATGATATGAAAAAAGCTCCGCCCCCCGGTTTTTAGCCTGAGGCGGAGCTTTTTTCATTTTATCATTTATCAAAGGTCAGTAAGTGAATAATTATCAGTTGTATCAGTAACTTTCAGTTGTAAGATCACTCATCCAGTTCAAAGAACAGAGTTGTGTATCTTCCCATGTCAAAGAATACCGGGCGGACTCTTACAGGAAGTTTTCCGTCGATTTCTCTGGCTTTCTTTTTGTTGATGCCAAGAATAACTGCATTAATGGCAGGTCCTTCATCCAGCTGGACTTCGCCGCAGACATATTTTAATCCTTTGTCTTCCAGTTCCAGTCTGGCATTTAAAACACCTGTGAATACAAAGCTTTTCAGTTGACCTTTTCCGGACAGTGTCGTCCATTCTGTTTCATGGTATCCACAGCTGTTGCAAGCAAGATGCGGTGGAAATTCAATTGCTCCGCATTCTTTACATTTTCTTGCATAGATCACGCCATCTTTTAATCCATTCCAGAACTTCTCTACAATATGTTCCGGATTCCAAAATTCTTCCGTTTTCATTCTTTCAGAACTCATGTAAAAATCTCCTCTCTATCTGAATACACATTAGTAATTTGCTTCGAGAATAATGGCACGAACATTCTGTGCACCACCGAATCCTCTTAAGAATGTATGCTTCGGAAGCTTCTTGATCTGACGCTCTCCGGCTTCTCCACGCATCTGTGTAACTGCTTCAAAGATATCTGCCATACCGGAAGCACCAAATGCGTGTCCATAGGAAGTACGTCCGCCGTTGGTATTCATTGGCTTGTCACCGTCATAGGCAATTCTTCCATCCAGTACATACTTCCATCCTTCTCCTTTCGGAAGGTATCCGATTTCCTCAGCTGCAAGGAATGCAGAAGATCCGATAAAGTCATTGACATATAAAAGATCCATATCATCTGCCGTCAGTCCGGTCTGTGCATATACCTGACGTGCTGCCTCTGCTGTTGCTTTCTTTTCAAGATGAGGAACGATCGCATCCAGTACAGAAGCACCGATTCCAAGAACCTCAATTGGTTTGGAATTGAACTGTTTTGCCATCTCTGTTGGAACAACGATGCAGGCTGCTGCACCATCTGCTACACAGGAATCGCTGGCTGTTCTCAGATACTGTGTCATCTTCGGGTTATGCGGAGATCTCATATATTCCCACACATCATCATAACCTGCGTTCTTTGCCAGTTCTTCAAACGGTGTTCTGCGGATTGCTCTCGGACAGAGAGCTGCTGCACGGCGGAAATGATAAGCCTGATGAGATAACACATCATCAATCTGTTCTGCGCTGAGTCCGTTCTCTTTTGCATAATAGTTGATCCAGTCATCATGATTCATACCAGGACCGCCGCCCAGGTATCTTCCATATGCACGGTCAAAAATAGAATCCAGATCAGGGAATAATACTTCAGATGTCAGCGGCACACGCATATGGTCAGGTGTATTGCCATCCGGCATACCTGTACCCTGCTCACTGCAGCCTGAAAGAACGATATCATAAGCACCGCTGGCAACTGCAAATACAGCTTCCTCCAGTGCGATATAACCTGTACAACATCCCTCAGAATGAGAAATGGAACCTTTTCCTCTCATACCAAACCAGTCAGCTACCTGAAGGTTCGGTGTGATACAGTGGTTTAATACGTGTGGGTTGGCAGAACCATGGAAAAAGTACTGTACGTCACGAGGTTCCACACCCGCATCTTTCATTGCAGCCAGTGCTGCATGTCCGAAAAGCTCTCCGTTAGTCAGTCCTTTATACTGAGGATTTTCCACACCGTTGAAAAAAGGAGTGGCACCGATACCAACGATGGAAACGCTTCTCATATTTTTACCAAGCTTTACATTACATACCATAGCAGTTCTCCTTACATTTCATCCATAACAAAATCAACAAGATCACCGATTGTCTCAAAGTTTCCAAATCGTGCAACCGGAATCATAACATCGAAATCATTCTCGATAGATGCACTCATTGCCACACGCTGCATGGATGCAACTCCAAGCTCCTGTGAAATATTGGTTTTCTCTGTGATTGTTGAGGCATCCTTATTAAATGCCATTGCTGCAAATTCAATTACTTTTGCTAATACTTCTTCTCTGCTCATGATGATATTCTCCTTTTACTTTTTATTTTTCTGTCAATATAATCAAACCGTTATTGATTTCTTTCATTGTTTCTGCTGTAAGTATACAAAATTCTCCCGAAAAAGAATGTGCCATATGTCACATTCAGCAGACAAATTCTGTCATTTACTGTGCAAAATAACAAAATCTGTTCTGTTTTTTGTCTGCGGGATATGTTATGATAAAGACCCGAAATTATTATGAAAAAAGAGGCGGTTTTATATGAAAAATTTATCTGCAGGTGGCTGCGGCACACCTCTCATCTGCTATACTTATTATGTCCCTGCTTCTGTTTCACCTGCTGAAATTTACCGGCAGGAACATCTGCTTGGACTGGCTCTGCTACAAAAAGGGCTGAAAGATTTTTACCAGATCTCTCTTACTTTCACAGAACTGACATCCGGTCTTTTGAAAACAAAAAACGGGAAGCCTTATCTGAAAGACTATCCTGAAGTTTTCTTTAATATCAGTCACTGTAATGGCTTGGTCGTATGTGCTTTTCATCAGAGTGCCACAGGTGCAGACTGTGAACTGCCCGGATATTTCGCTCCGGTGCTTCCTGATAAAATCCTCTCTGCTGAGGAAAAAACACAGTTTCAAAAATATGGAACAGATTCCGAAAAAGAACAGGAATGGTTCTCCCGCTTCTGGACATTAAAGGAGGCCTATGTAAAATATACAGGAACCGGGGTCGATACCAGCCTGACTTCTTTTTCTTTTTTCTTTCCGGTCTGCGGCTTCAGTCAGAAAGAATCCCTGCAGATTCCATGTTCAGATTCTGACGTAATCTGTTTTCAGCGGACTATGGAAGGTGGGCAGATTCTGTCCGTCTGTGTTGCGGCTTCTTCCGTTTCAGCCGGGACAGAAGCTGCATTCTGCGAATACACAGCTTCTGACCTGAACTGTGGCTGATTTTTATTGTTTAATGTTTCTTAAATTTACCGACTTTCACCAGACGGTTCGGAAGTTTCGGAAGCTTGCCGGCTGTCTGGATGATTGCATCTTCTTCACAGGCTTCGATACATTTACCACATTTGGTACATTCAAATTCATCGATCATATGAATATATTTTGCCTTTCCGTCAATGCAGTCCTTCGGACATACGTCCATACATTCTCCACATCCCTGACAGATCTGAGGATCAATATAGATATGTACAAATGCACCACAGACACCTGCAGGACATTTATTCTTCTTGATATGTGCCTGATATTCTTCAGGGAATTTCTCAATGGCAGTCAGAGCAATTTTGGCAGATTCCTGGCCAATGCTGCATAATGTGGAATCTTTCATCGCCTCACCGATCTCTTTGGTCAGTTCCAGATAATCTGTTTTTCCTCTTGCCTGTGTTACTTCTTTCTGCATATATTCCAGCTGAATGAGTCCCTCACGGCAGAATACACAACGTCCACAGCTCACTGTTCTGTCCTTTAAAAGGGTTTTTGCTGCCTCGGAAACGATACAGTCTTTCTCTGTAAGCACACGGATCACACCGTTTTTTACATCTTCTGCTTTTAATCCGGCTGCTTCTTCCGGTGTATAATACTGATATCCTGTATAGACTGCTTTTGCACCTTCCAGGGAAACCAGATCTGATACGGCTATCTGTGCCGGAACTTTCTTTAAATTTCCATCCGGCAGAGCAATGTATACGCCTTCTTCGTAATGTCCATCCACAAGATCTGCCAGGTCTGCTGCTGTAGCAATATGAAGCATCAGGCTATCTTCTGCATCTCTGACATTGATAATATCATTGACTACTGTAATTCCATGGGCTTCTGCCTGCTCTTTAATCTGATCAGCCGTTTCTGTTTCTGCCTCTGGCAGATACAGAAACTTCTTTTCGGCACCAGTCAGCATTCCTGCTATTTCAATTCCTGACAGAACCTGTTCTGTTTTTTCTTTTAAAAGTTTCAGAAGTACACCGTCCAGATCCGCATTGTTCAGACCTGCATATACATCCGGTGTTGTCCCTTCCTGTCCACAGCGGGCAAGTCTGTCTGTCAGCGGCTCCCGGTATAATCCATATTCCATAAGGGAAGCTGCTTTTATTTTCTCTGCAAGTGCAGAATTTCCCATTGCTTTCGCAGTTTCAAATGTTGTCATTATACCTCAGCCTCCTTTGCGAAATCGCCCCATGTCTGTGGGCGTGAAATACAAAGTCTAAGATCACACTGCAGGCATCGTCCGGCTTCGCATCTTGCCAGTTTTTCGTCAAAGCCCTGGTCCATCGGACCGCATGTCTTCCAGTTCTTTACTCTTTCAGGTGCCGGAACGACTCTTGGCATGGTACGTTTCTCATCTGCAAAACCTTCAATCTTTCCGATATATGGATCTTTGACCTGCTTTGGTGCCAGATTCTCCTCAATATTTCCATCACCGCCCAGATAACGGTCGATAGCGATAATTGCTTTTCTTGCACCTTCAATTCCACGGATAACGGAAGTTGTACCTGTCATGGAATCACCACCGGCCCAGATTCCTTCTACGGAAGTTTCTCCGTTCTCCCCACAGGAAGCAATATAGTTTCCATGTGTGAGTTCCAGACCGAATACTTCCGGATCCATAGGAATGGTTGGTCTCTGACCGGTAGCAAATACAACAGTATCAGCCGTAAGGATTTCATTTGTTCCTTCCAGCTTGTCAAATACCATACGTCCGTTTTCTTTACGGAAATTTCCTACGCTCTGGATTTCCACACTTGTGCAGTGTCCGTTCTCTCCCAGAATCTGCGGGAAAGTCTTGGAATTATGAAGAACAACTCCTTCTTCCTCAGCCCAGGAACGTTCCTCATCTGTGGCAGTCATGGCATCATAAGCCTCAAGGCATGCCATATCTACTGTTTTGGCTCCCAGTCTGAACGCAGCACCCGCACAGTCAATCGCTACATTTCCACCACCAAGGATCACAACATGTTCTCCTACACTGGCTGTACCTTCCTCGAAGGCTCTCAGGAAATCTGTATTAACCATAACTCCTTCCAGATCACTGCCCGGAAGTGGAAGTCTTGCTCCCTGATGAGTACCTACTGCTACATAAACTGCATCAAATCCTTCTTTCAGGAGATTTGGTACATTTTCTACTTTTGTTTCTGTTTTTACGGTGATATCTCCTGCTTCCAGAATATCTGCGATCTCATGATCCAGAGTTTCCCTTGGCAGACGATAAGATGGGATACCATATCTTAACTGTCCGCCTAATTTGGCACTGCTTTCAAAAATTGTCACTTCATGTCCAAGCTTTGCACCAAAGTAAGCTGCTGTCAGTCCGGATGGTCCACCGCCCACTACTGCGATCTTCTTGCCTGTAGCCGGTTTATGGAATGCTTTTTTCTTCCATTCTCCGTCGTCATGTTCTGCTGCAAAACGCTTCAGGTTACGGATGGATACCGCTTCATTGAGATACTGATGTTTACATTCCAGTTCACAGCTATGTACACAGATATAGCCCAGGCTGTGAGGGAATGGAACTTTTTCTCTTACGGTTGCGTTGGCAGCGGCATAATCTCCCTGGCTGATGAAGCGGATATATCTCGGAACATCAATGTGAGCCGGGCAGCCGTGACGGCACGGAACCACATAATCTTCTTTTCTGACTTCTGAATTTGCCAGTTTGTCACGGATAGTTCCTGTCGGACAGACTTCCACACATGCCTGGCAGAAGCGGCAGTCCGCATCTTTAAGGAGTTTCTGGTGCAATGCACCTGTATATACTTCCAGATCTTTCTTCTGATACTGCAGAACCCCCACTCCACGCATATCGTTACATGCACGCACGCAACGTCCACAGAGTACACAGCGGTTCATATCATGAATGATCATCGGATTTCTGTCATCCTGTGAAAATCCTTTTGCTCTCAGTTTCAGACGTCCTGTCTTTGGCCCGATATACTGAATCAGCATCTGAAGTTCACAGTTTCCGTATTTCGGACAGGTGGAGCAATCCTCCGGATGTCCGGCAAGCAGAAGTTCCAGTGCCAGCATACGCAGTCTTTTCACTTCTTCTGTCTGAGTATGGATAACAAGTCCGTCTCTTGCTTTCAGTTTGCAGGATGGAACCGGCTTTTCTTCTCCTTCTACCTCTACAATACACATACGGCAGGAACCAAGAGGAGTTAAGTCTTTGTGGTGGCACAGATGGGGAATATAAATTCCCCCATCCAGTGCACAATCCAGAACATTCTTTCCATCCGGCACTTCGAGTCTGAGACCATCAATTGTAATTACAGCCATAGTTTCATCCTCCAAAGTAATTAATTAATCTTCATCTTCTATATAGTTTACTGCTTCCATACCTGCAATACGTCCGGTGTTTACCGCAAATCCCATGGAGTTTCCAGGAAGCAGGAACATATAACTGTCATCATAAATGTTGCAGGCATCTGCTCCGGCTGCAAACAGTCCAGGAATCGGTGTAAATTCGCTGTCACAGCACTGGCAGTTTTCGTCAATACGGATACCGCCTACAGTTCCATATCCGCCCGGGCGGATAGCTGCTGCATAGTATGGTGCTTTTGTAAGCGGACGAAGATATTTCTTTGTCTTAAAGAATTCTTCATCTGTTCCGTCACAGTAGTCATTATATTCATCTACAGTTTTTTCCAGATTTTCAGCATTGATACCTGTCATCTCTGCCAGTTCTTCCAGAGAGTCTGCTACATAAAGTCCTGTTTTTCCGGATTCTGCTGCTTTTTTTGCACCTTCCATAAAGTCGGATACATCCGGATCGAAGCGAACCATGCTGATCTCATCAACGCCATTTCTCATGTAATATTTGGCAATAGAACTGTCAATAATACTGAAAAGTACACGGTGTTTCTGATGAGAAGCTGCATTGCTTAAGAATGTGGTATTCTGCATCTGTTCCTCGTCCATTACTCGCTTACCATCCAGGTTAACAAGAAGGTTCGGCTGTAAAAGGATATTTGCAATACTCTGAGGAAGATCATCAAGACCTTCAATGCTTGCAGCCTGCTCGATACGGACAGGAGTTTTGTCGGCGCCTGCTTCCCATGCCATGCGGATACCATCACCTACATTGCCCGGGATTGCAAAGTTGAACATATCTTCTCCGAATTTATAACCTGTCTGTTCTCTGATAAATTCAGGATTGCATCCTGCACCACCTGTACAGATAATAGCTGCTTCGCATTCGATCTGAATTTCTTTTCCCTCTTTATTCACTGCTACTACGCCGCATACTTTACCGTCTTCATCTTTTAAGATTTTCTTTGCAGGTGTCTCAAGAAGGAAGGTAACACCAAGTTCCTGCGCTCTTGCATACAGTGCTTTGTTCATAAAGGAGGCAGCTCTTGGTCCGATACCTTTATCTGTTTTTACAATATGCCAGGTTGCTTCGGATTTTGTGAAGTATTTATATGCACCTTCAAATTCAACACCCATGTCCTCTAACCATTCAATGGTTTCTGCTGACTGTTCGAAGTATCTTTTTACCAGACGTCCGTCGATATTGTAATGTGTGTATTCCATGATCATTCTGTAGGCTTTTTCTACAGTAAGATCAATCATCTGTCTTTTCTGGATATGGGAACCGATTGCCAGAGGACCCATTCCCATGTTTGCAGCTCCACCAATTGCTGCGCTCTTTTCAAGCAGGATAACTTCTGCTCCGTCTTCTGCTGCCTGTACTGCTGCTGACAGTCCGGAAGGACCTCCTGCGATTACTACGATCTGTGTTTTATAATCTGCCATAATTATTCTTTCCTTTCCCTATTCTTAGACAATCATTATTTTGTTATTCACAGGAACACCTGTAAGGCAGCTCCTGTGGTTTAAGTAATCATTATTTCATGAATTTTTCTGCCGAATGACATGCTACAAAATGTCCCGGGGTCATTTCCCTGAGTACCGGTTCCTCCGAACGGCAGCGGTCTGTTGCATATGGACAGCGTGCCGCGAATCTGCAGCATGGTTTTGGATCAATCGGAGAGGTAAGCTCACCTTTTAATACCATTCGTTCTTTCTTCACATGAACATTTGGAATCGGAATTGCTGAAAGCAATGCCTGTGAGTATGGATGAATCGTATGATTGAAAATCTCTTTTGCATCACATTTCTCAATCATCTGTCCCAGATACATAACTGCGATATCATCTGAGATATGTTTTACAACTGACATATCGTGTGTGATGAACATATATGTCAGTCCTCTTTCTGCCTGCAGATCCTGCAGAAGATTCAGAATCTGTGCCTGAATGGAAACATCCAGCGCAGATACCGGTTCATCACAGACGATAAATTCAGGATGCAGAGACAAGGCTCTCGCAATACCGATACGCTGACGTCTTCCTCCATCCAGTTCATGTGGATAAGAGGATTCCAGTCGTTTGGCAAGACCTACCAGATTCATCATGTCCTGTGCCTGTCTTTCTACTTCTTTTTTCGGTAATTTCGGATTCTGTACACGAATCGGTTCCTCTACCAGCTGCAACACATTCATACGTGGATCCAGAGATGCATATGGATCCTGGAAAATCATCTGTATATGTGAACGATAATTCTTTTTAAATTCTTTTAACGGCATACTCGCGATATCCTGCCCCTGGTATATAACCTCTCCGGAGGTTGCGGTATGCAGACGCATCAGAGTTTTTCCCAGTGTAGACTTTCCACAGCCGGACTCTCCGACGATACCGATGGTTTTTCCTTTCTCGATGTTGAATGTCACATTATCCACTGCGTGAAGCATTCCTCTCGGAGTGGAAAAATATTTTTTTAAATTTCTGACTTCAATTAAGTTCTCAGCCATTTATTTTCCCTCCCATTCCGGCGTATACTGCAGACATCTTGCCACATGTCCAGACTCAACATCCACTGCCCAAGGTTCAAATTTCTTACATTTGTCACATTTCTCCGTACATCTTTCATAGAAGCTGCAATAGGAAGGAAGATTTGCAGGATCAGGTACCAGTCCCGGAATTACATGCAGTCTTTCCACATCTTTATCCAGAGACGGAATGGACTGATAAAGTGCTTTTGTATATGGATGTTTCGGGTTATCAAACACTTGCTCAACACTTCCATATTCTACCAGCTGTCCTGCATACATAACCGCACAGGAATCACACATCTCAGCCACAACACCAAGGTCATGGGTAATCAGAATCATGGATGTTCCACATTTCTGCTGAAGATTACGCATCATATCCAGAATCTGTGCCTGAATAGTTACATCCAGTGCTGTAGTCGGCTCATCCGCAATCAGAAGATCCGGTTCGCACGCAAGTGCAATGGCGATAACGATTCTCTGTTTCATACCACCGGAGAACTGATGTGGATATTCTTTATAACGTTCCGGGACAATTCCAACCATCGCCAGCATCTCCTGGGCACGTTTTAATGCTTCTGCTTTTGAACATTTATTATGAAGAAGAACAACCTCTGCAATCTGATCACCAACAGTTTTTACCGGATTTAAGGCTGTCATGGGATCCTGAAAAATCATGCTGATCTTCTTTCCTCTTATAGAACGCATTTCCCTGTTGGATTTTTTGAGAAGGTCTTCTCCTTCCAGCTTGATAGAACCCTGTACAACATGTCCTACCTTGGATGGAAGCAGTCCCATGATTCCAAGTGCTGTTGTAGTCTTTCCTGCACCGGTTTCTCCAACCAGTCCCAGAACTTTTCCTTTCTCCAGCTGAAATGTAATATTATTTACAGCTTCCACTACTTCTTCGTCTGTCTCGTAGTGGATCACAAGATCTCTTACGTCTAAAATTAAATCACTGCTCATATCTGCTCCTCCTTATTTCAGTTTCGGGTCGAAGGCATCACGAAGGCCATCACCCATCAGGTTGAATGCGAAGCAGGTAATCATAATCATCAGTGCCGGGAAAAGCATCATGTACGGTGCCTGCGTAATATAGGACTTACCATCGTTAAGGATCAGTCCCCACTCAGGAGTCGGAGCTGCAAGACCAACACCGATGTAACTCATAGAAGACATCATCATAATAGATACTGCAAGGAATCCAACGAAATAAATAATCATAACACCTACGGCATTTGGGATCATATGTTTGATAATCATCTTTACCTGACCTACTCCGATTGCTTCCGAAGCTTCTATGTAGTCATTTCCTCTTACACGCAGGATCGCGGCACGGTTGTTTCTTGCCATGGTAGGCATGGATGCAAACATAATCGCTGCAACCAGCTGCGGAATACCATTGCCAAGTACGGCAACGATACACATCGCCATCATGATCATCGGAATTGCCTGAAAGATATCCATTACTCGCATGATCACGGTATCCACTTTTCCTCCGAAATATCCGGCGATGATTCCTAACAGACCTCCACTGAAAAATGCTGCAATTGTACAAAACAGGGCAATTAACAGAGAATATCTGGTACCGTAAATACAACGGCTGAAAATATCACGTCCAAACTGGTCAGTTCCGAATAAGTGAGCTTTGCTCGGACTCTGCATCATTGCCAGATAATCCTGAATCTGATAATCATAAGGTGCAATCAATGGTGCAAAAATAGCTACAAGAATCAGTAAGACTACAACTGCCAGACCGATCAGTGCAGTAGGATTTCTTTTAAATCGTTTCCATGCCTCATAACCTGGGGTGGATTTCACTGGTTTTTTGCGCTTTGCATTTTTCCTTTCAATACGTTCCATTGCTTCTGTATGCATTTTTGCCATATCAAATCTCCCCCTTTCTACGCTGTTTTTACTTTGCGGACGGCTTTCTTCTTTGAACCGCCTGAGATAATCGTTGTTTTCAGTCGTGGGTCAATCAGTACGAAACTGATATCTACCATAAGATTAATGATCGTCAGGACAATGGCAATAATCAGTGCTCCACCAAGTACAGACGGATAATTTCTCTGTGTGATGGAATCTACGATATATTTACCAACGCCCGGTACACCGAAAACAGTTTCCAGAACCATGGCACCACCGATGGAGTTGCCAAGGTTTGTTCCGATAGACTGTGCTACAGGAATCATTGCATTTCTTAATGCATGATGATAAGTAATGTTTCGGTCCGTCTGACCTTTGGCCTTCGCTGTACGGATATAATCCTCACCTAATACCTCCAGCATGGAAGAACGGGTGATACGTGTATAACTGGCAACCGATGCCAGTCCGATACAGGTCATAGGAAGAATGTAACCTTTCATTGTGTCAATACCGGTAGCTGGCAGAACGTGCAGCTGAACGGCAAAAATCAGAATCAGCACCAGGGCTACTACGAATTCCGGTACCGACTGGAACAACATTGAAATAACTAAAACAAGCGAATCGATCCATGTATATTTCTTCAAAGCAGATATAATTCCAAGAAGTACGCCCAGAATTGCACCAATGGCAACTGCACCGATTGTAATCTTTGCAGATGTGGCAAGTCTTGGAAGGATTTCTTTTAAGACAGGTTCCCCTGTACGGTGGGAATCGCCGAAATCGCCTTTGATGATTCCACCGATATAACGTACATACTGAACAACAACAGGATCATTTAAACCCAGTTCTTCTCTCTTAGCATCCACCTGCTCCTGTGTTGCATCATTTCCCAGAATCTGTCTGGCCGGATCACCCGGTGTAAATGTCTTCAGAACGAAAATAATTGCTGCCACACCCAGAATGATAGGGATGAGGAGAAGAATTCTTTTTACGATATACTTAAACATATCTCATTCTCCTTTATCATATCTAACTCACTCGGCACCGGTCTTCTTCTGCCTGAAATGCCGAAATCACCTGTAAACAAACCCATAGTATTATTTCCCATATTATAGAAAAGGCACTGTGAAAGGAATCCCTTCACAGTGCCGGAGATTCTTTCGGAATCCTGTGTCTGACTGATCTTCTGATCCGTCAGAGATTCTTATTCCATATAGAATCCTGTAAGATCAATGAATCCTCTCTCAGCAGAATTATAACCTTTCAGACCTTTAGTAATTACTTCTGCTCTCATCTCTGCATAAGTATTGGAGAACCACATTCCATCTTTCCAAACCTGCTCAAGAGCACCTGCTTCTTCTTTTGCTTTTGCTTCATCAGGTTCCTGGATCAGAGTTTTGATATCTTCTTCAACTTCAGGTGTTGTATATTTCGGACCACCGATGCAGAAAGTATCAATCATAGACTGCTGGAAGGAAGACATGATGGTTGGATATCTTGCGTCTACAAGGTCACCAACATGAATCAGGTCATAATCGCCACCGTTTGCAACTTCTACGAACTGTGCAGTATCATAAATATTGATTGTAAGGTTGATACCTACCTGACGGAGGTTCTCCTGCATAACTGTGAATACAGGGTTCTGATCCTGCATACCTACGATTGTAAGGTCAAGTCCGTCACCGTATCCTGCTTCTTCCAGAAGTTCTTTTGCACCTTCGACATCTACAGCTCTTTCTTCTTTTGTAAAGGTTTCATTATAATATTTACTGTCTTCCGGGAAGTATCCTAAAACCGGTTCTCTTGTTCCGGCTGTACCAACAGCTGAAATTGCATCAAAGTCAAGAGCTTTATCGATTGCTCTGCGGACCTTTTCATCTGCTGTTGCACCGGCTTTCGGTCCCATGTTGTAGAACAGACGTACATTCTGTCCGATTGTATCCATAACAACATCTACTTTGTCATCATTCATGTAAGTGTTTGCCATACTGATCGGCATATCAAATGCTACATTTAAGTCACCGGACTGTACAGCCATTGCACGTGCAGCTGCATCAGAAGTAAATGTCAGCACAATGTCTTTGTAATATGCTGTATAATTATCATCATAGTAATCATCATTTCTCTCAAGAGTGATGGACTGTCCGTTTTTCCACTCTTTAAATTTGTATCTTCCGCATCCCATCTGAGGATTCTTTGCAGCTGCTTCGATGCCGCCAAGTGCGTTTACTTCATCTTCACTTACAATACCGAAGTTACCCCAGGAGAGCATATTTACAAGTTCAGGAGCAACCGTATTAAATTCAATTGTTACTGTGTGCTCATCATCTGCTACCGCACCTGCCAGGAAACGTCCTGTATCAGAGTTTGCACTGGTTTCCATCCATGTATTTACGGAATAAACAACATCATCTGCTACCAGTGGAGTTCCGTCACTCATTGTAACATCATCTCTCAGAGTAAATTTGCAGTGAGTGTCATCCACCCATTCCCATGAAGATGCAAGCATTGGAACAACTTCGCCTGTTGATCTGTCGATGTTTACCAGTCTGTCCATAATCGCGCTGTTAATGATAGCCATTTCATTTTCAGATTTTCCGGTACCACCCATCCAGATAGATGATGGTTCTGCTGAGAAACCTACGCGAAGTGTTTCATCTGAAGTCTGAGTGTTTGCAGGGTCCTGATTGGCTCCCTTTACACTGGCTGCTTCAGCTGCTGAGCAGGTTGTCACCATAGACAGTGCCATAAGAGCTGCAAGACCAAAGCTTACAATTTTTTTGAATTTCATATACATTTCCTCCTTTGAAATATAATTTTTAAACGTTCTTTATCGCTTCATCAAAGCCTTTAATACGCTCTTTCATTTTCTGATCCAGCATCTCTTTATTTGCCATGATCTTCGGTCCGCAGATAGAGCCAAATCCCTGAATCTCTACTGTGTGTTCTCGAAGACCTTTAAATGTTCCACGCGCTCTGTTCTGCTGTTCTTCAGAAAAATCCACTTTGATTTCATCATTTTCAATACGAAGCTGTCCTTCTATACCGCACACCGGACACTCCACTTTGGTGCTTTTCGGCATGATCGTTATCATTCTCTGATGACATACCGGGCATACACCTTCCGGTTTGCTTGCAGGCTGGAAAAATTCTACAGAATCATCGTAATATCCCTTTACTGTTCTGCGTCCCATCTCATGCATATTTTCGATCAGCTCCGGATCAATGTACGGGTTTCCGATTAATCCCATTGCATTGGCATTGTAGTTTCCCATCACTTTCATCATTGGCGGGAAGCCAAACAGATGAAGGGTTGCTGTCCCCATGGATGTCCAGTTTTCTGTACTTGCTCCACCTACAGAAACATAAGAAACTGTCCTCTTTTTGAGACGTTCCATCGGATATGCATCCGGGTCTCCCGGGAACTTACCTGTACGGCGTCCATCCAGAACATAAGTGATCGCTGAATAATCATGTCGGCAGCTGAACCGGTCTACAAAGTCTTTAAACTGGCCAACCGGCTGAAGTACATAAACAGGAGCACCTAAGACGATTGCATCTGCCCATCTTACTTCTTCCTCTAATGCCTGGAAATCATCCTTGAAAATACAGACATTGTCTTTACCTTTTTCCAGTTGTGTGGAACAGGCACCACAGCCACGGCAGCGTCCGATGTTTAAGTTGCAGGTATTTACGAAACGGATTTCTGCATCCGGAGCTGCTTCCCTGCATCCGAACAGGGCTTCCTTTACCAGAATATCTGTATTTGCATTTTTCTTGCCGAATGAAATACCAAGAATATTCATTTTTCTCCTCCTTTTTTCTTTTCGTTTCAACAGAATCCTCTGTCATTTGATAGATTCATTCTAGCAGAGCTTTCATGAATGAGATTTCTCATGAACAACGCGTTTGTTAACTAAAAATCACCCCTTAACTGTTAAAAACAGACAAGAGGTGATTTTTAGTTGTCTTTTTTTGACCTGTGCCATATATAAATTGCACAAAAGCTATGTAAATATGGTTTCGAATTTGTTGGTTATTTCCTCGTATTTCCTATGATATAAAAAACTGCCATCCAGACAGTTCCACTTAACTGTAGAACTATCCGGACAGCAGTTTCCGCGCGAATATTTTTTATTGAAAGGGGTCACACTATGATAAAGTTTCTTATTTTGCTTCCCAGAGCTGTGCATCCTGAGCCATTGGTGCAGGACGTTCGCAGGTTGTAGTCATTTCATATACTTTGCCTTTTTTGCTTGCAATCTCAAATGCAGTCAGTGCTTCAACTACATGGCGGGAAAGATCTGCATTCAGACGGCTGGAACGGCCATCGATAAGAGCCTGAGCCATGTCAGAAACGCCAAGCCCACGCATGTTGCATCGAGGATCCGGATCTGCCGGGAATAATGGTGCGACAGTTTCTTTGCATTCACCTTTTTTCGTAACCATGGTCATAAGTTTTGCAGGATGTGGATCTGTAACGCTGTTTACCATGTCTGTAAGTTTCTTACCATTGAATGCTGTAATCTCACCACAGAACATATTTGGATCCGGTACAGAAAGGGAACCGTCTGTTCCGAAGATTTCAAGAAGCGGAAGTGAAGAATCCCATACATCAAAGCTCATTGTAACAGTTCCTACAGCACCATTAACAAATTCCATGATTCCGGAGTAATGTGTCGGCACTTCTGTCTGCTGAGGCTGTCCGTTTACCGTACGCACAGGTCTTCCTTCAATAGCAAAACAGGAAATCTTTTTGATCGGTCCTAAAAGTGAAACCAATGTTGTCATATAATATGGTCCCATATCCAGCATTGGGCCGCCGCCCTGTTTGTAATAAAATGCCGGAGCCGGATGCCACAGTTCATGACCCGGGCAGGTCATATTTGCAGTAAATCCAACAGGTTTTCCGATTGCACCATCGTCAATCAGTTTTCGGCAGGTCTGTGCGCCTGCACCCAGGAAAGTATCCGGTGCGCTGACTGCCATTAAGCCTTTTTCGGCAGCTGTTTTTACAATCTCATTTGCCTGCTCCAGATTTAATGCCAGAGGTTTCTCGCAGTAAACATGTTTTCCTGCCTGTAAAGCTTTCATGTTGATTTCATAATGTGCCATTGGAATAGTCAGGTTTACTACTATTTTTACTTCTTCATCCTGTAACAGTTCCTCTACTGTGCAGGCTTTCGGTAAATGATATTTTTCTTTTGTCTGCTCAGCTTTCTCCAGAAACATATCTGCGCAGGCAACTACTTTCAGATTTTTATAATGCTGTGTAATATTTGTTAAATAAACATCACTGATTGTACCGCATCCTACAATACCAATTCCAATTGTTTTCTCCATTTTCCACCTATTCCCATTTCTTTGTACTCATTGCTTATAACTGTTCCATCTTCTGTGTTTTCTTATATCTGTATTTTCTTAAATCACTTATATCTTTTTTATATTCTCAGATCTTTTTCATACTTTACAGTTACAGCAATCTGTCAATATGTTTCTTTTCAGTTAATATCTACCCAGGCAGCATCCTTCTTACTGCTCTCTACTGCTGCATGGATAAACTTCACACCTTCAATTCCGTCATCCAGTGTCGGGAAATCCAGTTCTTTTTCTGTCAGTTCTTCTCCGTTGGCTTTCTTTAATACAGCTGCATTCCATACCTTATAGATATTGGCAAATGCCTCATATAATCCTTCCGGATGTCCTGCCGGCAGACGGTTCATCTCAGCTGCCCTTGCAGAAACATATGCCATGCCTCTGTGATAAGTCTGCATTGGCTGTCCCTTTTTGGTTACAAATAAGACATTTGGTTCTTCCTCATGCCATTCGATCGCACCTTCTGTACCAAAAATACGAACCACAAGACCATTCATATGTCCGACGCACACCTGTGAAGAACAAAATACACCATGCGCACCATTGTCAAACTCTACCAGCATATTGGCATTAAGATCCAATGGCTGTCCAAAGTAGTCAAGTTTCGCAGCAACCCTTTTCAGGCGAAGCCCTGTGATATAGGAAACCGTATTCTCAATATGAGAACCAATATCTCCCACACAGTTGGAAATACCGGCTACTGCAGGATCTTTTCTCCAGGAAGATAACTTATTCATGGTCTGGTCACCTTTTCCGATGTCATCTACCAGATACTCCTGTAAATACTCGGCATTGACATTGATCACATCACCAATGTATCCATTCTTCACCAGTTCTCTGGCTTCTTTGACCATGTTGTTTCCTGAGTAAGAGTAGTTTACACAGAATAAAAGTCCTTTTTCCTGCGCAAGTTTTTTCAGTTCTTCTGCTTCGCTTACCTCGAAGCACAGTGGTTTTTCACATAATACGTGAATTCCGTTCTGCAGGAACACTTTTGCAGTTTCATAATGCTCATTATTTGGAGCAGAAATTACTACATAGTCAATTCCATCTTCTCTGGCTCCTTCTTTTTGTGCCATTTCCTCAAAAGAACTGTAGATTCGTTCTTTATCAAGCTGATAAAAGTCTCCACATTCCTGATTTTTCTCCGGATTTCTGCTGAAGCATCCGGCCTTCAGTGCTGCTATTCCGTCGAAGCCTGCACCAATTCTGTGTACTGCGCCGATAAATGCATGGAGGCTTCCACCTGCCATACCATAGCTTAAATATTTTTTCATCTGAAACCTCCTACGATACGATTTGTTTCTGACTTGGATTTTCTCTTTATGACCAATCACATTATTTTCGAAATAATCTGCTTAGTTTGCAATTGCAGAGTCAAACTTGATATCAGAAGATTTGAAATCTACTTTTCTGACAAATGCGGCTGCTTCTGTTGCACCTGCAATTCTGTCCATACCGGAATCTTCCCATTCAACAGAAAGCGGTCCCTGATAATCATGTGCATTAAGAACTCTGATAATTTCTTCGAAGTTTACATCTCCGTGTCCAAGAGAACGGAAATTCCATCCACGTCTCAGATCACCGAAATCGATGTGTGATCCCAGAAGTCCTGTTCTTCCATCCAGTGTAACAGCCACGTCTTTCATATGAACATGATATACACGGTCAATGAAATCATTAAGGAAGATATGAGGGGTAATACCCTGCCACAGTAAATGGCTTGGGTCAAAGTTGATACCAAATTCCGGACGGTCTTTAAATTTCTCAAGAAGTCTCTTGGTAGAATAGTAGTCAAAAGCGATTTCCGATGGATGTACTTCCAATGCAAACTTTACATCATTTTCTTTGAATACATCCAGAATCGGACACCAGAGATCATAAATTTCCTGGAAACCTTTCTCAACCATTTCTTCTGTTGTCTGAGGGAAAGAATACAGATATTTCCAGATGGAAGATCCTGTAAATCCGGTTACGATATGTACGCCAAGTTTATTCGCTGCAATGGCTGTATTTTTCATTGTTTCAATACCCCATGCACGAATTTCATCCGGTTTGTCCGCAAGTTCTGCCGGTGCAAAGTTATTCAGACGTGGGTCATTGTAATCGCCTACGCACTGACCGATAATATGGGCAGCAAGTGCACGGCACTCCAGGCCGTATTTTGCCAGTACATCTTTGATTTCCTGTACATAAGTAGGGTCTTTGGCTGCACGGTTTACATCCAGATGTTTTCCCTGGCAGGCAAGTTCCAGTCCGTCATATCCCATTTCTTTTGCTGTTTTGCACATGGTTTCCATATCCATATCCGCCCACTGGCTTGTCATAAGTGTTAAAAGTCTTGCCATTGTCATATCCTCCTTTTTTATTTTTCCATTCTTATTATTTGTAAATTTTTCCAAGTTCCTGTTTGATGTAATAGGAAGAAAGTGCCATAGCAGCCAGATAATCCGGCGCTCCGTCGTCCTCTACAGTTACCCATCCTTTGAATCCATGATCTGCAACATGCTTCCACAGTTCTTTCATCGGAAGCACGCCCTCTCCTGGTTCCCAGAACCATCTGTGTCCGTCATCACAGATCTCCACATCCTGCGCATAACGGATTTCATCTGCTACTGCAATATCTGCTGTATCTTTCCAGTGGAATGTACAGATTCTGTCTTTATAAGTGTCATAGAAATCAATCAGGTCATCACCCATAAGTACAATCTGTGCAGTGTCCAGACAGTAATGCACATATCTTGGATCTGTCATGTCAATCAGTTTTCTGTGATTCAGTTTATTGGAAACGCAGAAGAACTCATTGTGGATACCAATTTTGATACCGGAAGCCTCCGCATACTCTCCGATCTCATTTAAACAGCTGGCAATATTTTTCAGTCCGTCCTCATCCAGAGGTCCATTACCGTAGAAGTTATTTCCAGGGCAGGTATTAAGATGAGTTCCGCCGAATGCCTTCAGTGTATCTACGGCTGCCTTTCCGGCTGCTACTACTTCATCATGTTTGGATGCAATGTGTGAATCATCGCAGCCATGGAACATACCACTGATTTCAATTCCATGGTCTTTCGCAAAGGCTGTATACTCCTGAGGAGTACCAAACAGTCCAAGAATCTCTCCAAGATCCCATGGTGCGATTTCAATTCCATCATAACCTGTGGCTTTGTGGTAACGTAAGATACGATCCCAGTCCATGTAATAGCAGTTGTTTGATTTATCTTCATAATAGAAATCACGGAAGTTGTCAATCTGTTTGTACGGAACCGTCTTCCAGTGACTCATATGGGAAAGTTTAATATTATTCTCCATTTTCATCCTCCCTATCGCACATTGTGGCTGTTGATAAAGTGACGGGTTCTAAGAATCGAACGGCTGATATCATAGGAGTTTCTCGGATTAAATACGATGGCTCCATCATATCCGGCTTTTTTGAGTGCTTCCGTTACCGCATCCAGATCAAGTTTTCCTTCTCCGATATCTGTGAACACTTTTGTTGCCTGTCCGGCCGGAAATTCCGGCATTGCTGTTTTCCAGGTTTCGTTCTTATCTTCAAATGCTGTATCTGTATAATGTACAACACCAATTCTGTTTTTATTATCTTCGATCATTTTCAGAATATCAGCTCCTGCAACAGCAAGATTGGCTGTATCCAGATCGAGTTTTACCTTTCCATCAAAACGGTCGAGGAAGGCATTAATTTTTTCACCGCGAAGCAGTGTCCAGTATTCATTTTTCAGGCAGAGGGTTACTCCACATTCTTCTGCTTTTGCCAGAAGCCCCTGTACCATCTTCTCTGTCTGGTTTAAAAATTCTTCTTCCGTGCAGTCACCAAGAATATTTTTTACCTTTGCATAAGGCGGAGTTACGGAAAGTGTTACCACTTTACATCCGGACTCTTTTGCATATTCAATCGCTTCTTCTCCATAGTGTCCTGCTGCTCCGAAATACATCGGCAGTACACCCTGTGCAAATAAAGAAGGATTCAGGTGAATACATTCCACACTTTCAATTCCGTTCTCTTTCAGATATTCTGTATAAGCTGCCACAGAGCCAAATTTTACTTCTGCAGATCTCTTTGTTCTGGGGATTCCGGATCTTCCGCCAAAATCCCATTTCGGTTCGTAAGGAACTTCAATGCTGTGGAAGCCTCCTGCTGCCATCAGATGATTTAATTCATCCCAGAAATATTTACTTTCTCTTTTGTTTCGATTGGGAGCCTGGTTATCCAGATCCACAACCTCAGTGCTGAAACATTCTCTCATTTACTGGCTCCTTTCTAAAAACCAAACTGACTGAATTATTTTTATGATATCAGGGTCAAAAGGTCTTCTGGCCCTGACATCATTTTTATACGGAAAGATGATATTTTTATCTCATCCTCCCCATTCCATATTTTTGATCCATTCCTTCAGGTTTTCACCTGTTAACTCCTGGTCGGTAAGCTTCTCAGGTGCAAGTCTTCGCAGAAGATGGCATAGACAGGTATACGTCCGCATCATTTCATCTGCATCTTCTTTTCGCAGTGCAAGGGCAATCACGCACCCGATTCTGATCCCGCCCCAGTCTGTGGGATGTCTGAGTTTCATACATACCACCGTATTTTCTGTTGCATCAGACTCCCACGCATGTAAAAGTGCAAATCCATCAGAGACTGCCGTTGTCGTCAATGTTTCTCTTTCTCTTACTGCACGAAACCAGGATTCCCCACAAATATCTTTCATTTCTTTCTCAAAGACCTTAAGAACTTCCTCGCGATTGGCGGCCTGCTGTGGAGGAATTATTTTCCAGCAGGTAATCAGTTCGGAAATTCTTTTGCCTTTTCCCGGATACTGTTTCCGATACCGTTCTATCCGGATCAGAAACCGAAGCCTTTCAAAATCAGAAATCCTCATCATATGGGCAATTGTCAGAGTTGGTTTTCTGACTGAAAGTTTCGGAAGCCTGGTCGTTGTCAGGACGATTTCACAGTCATCCATACTTTCCTTCGTCAGTGCATAGACGGGAACCGGATTTCCGATTTCTACCTGACTTCCGAAGATGTCATCCACTTCTGCCTTCAGAATGCCACTTTCACCTGTCGGCATATGGCTGACCATACCGATTTTTATTTTTCGTTCCGGAGATTTCTGGTATTGACGTTCTAATGCTGCAATAAGATAAGATGCTATTTCACACAGATAATTTTCTGTCAGAAGCATTCCACTGACTCTGGAAACCGGCTTATAAAATCTGACTGCCATTTCCATCGCATCGGGATAAACAGATCGGATATGAAGAATGATTCCTTCATCACGGATACCACTGTGATAAGGATTATGGTACTGTGTCAGAAGAATGAACAGAAGCTGGCTTTTTAAAACTGCATCCTGATCCAGTGAAAGACCAAGCTCGCTGTCGATTCCGGTAAGAATCTCCGTAATCACTGCAGCATACACACTTTTACTGTGTTCCCGCCAGTAATTCTCATTCAGCTGTTCTTCGCTGTACTGCAGACGATGTGCCATCTCATCACTCAGGGCACAGATTTCTGAATCCGAAAATTCTATATGTGCCTTTTCCTGTACTCTGTTGCACAATTCTCTGACTGCTTTCATTGTCTTTTCGGTACCCGTAGCAGGATAAACCGAAATATCAAATCCCTGTCGGATTCTTCGCATCGCAATTGCCACAGAGAATACAAAACTTAGGTGGTCATATTCTGACATCCGAATACTCTCCTGCTGCTGAATCTGCCCGAGAATTTCTTCTATCATATGAATTTCTTTTTCTTCCACAGGAAGCTCTGCAAGCTGTAACCCTGCTTCATAATTGAAATTCCAGTCTCTGATATAATGAAGATTTAAAATATATCTGCGTTTCCATTCATCTGCCTCCAGAGAAATGGCACCGTTCTTACGCAGGATACGGATATGAGGCTGATCTTTTTCATAATGAAAAGAAATCCATCTCAGATCCTGTTCCAGAGTAGAACGGCTGACATAAAGCTCGTCTTCCAGTTCTCCGAGTGGAATGGGGTCTAATGAATCTAACAATGTCCAGAGTATTTCCCTGATTCTGTCATCCTGGGAAAGCAGGCCGTTCTGCCGGTATACCAGCTGTTGTAAAAGTATCTGGGATTTACCAATCAGGCGGTAGCCTTTTCCCCTTACTGCTTCTATCGAAACGTCATATTCTTTCAGGAAGTCCTCAAGTATCTGGATATCGCTTCGTACTGTCCGGTCTGTAACTCCAAGAATACCGGCGATTTCCCGCCCCTTGATAGATTCAGGGCGGGAATTTAATATACCTAGGATCATTCTCTGTCTCACTGTCAGAATGTTATTCATAGTTCTCCTTTATTTATCCATCAGATAGAATCTGATTTCAGGTCAAGGTAAGCAACCTCAGCCGGTGTAAGTTTTACATTTAATGCACCGATAGAGGATTCCATCTCAGCCTTGTTTGCTGCTCCGATAATCGGATATACATTCATCGGGCAGTCCAAGATAAACGCGATGGCAACCTGCGGGATTTCGCAGCCACGCTGTTTTGCAATCTCGCTGCAGCGTTCCAGTCTGGTAAAGTTCTCATCTCCACAATATGCCTTTAAGCATACAGGATCAATTTCTTCCGGTTTGTTTTTCCATGTTTCTCTGGACCATCTTCCGGAGAACAGGCCTCTTGCCATAGAAGAATAAGCAAGTACCGGCATCTGTGTCTGTGCATACCATTTCTGGGATGCTTCATTTTCCGGTCCTGAGATACTTAAGCATCCCGGTGCCCACGGATCATGATACTGCTGTGCCAGGGAATAGTTCGGGCTGGAAACGGAAAAGCCTTTCAGTCCGTGTGCCTTTGCATATTCATTGGCTTCCTGGATTCTCTCTACAGACCAGTTGGAAGCACCGTATGCAAGGATTTTGCCGGCACGATAATATTTATCAAGTGTCTCTACCAGGTCAGCAACCGGTACAGACGGATCATCTCTGTGAAGCATATACAGATCAATGTGATCTGTTTTCATTTTTACCAGTGCGTCATTTAAATCAGATTCCATGTCATAAGTAGTTACACGGGTTCTCCATGGTGATGGATGGCAGCATTTGCTGATAAGAAATACATCATCACGGTTTTTACGGGATTCGAAGTATTTTCCAAGAGCGATCTCTGTAGTTCCACGTCCATATCCCATAGCTGTATCAAATACATTGATACCAAGATTTAAAGCATCATCCAGACGGTTGAAATCATCTGTCAGATCTTCTTTGTCAATAATGTTCATTGTGCCGACGATAAAACGGCTTACATCTTTTCCTTCCGGTGTGAATTTTCCATATTCCATGTTGTGTTCCTCCTGTATCTTTACGATCTGTTTTTATATCATTCTGCTTTTCTGTTGCTCTGTTTTATGTCACTCTGTTTTTATGCCATTCTTTTTTTGTATCATTCTTTTACAGATGCATCGATTCCTTCATATTCATATTTGATGCCTCGTCTGCCAGGCTGAATATTTCTGTAACATTCTGCGATGATACCAAGTTCTTCTCTCAGATCAAGATAGGAGAAATCCATCAGGCCATTCATTCCAACGCCGCGGATCCATGGCTCTGTGCCTTTCGCATCTTTGTAGTTCTTTAATACATCATCGTATCCGTCTTCTGTGATCACTGCGATATGGTGGATTCCAGGACCATGTTCATCAAGCCATCTCTTATAAGGTGTGTCTGCAACTGGCTCAATCAGTTCAAATTCCATACCATAGCAGTTAAAGAATGCTGTTTTGCTGATCAGTTCCTGACGGTTCTCACCGTCAATTGTCAGGTCTGTAAGAGGTGGATTCTCACCACTCATGCAGCTGTCAGGTTCTCTCATTTCAAAACCAAGTTTCTTCCAATTCTCAACTGCTTTGTCACGATCTCTTACGATAATACCAATCTGTAATAATGCCGGAAATTTTGTTGCCATAATTATGCTCCCTTCTTTCGGATCTCACTCCGAATGCAAATTTAAAATATAATGATTTTCTGTTATTGTTGTTTGTTCTGGAATGCGTCGCTCCCTTGTTTCTGATATCATTATATTTCAACTGAGCATCTTGTCTCAACACGTCGATTTCCGCAGCACTTAGGAAATATTTATACTGTTTTATACAATATAATTCACACGAATAAATGTAATCTCATTCAGCTGAAGTTCCTCATCAATCTCCAGCTTTCCGTCTACTGCTTCCATTTTCCGGATCGTCAGATTCGGCTCGCAGATTCTTCGGAAATATTTCAGTTCATTTCTGGAGAGTTCCTTTTCATAATCCATATCTGACCACAGTTTCATAATATTTCCGTATTTCTCATTGATTCGGTAGACTTTAATCCTGTAGTTTCCCATCAGGACACCGTCCAGGCAGATATGGATTTCCAGTTTTTTGCTGTCTTTGTAATATTTCCACATGGCAGTCTTATCCATGGAGGCTTCCGGAGTCAGATAATAGTTATAATTAAGCAGCTGTTGGTTATGACAGACAATTCCATAATTATCATGACGATCCGTAGTGATCAGCGTATGACTGTTCTTGCCGATAAAATATGGGAAAAGATGGTTCAAAAAATCATAGGCAAAAGCCGCCGGCTTCATGATCGCATCCTTTGTCAGCAGTCCGCCGCCGCCAAAAATACACTCTCCGGAATCAAAAGAAAGCGTCTGTCTGTCACTTCCTACCGCATAGCCCATATGCTGCACCACACCATACAGATCCAGCGTATTCTTTATAATGTAAGCACCTTTAAAGCTGCTGTCATTGATAAAGTTTCTGACACTGGGTGTCAGATTCCATTCACTGAGGATCACCGGAAGCTCCCCCATTCCTGCCTCTGCAATCAGATTCTTTTCCCTTTTTATCAGGTTAATCATCACATCATTATCCATTACTCTGTTGGCACTCTGTTCAGACTCATCACTTCCGCGCTTATATCCATAGAACATAACTGTCAGGAAATCCGGACGGCAGGAATAGTTATTCCATTTTTTCAGAAATTCCAGTCTGCGCCTGTGTCCTGCATCCATACGGATTCCATATCCGCCTATCTGAATATTTTCATTGATTGCTTTAACTGCCTGATGAGTTACGGCAAAACGTTCCAGATATTGATTTCCCTTTTCCTCATCTGTTCTCCATTTCTCGTCAAACCACAGTTCCATTTTCCAGTCATCCAGCACATTCCGTCCATAACGTTTCATCACATGGCGCATGAATGACCGCATCAGATGTCCCCAGTCTTCCACTGTATACAAATCCATATCGGCATCTCTCTCCAGATCAGAAACGCCTACTTCATGCACGACCAGCTTCGGTCTGATTCCCAGATCGATAAACGGCTTCATATCCTGTTCCAGAATAAAATCCAGAACAGAGTCTATATGTGTGAAGTTATATTCTTCCTGATTCGGACGGATATAAAATTCCTCTGTAAAAAGGCTGTGGAATCTCACATATTTAAAGCCAAATGCCTGATGCAGAATCATCAGATGCTCCCTCATGGTAGAATGAAGCAGATTCTCTGCATCTCCGAAATTTATGATCGTTCCCCAGCTCGCAGACAGATTATTATAAAAACGCACGTCAAACTCTCCCGTTATCCGGGAAATATCTTTGATCTCCTGTTTATGGTCTGTCTGGCTGCGGGCAAGAAGCTTGCCAAGACGTTCCTCCTGTACCTTCATGTCTTCTACGGTATCGGTGTGTTCCGTGGTATTCTTTCGAAATTCCGACGGTGTCTGTCCATAAAAATTTTTAAACACCTTATTAAAATTCGCCGCTGACGTAAATCCATTATTATATGCAATCCTGGTAATCGATTCGTCCGAGTAGCGCAGATCATCTGCTGCCCTGAAAATTCGCACATTCGTAAGATACTGGGCGAAATTCATGCCATAATTTTTCTTGAAAAAGCGCGACAGATAGCCATTAGACAGATACAGTTTTTCTGAAAGTTCCCTCAGGCTGATTGCATGATCATAATTCTGATAAATATAATGATTAATCTGACGAAGCCTTTCTTCGTATTTATCGCCTTCTTCTGACACCTGCATCTCTGAAGGCCGCATCATAAACTGTGAAGTCAGGCAGTTCAGGATTCCATAACCATCCGACAAAAATTCAAACGTCTGTATGTAAGTCTTATTCTCCGCATAATGTCTGAGCATACCAAAAAGGAGCCTGCGCAGCTCCTCATAATTTCTGTTCTCAGACGTTGTGGTGTCACACCAGAATCTGATATCCTCCATTTCTGTACCTTTGGCCGCAGTCTGATAACGAATCTGCAGACGCACAAGAAGCGCATCTTTATCAGCCTGCAGAGAATGTTTTATATTTGAATTTACAACATAAATGTCTTCTGTTTTCAGGCATATTTCTTTGTTTTCCAGTATTACTTTTACAGAACCTTCCAGGTTAAATAAAAGCTCAATGTCCTGATGAAAATGTACCCTGTCTGATACGGTACTTTCTATAGAAAGTGTAAAATCCTCCCGTTTCATTTGTATTCCTTACATCCTTTCACAAAATATATTTTCGCCACTCATACATACTCGAATCTTCCTACCTCAAAGCCTTAATATTATCTGACATTTCAGGCTTTTTATAACAAAAGAAAAGCCAAAAGCCTGGAAAACAATATTCCAGGCTGATAACTTTTTCCTTTATTTTAATAGATATGTAAGGGAAATGCAAATTTTTTTTAGACTGCCTGATCTGCTGCAATCAGAGCCTTCATTGCTGCTTCTGCTTCCTCTGGCATTGGCTCATAAGTACCAAGAAGTTTGGCATAGAATGTGGTAACTGCCATTTCTTCTGTGTATGTGGCAGCACTCATGGCAGCTTTCATGTCTTTACCACAGGTAAACATACCATGGTTCTTAATGAGTACGGAACGTCCGTTGGCTCCTAATGCTTCTACAACCTTATCTGCAACATCGTTGCTTCCCGGCATTGTGAAAGGAACAATTCCTACAGGAGTAAATTCACACTGTGGAGGTGTGATCGGACGGAGAACCGGATCCTCTCCCATAGCCATAATTGTTGCAAACATTGCATGAGTATGTACGGTCGCTTTGATATCCGGTCTTGCACGGAGAACTGCTGTATGCATCGGAACCTCTGAAGATGGTTTGTATTTTCCATCCAGCCATTTTCCATTCAGGTCTACGATTGCAATATCTTCCACAGTCATTCCTGCATATGGGATTCCGCTTGGTGTGATGGCAACAACATCATCTTCATCATCACGAAGTGCAATATTTCCTGATGTTCCGTGGATAAGTCCCTGTGCAACTGCATCCTGAATCGCATCCAGTACAATTTTTCTGATTCTCTCGTATTTCATAGTGAAATCTCTCCTTTATGATTTATTTTTTTGAAATTTTGTAACTATTCAGCAGTTTACTGTGAAGGTACTGAACAGTTACGAAATTTTAGTAACTGCTTTTTTCAGATCTGTATTCTCAGATTCTTAATGCTGCAAAATATCCCTGATTAATTGCCTGATAAATCTGGCCTACATTGCTGCAGTCACCGATAATCGCATATTCATCCACCTCATTGGCAAGTGCATCCACAACTGCGTACGGTGAACGGAAGCCAAGGGCACAGACAACGGAATCTGCTCCGATTACGAATACTTCTCCGTCTCTTTCTACTTTCACACCTTCCGGTACGATCTCTACTACTTTTGTATTCACATAGAGGGCTGCTGCTTTCTCAACCTGTGGAAGCAGACCGCCACGGTAGAAGGAATTGACTTCTTCGGCTACTGCCTTCTTCATTTCTATGATACTTACATCATGTCCTTCTTCATTGAATGCAATGGCAGCTTCTGATCCTACCAGGCCGCCTCCCATGATGGCTACCTTTTTGCCCAGTTTTTCCGGATGAAGCTCTGCTTCAATCGCCATCACTACATTATCTCCGTCAATTCCTTTGATCGGAGGTACCAATTCATTGGAACCAATTGCGATTACCAGGAAATCCGGATCAAAGGAACGGATATATTCCGGAGTCACCTCTGTATTTAAGACTACCTTCACACCTGCATTTTCGGTTCTGCGGATCAGGAGTTCACAAAGTTTGGCGATATCTTCCTTGAAAAATGCTGCTCCGGCAGGACGGAGATTTCCACCAAGCTGGCTGCTTTTTTCTACCAGGGTAACATCATGTCCACGGCGCGCTGCTGTGATGGCAGCTTCCATTCCGCCAGGGCCGCCTCCGGCTACCAGCACACGTTTTTTCTGTTTCGGTGCAGGTCTTCCGCTTCTCTCTATCAGCTGATATCCCATTGTCGGGTTTACTGTACATTTTACAGTCTCACTCTTGGCTGTCTCTCCGAAACACTCATAACACCTGAGACATGGAGTAATGTCATCTGCTTTATCCTGATATGCTTTTTCCGGAAGATATGGATCAGCCAGAAGGGCACGTCCGATTTCTACCAGGTCTGCCTCACCGGAAGCAATGATTCGTTCCATCTGTGCAGGATCATTCAGAGAACCGACACAGGAAACCGGTTTGCTGATATTTTTCTTAATTCCGGCTGCCAGATAGACATTCTTTCCTCTCGGGAAAAATGCTGATGGATGTGTTCTGCAGAACATTTCCGGATCTTCATGGTTTCCACAGGAAATATTGAACAGATCTACTTTATCCTCAATCATCTTTGCAACTTCAATGCACTGTTCTTCATTAAGTCCCTGCTCGGTCAGGTCATCTCCGGAAAGACGACATTCGATCGGGAATCTCGGACCTACTGCCTTACGGACTGCATCTAATGCCAGCATAAGGAAACGTGCACGATTTTCCAGCGAACCGCCAAATTCATCTGTTCTCTGATTATAAACCGGTGAAAGGAACTGTGAGAACAGCCATCCATGAGCGGCATGTACCATTACCATATCAAAACCACAGTCTTTACAGAGTTTTGCTGCTTTTCCATAAGACTCTACGATTTCATAGATTAACTCTTTTGGCATCTCAAATACTTCGCCCATCGGTGTCATTTCATGACTTGGACCATATGCCTTCTCACAGACAGCCTGATCACCACCAACACTTGCAAGTCCGCCATATTTACCGCCGTGTGATAACTGGATGTTGGCATAAGCTCCGGCATTGTGAATCATCCTTGTTGCTTCTGTCAGCATCTGCTTCACACCAAATGAATCCAGCTGAAGCTGTTTGTTATGTGATTTTCCTGTTGCAGAATGAACGATTGCCTCTCCATAAGTAACTACCGCAGCACCACCTTTGGCTTTTTCCTCCAGGTATGCACACATCTCCGGTGTCATATGACCCTCGGCTGTGATCATACTCGGGCTCGTCGGTGCGGCAATAATACGGTTTTTCAGTCTTAAATTTCCGATACGGATCGGCTCAAACAAATGTGGGTATCTTGTTTTCCCCATACAGCATTTTGCTCCCATAGCAATTCCTCCTGATACCTTCTCTGGTTTTCTGATTTATTATTTATGTACTTTCCAGAGATATTTTCCTTTTTCTCCGTTTAAGTAAGCCGTAATTTCTTCTGCCATCATTCTTCCGGACCATCCGTCTACATCTGTAGTAAGACCTGCCATATGCGGTGTGCAGACAACGTTTCTCATCTGAAGAAGCGGATGATTTTCAGGTACCGGTTCTTTCCAGTAAACATCAACAGCTGCGCCTGCAATTTCTTTATTCTGAAGGGCTTCCACAAAATCTTTCTGGTCAATAACGTAAGCTCTTGCAGTGTTTACCAGGTATGCAGTCTTTTTCATCTTGGAGAACCATTCTTTGTTAACGATAGCCTTGCAGGAAGGAATGGTTGGAAGATGTACACTGACGATATCTGCTTCTGCAAGCATGGTATCCAGATCCACGCCTTTTACGCCGTCTGCTTTGGCAAGTTCTACATTAAGATACGGGTCATATGCAAGAACTTCCATTCCGAATGCTTTGGCTCTGACGGCTACTTCACGTCCGATTGCACCATAACCTGCAATTCCGAGTTTCTTTCCATACAGTTCAAATCCGATTCCATAATCCATGAACGGATGTTTCTCATCGAGCGGTCCGAAAGTAACATTCTTTACATCCGGAACATCGTAGATATCACACGCTTCAGAAGTATGTTCTCCGTTCTTTAAACCAGCTGCTGAGATGGTGATTTTTCTTGCCATGGCAATCATAAGGCCGATGGTATACTCTGCTACTGCCACACGGTTACGTCCCGGTGTATAGGAAAGTGTCAGTCCGGCATCTGTGATCGCATCAAAGTCAACAGTTGCAGGAGTTCCTTTGGCTACGCCGATAAATTTCATTCCTGCATCAGCCCATGCTTTGATTGTATCTTTGCCTGCATACTCATCACCAAGGACGATCAGTTCATTACCCATACATTCTTCGCGGGTCATTTCTTCTGTTACATTGCCTTTTCCGTGTTTTAATTCACCACAGATTGTAATGTCACACTGTTCTTTGATCGGTGCAAGAAGTTCTTCTGAAATTGGTGTACAGAGAGCCATTTTTTTCTTCATAGTCTGTTTTCCTCTTTTCTTATTCTTGTTTTTATTCTTAATTTTTTATATTCCGGTTTTCAATTCCTTTTTTAATTATCTTTTCTTAAGCATCACTGCTGCACAGAATACTGCTGAAATTGTCATTCCCACTGCTGCTACCGTATATACACCGGATGTTGTTACCTGACCGAAAACCACACCTGCTGCCGTATTCAGAACAACAGGAGAAATCAGCTGTCCGGTACAGGTTCCACATGTAAATACTCCTGATGCCATAGCTGCCGCAACAGGCGGAACTGCATTGGATACTTCTACCATCGCTGTAGGAATAAATACTCCCTGTGAAAACCCACACAGCAAAGCTCCCACACACAGCACTGCAAAATTGGAAGAAAATCCGATCAGCAGGATACATCCCAGTACAAAAGAAAGCATTGCAACCGGCAGAGTTGCCTTCTTTGTCACTCTTGTAATGGACGTGAGCACCAGTCCGATCACAATCTGCGCAATGGAGAAAATACTGGTCAGATTTCCTGATGCAGCGGCATCTCCTGCCAGAGTTCCACTCAGGTGCATGGAAATATTTGTTGTGAAAGAAATCAGGAACATAAATTCCAGTAATCCCAGAACTGCAATGATCACAACCCGTCCGTTGATTTTTATCTTATTTTCTGCCGTCTGGACAACTTTGCCGGTTTCCGGAAGGAACACAAGGATCAGCACAAAACAGATAAATCCGATAAGATAGATATAATAAGAATTGGTAAATGATCCGGCTCCCAGGTAACCGGCTCCTGCTGTGGTAACTGCCATACCGGCACCCACACTCGCAGCCTGAATTCCCATAGCCTTCACACGCGCATCACCTTCAAACCACTCAGCAACTACCGCTGTATTCAGAGCAGTCGCAAGTCCCAGTGCAAATCCGTATACCAGCCTGCATCCGAAAAGCAATGGAAAACTGTCAAAAAATAACGGCAGGATTCCGGAAATTCCGGAAATCAGGGATGATAACAACAGAAGCTGTTTTTTGCTGATTTTGGTAACCAGCATTCCGCTGAGCAGGGCACAGAACATTCCCACCAGGGAAGGACCGGTGATCAGCATCTGCACCAGACTGGTATTTACCGTTGGAAAGTGTTCACTGATCTGCCTGAGGATTGGTGAAGGACCATACTGCAGTCCCTGAAGAAAGGAAATGCAGATGATCGTCACATATATCTTATATGTTGTTTTTTTATCCAATGCTTTCATAAAATCAATATGCTTTCTTTAAAATTGTGATAACGTCTTCTTTGGTAACACCCTGTCGTGGGTTAAAGCCAAGAACAGGCTCTTTTAATACATCTTCTGCCAGTCTGTCAAAAGCACTTTCCGGTACATTCTGCTCAGACAGTGTTTTGATTTTGAGTTTTACGATCAGATCTTTTAATGCATGGGCAAGAAGATATTTGTCTTCATCGAGATTACCGCTTACCGGAAGTCCGATTGTTTTCGCCATATCAACCATTTTTTCCGGGCAGGCTTCTGCGTTATATTCCATAACATAAGGAAGTACACAGGCATTTGCCAGTCCATGTGCCAGTCCAAAATGAGCACTTAAAGTATGTGCAATGGCATGTACAAATCCCAGGTTTGCATTGGAGAATCCAAATCCTGTGATGATACATCCAAGCATCATATTTTCTCTGGCTTCCATATCAGAACCGTTTTCCACTACCTTCGGCAGATTCTCATACAGAATAGAAAGACCTTTCAGGGAATTGTACTCTGTCAGAGGAGTCGCTTCATTTGAAATATAACTTTCTACTGCATGGGTAATGGCATCCATACCGGTTGCAGCTGTGACAGATACCGGCATGGTCTTTGTAAATTCCGGATCTGCAATTACGTCAGAAGCTACAATTTTATTGTCGATTACGACATATTTAATTACTTTTTCTGTATCGATCAGCGCACTTACATTGGTAATCTCAGAAGATGTTCCTGCGGTTGTAGGAATCGCAATAAGAGGAAGACATGGGTTCTTAACCATATTCATTCCGCCATATTCGCCGATTGTTCCCGGATTTGTCATCAGTACATTGACTGCTTTTGCGAGGTCAATACTGCTTCCGCCTCCTACAGCTACCATACCTTCTACTTTTGCTTCTTTGGCAAGTTTGGCTGCTTCTTCTACTACTTCATTTGTCGGGTTCGGGATTACTCCGTCAAAAATCAGATATTCTACTTCTGCTTTCTTTACCTGATCTACAATTTTTTCTGCAATTCCGGCTGCCTTTACGCCGCCATCATATACGATCATTACTTTTTTCAGACCGTATCCTTTCAGAATTTCAGGGAGTTTCTCCACTGCACCTTTTCCAAATGTAATATTACTTTTTACAAAAAAATTAAAACTCAACTTGATCATCCTCCTGTAAACTATATTGATATCTTTTTAATTTCGTTTTCCGATAGCATCAGTATAGTGAAAATTTATCTTTAAAAACAGAACAGTTTTTGAAAATCTGTTCTTTCTGAACTTTTTTCAAAAACTGTCTGCCGTGTCCTATTCCTTGTTCTTCATTTTTTTCTCAAATTCCGGGTCTGTATTCCGTTTCCATGTCAGATACATCGAACCTACCCTCATGGTATTCAGCAAATTCACGATATCATCCACAGAAAGAAATTCTCCGGTTTCTGAAGAAAGCCAGGTCTGCACAGACAATAAATGAAGTTCCACAAATACCTCCACAAAATGAGTCCTTAATTCATCTTTGGCGGTTCCCTCGCTGTCCATCATAGCTTCTACATTTTCTCTCAGAATTACTTTCAGTTTTTTTACAAAATAAGTATCTCCATATTTCCGGTCCAGAAGCGACAGCATGGCTTCCCTGTGGTCTCTGCAGAAATCAAACCATGTCAGCAGGCTCTGTGGCGGCGTATAATCAAACCGTTTTGTAAAATCAGATGTCGCAACTGCAGTCCGGCGAATCCGCGGACAGACATGATACCTTGCCTTCAGTTCCTCCAGAAGTGCCCCTTCCAGCTGTTCCATCAGATCATAAATATCTCCAAAATACTGATAAAAAGTTCCTCTGGTGATTTCTGCCTTTTTACAGATTTCAATGACTGAGATTTTATCCCATTTTTTGCTTCGGATCAGAGAAAGATACGATAAAATAATATGTTCCTTTGTCTGATAAGGTTTTGAAGATTTTTGAGTTTTGTGCAAGGTGTCATGTTTTGTCAAAACAGTATTCCTCCGTTCTTCAGGATTTACCGGATAATCCGGTAATAATCATCTTTGTGTGGAATCGGTGCCGGAAAATCTTTCGCCGGATAACCCAGAATCACATTTCCCACACCTACATAATTTCCTTTATATCCTGCTTTTTCCAGAAGCTCTTTACCGAGATCATCTTCCAGCATTTTGTCTGCACGGTTGATCCATCTTCCGCCAAGTCCCAGGGCATAAGCTGCATTTAACATATTTCCAATACAAAGGCTTCCGTCTTTGACCGCATCAGGCGTACTGGTATCTGCTGCTACCACGATTACAGTAGGTGCTCCGTAAAATACATCAAATCCTTCCGGTGCTCCGGCAATCTGAGCATTTAACTGACACAGACGGCTGATCCACTCCGGATCCTGGACAACAATAAAAACAGAAGACTGTCTGTTGCCACCGGATGGAGCATTCATACCTGCTTGCAGAATCTCCATCAGTTCTTCATCTTTAATCTGTTCTTTTTTGTATTCCTTCACACTTCGTCTGTTCTTAAGATCATTTAATGTTTCTTTCATACCAATTCTCCTTTCGCAGTCAATTTCGTCTTCTACAGATTCTTTAATGCTGTCCCGGCCATTTCAGTCTTTCACAGATTATGTGATACCGTCTCAATCAGACACAAGGCTGCAATACATCCCAGTGTTCTGCCAGTTTTCCATCTTCAAGGCGGTAGATATCTACTACACGGCATTTTGTGTTGCCCTGTGGATCTACGTTTTTGAGATATACAGCGACTACGTCATTTTCTTCAATCATCATTTTGATATTCAGATGAAAAGTAGGTTCTGTCACAAACTTATCTGCAAATGCGCGTTTCAGTGCTTCTCTGCCCTGTTCTACTCCCGGATTATGCTGAATATAATCCTCTCTTACATATTTATCTGCTGATTCAATGATATGGTCATTAAAAAATTCTTTATAAAAATTCTGGATTACTTCTTTATTTGTCATATCAGTTTTTTCCTCCTGCTGCACGTACTGCGGAAATTACAATATTTCCTTTGATTTCAGAAACCGGTGCCCCTCTGGAGCAGTCACATACAATACTGTTGAATCCCTGAAGCATCGGTCCGTATGCATTCGCATGACCGAACTGCTGAATCAGTTTTACCGCAGTATTTCCTACATTCAGGTCCGGCCAGATCAGAACATTGGCCTTTCCTGCAACTTTACTTTCGCGTTTTACCTTCTTCGCTGCAACTGCCGGAACAATCGCTGCATCAAGCTGGAACTCTCCGTCGATATCCAGATCCGGACGCTGTTCGTTCGCAATCTTTAATGCTTCTGTCACTTTATCGATTAACTCTCCCTGGCCACTTCCCAGTGTGGAATAACTGATCATGGCACATCTTGGTTCCCAGTCAAGAAGTTCTTTCACGGTATCACATGCAGAAATTGCAATGCTTGCCAGCTGCTCTGAGGTTGGGTTCGTGCATACAGCACTGTCTCCTACTGCCAGAAGTGAACCTTCACTTCCCTCATAACCAGGAATATCTGCAAGCCCGATACTGGAAATTGTGCTGATTCCCGGTTTCAGTCCAATGATCATCTGTCCTGCCAGAAGCACATCTCCGGTGGTATTGTCAATTCCTGCAAAAGTAACATCTGCCTCTCCTGCCACCTGCATTGCCATTGCATAATACAGCGGATCCTGCATACGGCGTCCAAGAGCTTTTTCTTTTAACATGGTTTTCGGATTCTGCACATAAGCAGTAATAACTTTATTTTTGTAGTCTTCATCATTGATATCTACAAAAGTAAACACTGATGTGTCATATCCTCTCTCCTCTGCCAGTGCTCTGAGTTCCTGTTCATTTCCTACAAGAACCGGGATAATGTATCCTTCTTTTCCGGTCTCATAGGCTGCCTGCATCATTTTTTCATTGGCAGCTTCAGGAAAAGCAACTTTCTGAGGATTTTGTTTTGCTTTTTCATAGATTTTTTCTAATACACTCATCTATCTTCCTCCTGTTCTTTTTTATTTAACCACTAGAGTGTGTTTGAAAAAGGCTTTCTCCAAAATATCCATAACCGGGTATCTTTCCGAATCTGGTATCCTGATATATGACCGATGATATTTGCTGATAATGTTTACTGACAAATATCTTCCGGTGACCATACAGGCTTTCCGGTATATTCTTTTGCCTTTTCTTCTCCACTTAATACACGGATAGCTCCGGCAGCCATCGCTTCCAGCTCAAACTCTCCCGGATATGCAGTAACCGGTGCAATCCAGGAACATCCCTCTGTAATTCTGGCAACCAGTTCTTTATTATGTACCATTCCGCCACCAAGCAGAATACCATCTACTTTTCCATGGAGAACCCCTGCCATGGCACCGATGTAACGGATAATCTGGTAGATCATCGTATTCCATATCAGAGCCGCCTCTTTGTCTCCTTCTGACGCCTGGTTACTGACTTCAAGCGCATCAGAAGTACCCAGATGACTGACAAATCCACCGGTTTTGGTACAAAGTGAAGAAACTTCTTTCTTATCTCCATTGTTAAAACTATAGCGGATCATCTCGATTGCAGGAACCGCACCACATCTGGTCGGTGCCATCGGTCCTTCCCCGCCTACGATATCGTTACCGTCTATCATTTTGCCTTTTTCATGAGCAGAGATGGAAATTCCACCGCCGATATGGCATACGACATAGTTTTTATCTTCGTATTTCCATCCGTTTTTATTGCTGTGGCGGATAGCTGTTTCTTTCAGGTTCAGTGCATGAAGGTGTACATTACGATATACACCTTTGATTCCTGTCATGCGAGCATACAGAGTAAGTTCATCTGTATCCGGAGGATTCACTACGAAACAGGGTTTCTGATACTGAACAGCGAATTCATGTGCAATCTGAGATCCCAGCTGTGCCGGATGTGCCACGCCATTGGCACCCTTTACTGCATGATCAAGGAGAATGTCATTGACTTCATAAGTTCCGCCTTCTACAGCCAGAAGACCACCGCCTCTGCCTACAAATGCATCCACTTCAGAAAGATCTACATTGGCTTCTTTTAATGCATCCATAATTGTCTGTTTCCTGTATGGAAGCTGTTCACTGATTGTATGAAATTCTTTCAGTTTACCGGCATCATGGGAAACATTCACACTGAAAATTTCCTTTTCTCCCTGGAAATACCCTACCTTTGTTGAGGTGGATCCAGGATTTACTGTCAAAACACGATATTCCATTTCTTTTACCCCGTATAGTGCCCCTCAGGTAACTGCTGCAGCCCTACACATCCCTTTCCTTTTATTCTTTTTTTATCCTTTTATCTGTTTTTCCAGATATAAATTCATATAATATCAAACAAACAGTTGCTATCTTATAATGCAAAATCCCCACAGTGCTTTATGATTTATGCACTACAGGGATTTCGCTCATCTAAAGAAAAAAAATTTTGAAAGTGGCCATTTATTTATCCGCAGCTTCTGCCCGTTTCTTCTGGTCACGCTCAGAAAGACGTGCCCTTACCCCTTCCATATGACCCGGTTTATCCAGATCATAGATAAGAAGTGGAATGATTCCGATAAAGAATACAATTCCCGGAAGAAGGTTCGCTGCCACATTGATTCCCTGCTGAATGTGAGGTGTCATATCCACACCTCCTGCATATCCAAATGCTCCCATAACAACCAGGAACAGAGAATTGGCGATTGCTGTAGCGACTTTGATCATGCATCCCTCAAAGGAAAATGCCATACCGTCATTACGTGTACCATATTTGTCATCAAAGTCATCAATTGCGTCTATCATCATGCTGGCTCCACAAGGACCGGCAATATATCCGAATCCGTAAATAATCAGCATTACGAAGTCAAAAGCAATATTCTGATATGGTCCGAAGAACAGAATAAGCAGAGATGCTCCCTGAATCACCATGGACAGAATGGCGGTATTGCGTTTGCCCATTTTTTCCATTATCTTAGGCGTAAACGGAGTAATCAAAGTACCGACAATCATCTGCATCATCATAAAAACAGTAATAAATGTAAAGTTCTGTACACAGTACATATAGAAATAAACAGCTACAGAAATACGTCCCAGCATACCAAACATATTGAAAAAGCAATAAAACATTGCGCATATAAGGTTCTTATTTCTGAATACCTGCTTCAGTCCTTCACTGATCTTACCCTGATCTTCTTTTTTTACTGTGATACGCTCTTTCGAGAAAAATGCAACTGCCCAGAACATCGGAAGTGCAAGCAGTGCCAGAAGAATGGCTGTTGAATGATATCCGGCCGCCTGATCTCCCTTTCCGAACCAGAGTACCAGTTTCAGTACAAAAAGGTTCAGGATGATCTGACCGATTGTCATTCCCATCATCTGTGCCGCATTCAGTTTATTGACTTCCCTCGGATCACGTGTCATAACTACAGGAAGTGCCAGGTATGGTACATTTGTCATGGTATAAGACATTCCCAGTCCGATATAAGTAATATAAGCATAGACCAGTTTACCTGTACTTCCGAATCCCGGAACCGTAAAGGTAAGAATCGTAAAGATTACCAGAAATGCCGCGCCCACTACGATATATGGTCTGAACCGTCCCCATCTGGTGTGTGTACGCTCCATAAGTGTTCCCATCATAGGGTCATTAATACCATCCCAGATTTTTGCAACCAGCATCAGAAGTGCCACCGCCCCTGTTCCAAGTCCAAACACATCAGTATAAAAGATAGACAGATATGTACTTACCATTGTCCAGGATAACTGAGACGCAAAGTTTCCAAGCCCGTACACAAAATAATTCTTTGTTGTCAGCGGCTCCATCCCATATTCATTTAGTTTTTTTTCCATTTTTATCAATATCCCCAGTAGTCTTTACATATTTTCGATTTCTTTATCGAAATTTTTATATTTTGCCATCATCTTCGGCAGTGTTTCTTTGTTCTCAATCAGTTTCGGAACACATACCTTGATCATATTCTGAATTTCATTGTAATGTTCATAAATACCAATTGTCGTATTACGTGCTCTTGCTTTTTCTTCTTCTGAGAATTCTACTTTAACCTTGTCGCCATCTACGGAAAGAGTTCCCCAGATACCACAGATCGGGCATTCTACCTTTGTGGTTCCATTCATGCTGAGCAGTGAGTTATGGCATACCGGGCAAAGTCCGTCATCTCCACTCCAGGTGTCTACTTCATCATATGGTTTTCCAAGTGACTGAGCTACAGCAGTACCAAGCTGGCTGCATTTTTCCATTAATGCTTTGTCAAACAGTGGATGTCCTGTACGGCCCTGATCGTAAGCATCTACGTGTCCTACGCACTTCATACAGAATGAAAAACTGAACAGATCCAGCATCGGAAGTCCCAGAGATACCCAGTTATGTGTCTGTGCACCACCTACTGAAATATATCCGACATAACGGTCTTTAAAGTATCTTGGATCCAGAAGTTCATCTTCTGATTTGCCTTCTGCAATTCGTTTTTTGTTTTCTTCCAAAAGTGCTGCTCTGTCATGAGAAGGACCGAAACGATCCACAAAGTTCTTAAACTGTCCTACAATTCCAACCGCATATACCGGAGCTCCGATAATAATACCGTCAGCATCAAGACAGGCTTCCTCAAGAATATGGTAATCATCTTTCATACAGCAGTGGATTTCTGTTGCACCATTGTCTCTTGACTTGCTGCAATAATCACACGCTTTGCAATGTCCGATGTCCATTCTCACAGTATTGATAAACTGTACTTCCGCACCCGCTGCTTTGGCAGCAAACAGTGCCTCTTTCACCATCACATCACATCTCTGATTTCTTCTTCCAAAAGAAATACCTAAAACTTTCATTTTTTCTGATACCTCCATGTTTTATATTCTTTATATATTTTTTTCTTTTTCCTGTTTTCCTCTTGCAAGCTGCTGAGCATTTTTCATCTCAGCTTTGCTTCTCTTATATCCATTTCTGCCGTCCGGTATCATTTTACCATCTGCCGGAACTTCATTCCCTTCCAGAGAATTATAAATTTCCCATAAGAATCCCATTCTTTTACACCTCGCTTTCAAAGCATCCGTGTATGTTAAACCATTTGATATAATGGAACATCTCCCCGTGTCTTTTTTACATTGTACCTTCCTTACTGTCAGATTGATTCTTTGCAATTATCGTGTTTTGTTATCCGGAAATGACATTTTTATTTCAGATAAAACAAAAATGGTCAAAAAATTAATATTTTTTTGACCATTTTTATACTCAGATTCTGTTTTTTAGTTTCTGTCACATCAATTGCAGGTCAGTTATTACCAAGACTCACAACACTTCCCTGAGTATTTTTCAGTCTTTTCACAAAACTATACACCTTTTTTATAACTTGTAACTTATATTTTCTAATATTCTCTCTTTAAAAAACTTCTGCCCGGAGGACTCCTTATATCATAGGAACATTACGGAGTAATTTCCTATAACATAAAATATGCCGCATATATACCAATGTACATATGCGGCATACCAATTCATATTTTATTATTCCAAAACCAGTCTCACGCCACCATAAATACCTGCGTTATTACTCAGTTCTGCTTCTTTAAATACTGTGTCGCGGGCTGCATGGAAGGCATATTCCGTATAATACTTCCGAATCACGTTCAGCAGAATCTCTCCTGCTTTTGCCATTCCTCCACCGATGACAAATGCCTCCGGGTTTACTACGCAGGAAATAGCTGCCAGAGCTTTTCCAAGCAGAAGCCCAACTTCATCTACCATTGCAAGAGCCACTTTATCCCCCAGCTTGGCTGCGTCAAAGATATCTTTTGCTGTGGAATCTTCTTTCAGCATCGTCTGCACATTTTCATTCTTATGTGCTTCCAGATATCTCCTGGTCAAGCGGACAATGCCGGTCGCGGAAGCATACTGTTCCAGACAGCCTTTTTTGCCACATCCACAGGTTTCTGTCTCATCATCTCTCATCGGGATATGTCCGATCTCGCCAGCCGCACCGACCGCTCCCGGCAAAATCTTTTCATCAATAATAACACCACCGCCAACACCGGTTCCAAGTGTGACCATTACAAGATTTTTATATCCTTTACCGCCGCCCTGCCACATCTCTCCAAGGGCAGCCACATTTGCATCATTTCCGGCTTTTACTTTAAATCCTGTCAGTCTGTTCATTTCCTGTTCTACGTTAAATACACCCCAGCCAAGGTTTACACATTTCAGAACCGTTCCATCCGGGCTTACAGGTCCCGGAACTCCCATTCCGATTCCTTCAACATCCAGGCGGGAGATCCCTTTTTCTTCCATCTTTTTATCTACCGCATCTGCAATGTCAGGTAAAATATATCTTCCATTCTCCTGTTTTCTGGTCGGAATTTCCCAGGTGTCCAATAAAGTTCCCAATGTTTCAAACAATCCCATCTTTACTGTTGTTCCACCGATGTCTACACCAAATGCATATTTTTTCATTTATTTTGCTTCCTTTCCTTTACGATTTCCTCAATAAGTATCCTTGTACCATTCCTGCCACATTATTTTTATGCTGCAGACCTGAATATACTGATATTTTACAAAAACAGGAGACTTCCCGCTTCTTTTGGATTGTCGTATTTCAGGAGCAAAAAATGACATTTTTATTTTTGTCTGGAAAAATTTCGCTGAAACGTCATAAATGAGGGTATGATTTTTGACCTCTTATCAGTTCGTTCTTTTCTGATGCTGCGAGTCAATCGGATATTCACAATTCGCTTCCGCTACTTATTCATAACCACCGAAGTCACGCAAACCATTTCAACCGGATAAACGCAATCTCATTTGCCATCAGCGTTACATTGATATCCAGTTTTCCTTCCTTCGCTTCCACTTTCTGAATTTTCAGTTTTGGTTCACAGACCCTGCGGAAGTATTTAATATCGTTTCGTGTCAGTTCGCTCTCATAATCCATTTCTCTCCAGATATCAAGAACACTTCCGTTCTGTTCATTGATACTGTATGTTTTCATCTGATAAGTTCCATCTGCTACATCCGTCAGACGTATCTGAATTTCTCTGGAATCTCTGTCCTCAAAATATTTCCAGATATTCTGCTTATCAATTTCATTCTCTTTGGACAGATAATAGTTGTAATTTAATTTCTTCTGGTTATGGCATACGATTCCGAAACTTCCATGGCCATCTGTCGTGATAAGGTAATTTTCACTTTTTCCTATATAATATGAATGAAGACGGTTCAGAAATTCAAAGGCAAACCCGGCGGGTTTCAGAATTCCATCCTTTGTGATAATCCCTGTTCCTCCATAAAGCATCTGATCCGAATCATAATATTCCGCAATCTTATCACTTCCCTGAAAAACAGCCAGACTGTCACACATTCCATAGCAGTCCAATACATTCTTTATAATATACGCACCTTTAAAGCAGGTATCATTGATATAGTTACGGTCTGAAATTGTCAGATTCCATTCTGTTATATAAAGAGGAATCTTCTGTACAAATTCAACCGGAAGCTGTTCTCTCATCTTCTCCATAGTATGGAGTAATCCCTCATTATCTGTGAGTCTTTTGCTGTATTTATCCTGTGCGATTTCTCCCTGTTCATATGCAAAATAAATAAACGAAATAAAATCCGGGAAATGTTTTCTCTTTGTCCATTCTTCCCAGAACTTCCCGCCTGCCTTATCATACCCCTGCCGGTATCCGCAGCCGCCCACTTTTAATTCACTGCAATAGCTGTGAATAATCTCATACGTCAAATCAAACAGTTCATAATAACCTTCTATATCATCCATTCTGTAGCGATCCGTATTCTCCCTGAACCACAATTCCATTCTCCACTGAGCCAGTTCTGCACGCCCATAGCGGTGAAGCAGATGGCGCATTAATGCATTCATCACACTTTTCCATTGTTCCCTGCCGGGAAATTCCGCATCATTCCCCTCCAGAATCAGTGCATTCTGCACATTCTGATATAATCTCCTTGGTTTCATCCCCAGTTCAATATGCGGTTTCAGACCATGTTGAAGTAAGAAATCCAGAATCGAATCCAGCCGTGAAAAATTATAATGCTCACCTTCTCCATGTACATCAATCAGCATATCCTCAGAAAAAATATTCCAGAATCTTACATATTTAAAATGCAATGCTTCCTTCAGATATATCATATGTTCCCGTATCTCTGATTTTAACAGATCGGCAGCTGCACCAACATTGATCATATCATTCCAGAAAAATTTTGTTTCTGTCTGTGTGGAAGCAGAAAATTCTGTCCTTACAGTCTGCAGAGCTTTCTGTTCTTCTCTGTGAATTCCGTCATTTCTTAAAAATTCTTCCAGACGTTCTTCCACAATTGTATCCTTCTGTTCTTTGGCTTCCTCTTTCTTTTTTCTTGACTGTTTCCGGAATACCGATGGTGTTTCTCCGTATGCATTCTTAAACGCTTTATTAAATACTGCCACACTTGCAAATCCATTATCATAAGCAATTCTTGTCACAGGCTGGTCCGTGTACAGAAGATCATCTACTGCATGGTATAATCTGATGTTAGAAAGATAGGTCGCAAAATTCATTCCATAATTTTTCTTGAAAAACCTGGACAGATAGCCTTCTGAAAGGTACAGCTGATTCGCCAGATCATTGAGGCTGACCGGTTGATTATAATTGGCACGGATATAGTTGTTAATCTGAGAAATCCTGTTTTCAAATTTAAGATGATCATCTTCTCCTTCCCGGTCCCCCGCTTTTACCAGAAAGTGAACAGACAGCAAATCCATCACCTGATAACATAACGCAATATGTCCAAAATTTGCAACTCCGCCCTGCGTACTGAGATAATGATTGAGAAGTTTTTTTAATAATTCCCTCAGTTCTTCATATCTGTCATTATCTCCTTTTGTAGAATCACACCAGAAAATAATATTCGTACTTTCAAAAATATCACTGACCAGCTGATAGGTAATATACAATTTGGCAAGGAGGATATCTTCCGAACCTTTAAGGCTGTGCTTCTTGTTCGCATTGACAATCAGAATATCCTCCTGTTTCATATGTGTCACCTGCTCCCCGACCGTCACGTCCAGGCTGCCTTCCAGCACAAACAGTAATTCTATATCCTGATGAAAGTGTTCTCTTTCTTCTGTTGTATTCGATACTTCTACTTTTAGCTTCTCCTGTTTCATATGGTTCTTCATATAATCTCCATCCTTGTGTAACTCTTTTACATATTTTCACTTCACTGCGGTATGATTCTGCCCGAGGAATTTTTATATGACATATATGACAGAAACATTACAGAACAATTTTCTGTCATACAAAAAATCTGACAGAAATTATCTCGAATCATTATAAATTTCTGCCAGATTTTACTCTGATATCTATATTATATTATTTTTCGTCTGCTTCTGCACGTTTTTTCTGCAGATTCTCCAGAATTTCATTACTTCTTTTTTCATTTAATGGATATATAGCCAGTGGAATCAGGCAGCATAAATACATGATTCCAAAAATAAGATTGACTGTCACATTGATTCCATTTAAAGCTCCGGCTGTCTGCTGTGCATTTGCGATGTATCCGGTTGCGCCCATAATGAGCAGTGCACCGGACACACCAAATGCAGAACCAAATTTTGTAGAAAGAGAAACGGTTGCATAAGAAACACCGTCTGAACGGACTCCTGTTCTGTCTTCCTGATAGTTGATTGCATCTGGCACCATTGCCATTGGAATCGGGAATGAGAAGCAGAAGAATCCATATGCACAATGCAGTCCCAGTAATAATGGAATATTGCTGTATCCTGCAGTTTTGCCAACAATAAAGATCAGAATCAGAGAAGCTGCTGCTCCAATATATCCGATAGCTGCCATCTTTTTCTTTCCGACTTTGACAATATAGTTCTTCGTCAGGAAGATACCCACTACTGTAAATAATGACGGCAATGACATAAATGCAGCGATAAGGTCAAATCTCTGTACATTGTACATCAGATAATAAATAACAACTCCCATACGACCGAAAAATGCGGTCATTGCAAGAAGCTGAATGAAGAATACCAGCATCAGCGGTCCATTGGACAATACTGTTTTTACGCTTGTTCCAACAGATACTTTTGTTGCACTTGCTGCCGGTTTAATGGTTTCTTTACAGTTTACATATACAAAATAAAACAGTGGAAGTGCACAGATTGCAAATAAAACTGCAACTTTTAAATAAGCACCTGTTGTATAGGAATCAGAGCCACCTGAAAACTTCATCAGTAACGGTGCTGTGATCGCATTCAGTAATACGGAGCTTAAGTTCGTTCCCATCATACGCCAGCTGTTAAGCTGTGCAATATCGTCCGGATTCGTTGTCATAACAGTAGACAAAGAACCATAAGAAAGGTTTACCACTGTATACGCCATACCGCATCCGATATAGGTAACCGCCGCATAAATCACTGCGGTTGTTCCGGTTCCGATCGTTGTAAATGCAAGTACCGATAATACTGCCAGAACCGGTGCACCAAATAAAATATACGGTCTGAAACGACCCCTCTTTGTATTTGTACGTTCTGCTATCGCTCCAAACATCGGATCGTTGATACCATCCCATATTTTGGCGATCAGCATAATTGCTGAAGCGATCGCCGGTGCCATACCCACCACATCTGTATAAAATACTGATAAATAACTTCCTATAAATGTCCAGCATAAATTACTGGCAAAATCACCCAGGCCATATGCGAACAGTGTCAATTTAGATAATCTTTTTTCTGAAGTACTCATATATCCTCCCAAATCCCCAATACCTGCTTGATAGGTATAATCACAGTCAAACTTTTCCTGTTACCAAAAACAGAGTGAACAGCAGTTTTTTTCCTGTGACCAAGCTATACGCTTTGTGAAAACATACTTGACATATTTTCACGCAGAGATTAGAATGAAACAAGGTTTTGCATTACAATATCTGTAATGTTTCATTCCTGACGCATACTGTGCAGCCACACGGTATGCGTCTTTTTTATCAAACCGATTTTGATTATTTTAACATATTTTTATCTGTAATTATTTTAATTACTTCTGATTCAGTAATTTTTTCACCATAGCCACATGTCGGGTCGTCTGTTCTACTGCGTCATATCCGCCTTCATCTTCATATTCTGTGACAATATATCCTTCATAATCAGATTCTGCAATTACCGGAATGATTTCCTCATAAGGAATCGCAACTTCATGAAGATTTTCATCCACATAATGGCATTTTCCATGCATTTCAAAGCAGTAAGGCATGATTTTTTTCAGTCCTTCCAGTTCTGCTGTGCAGCTCTTTCTGAACTGTACAAATCCGTACATACTGTTCAGTGTTGCACCAAGTGCCGGGCATTTTTCCATATCCGGTGCCATGATCTTCATTGCTTCTTCCATCGGAACATCATCATAACGAAGCTGCGCACATTTCTGAAGCTGTTCTTCAGTTGCTCCTGCTGCCAGTGCTCTGTCCCAGTATGGTTTGTTCGGCTTTGTCGCAAAGCATCCAAAATCCGGTACAAATCCGATATATTTGCTTCCTGTTTTTTCAATCACTTCTACATAATCCTGAATAGCCTGTGTAATCGGACTCTCCGGATTATGAATTTCAATTCCAACATGCACATTATATGCTTCTGCAATCGGCGCAATTCTCGCAAGTCCGCTTGGTGAAAGCAGATACTGTTCTCTCATAACCGTGCAGCCCAGTTTATTGGCAGAAATAATATCTGTAATTGCGCGGGCAACCATTTCATCTTCTGTAAGATCACGGTCTTTAAGCATTCCGCGATCCATATTTGCAGAATAACAGATCGGTCCGATTCCATATTTTTCTTTACATTTATTGATAAATTCTACAAACTCATCAGAAACATATGGATAGGAAGGAATCATCTGTGAAGCTACAATTTCATATCCCTCTGCTCCCAGTTCTGCTGCTGTGCGGATAACTCCTTCGAGGTCAAGTTCCCCCTTCAGATAAGGAGTTCCCAATGAAAATAAAGTGATTCCTGTTTTTACTTTTGACATCTTCTTCTCCTCCTTAATCTGTAATTGTTAAAGTCTTGCTTCCGCAACTGTCTACTGGCATATACATATGGTTTGGTCCGATCGGCATATATGGGGAACGGAAGAATAATATTACATCAATCTTATGTTCTCCTTCCGAAAGACCACCCGGATAAATAACCTTAATCGTTGCCGGCTCAATTACCTGCCAGAACTCTGTGTAGCATTTATCAAATTCTACCGGACTGAATTCTTTTCCGTTAATACAGAATTTAATTCTCTCCGTTGGAACTTCAAAATCGTCTACTTTTACTTTAAATTCATCAATTACAGAGAGAAAATGACCTCTGTAATAGCTGAGGCGAATATCAAACTGGTATCCCATTTTTTTGTTGTCTACATAATAATTTTTGAGGCTGTCACTGACTACAACATCCACAAAATTCATTCGCATTGCAAATCCCATCTGCGTATCTCCTTTCCAATCATCTGTCGGATTATATATTTTAGAAGTATCTCCCCAGACTTTTCATCTGAGGAGATGTAACTGTTTCATTCCTGTCACTGCTTATCATCTTTTGTAATAAACATCAGGAATTTTCTCAATTGTGTCAGATCAGAATTTAATTTCTTTATTTTCCTTTGCAGATTTATAGATTGCATCAAGAATCTTGGTTACTGCAAGTGCTTCTTCTGGTTTTACAAGAGGTTCTGTTCCATTCTTTACAGCTTCCAGCCACTGTCTGTTATCGATGGTTCCCTCTTCTCCACCGCCGCCTCCGAAGTAAGCAACGCCGCCTACAGGAGAAATTGTTTCTTCCATTAACTGTCCATTTCTTCCACGGTTATAAATCAGCTCATTCTTCTGATAGCTCATACCGGAATGAATTTCAGCACCTGCTGCTGTTCCACAAAGCGTTGTGGACGCTTCTCTGGATTCCAGGATGTTTAATGCCCAGCTTGCTTCCAGTGCAATCGTTGCTCCGTTTTTCATTTTTACAAATCCTACTGCGGAGTCTTCTACCTCATATGTTTTCGGATCCCACGGTCCAAACAGGTTTCCTTCTGTAGCCTGTTCCAGGCCACCCAGTTTATAGAATACAGAACCGGAAACACTGTCGATGTCGTAGTTATCCATACACCAGAGAGTGATGTCAAGTGCATGTGTTCCGATATCGATCAGAGGACCGCCGCCCTGTGCTTCTTTATCCATAAATACTCCCCATGTAGGAACACCTCTTCTTCTGACTGCATGTGCTTTTGCATAATAGATATCTCCCAGATCACCTTTCTGGCATGCTGCATGAAGGTTCTGTACTTCCGGACGGAAACGGTTCTGATATCCTACAGTAAACTGCATTCCGGATTTCTTCCATGCCTCTACCATCTTTTCAGCTTCTTCTGTGCTGTGAGACATTGGTTTTTCGCAATATACATTTTTCTTTGCTGCAAATGCTGCAATTGCGATTTCACTGTGTGAAACATTCGGAGTACAGATATGTACAACCTCTACTTCAGGGTTTGCAAGGACTTCTCTGTAGTCTGCTGTAACCTGCGCATCAGGAGCACCGAATTTCTCTGCTGCTTCCTGTGCACGCTCAATTTTAATATCACAGAATGCCACGATCTCATTTAAATCTGCATTGTTCTTTAATGCCGGAAAATGTTTCTGGTTTGCGATACCACCGCATCCGATCACTGCCACTTTTAATTTACCCATTGTTTTATTTCCTCCTTGTATCTGCTTTCTTGTTTTCTGTTTGTTTATGGGTATATTTTAGCAATAAAAAAAGAGAGAAACTCTCTCTCTGGATACGGAAACGACGCATTTTAATGACTTTATTATAAATAATTTCTTTCCTTTTTTTGCTCAGGTCAAAAAAATTGATACTATTTTTGACCTGAACGGAAGACAAACTCTTACTCTGCCAATAACACCTTACATCTTTTCCTATAGCAGGCAATTCCATATTTTACGATATTCTCCATGCCATCCCCAAGCAGTGCTGCCTCATAATGCTTCTCTTCAATCTGCTGGATTGCCTTATCGCATGAAGAATCAAATGCCGCATCTTCTGCATATTTGATTTCCACTACAATACCAGTCCGGCTCTCTGGAACTTCAATGAGAATGTCACTGTATCCTTCTCCGGACTCTGCGTTAGATTTCACCAGCCAGTTTTCCTTATATCTGAGAAGTCCCAGAATCATTCCATGGTAAAAATTCTCCTTTTTCTCTCTGCCAGATGTGTCCCGAATACTGATAGTATTCCAGAGATATTCATTCAGAAGCTTTTCAATTTTCACAGCGTCTTTCTGTGGAAAAGCCTGACAGAAAGCTTCCAGTGTCCCTGTATCCTTCCTTGATGACTTACGGAACCATTCCCGAATCTGCGTTATAAATAATTCTCTGATTTCTCTGTTAGGAATTGCCAGACGATATTTCCTACCGTCTACTCTGCCTCTCTGAGTCAGATAACCGGTAGTAAATAATACGCTCCACAGATTTTCTATCGACTGATCCAGCTCACTATAGGTCAGTTCCTGATGAATCTCTTTTATAACCTCGTCACCTGCAATCAGGCTCTCAACCTCATTTTTCGTAACACTGTCTGCTTTGTCAATCAAACGACGTACAATGGCATTTCCGCTGGTATTAGACCAATAATTCTGAGGATATGCATCTTCATCTGCCCGCAGATCGTCACATAAATTAATCACATCCCAAGGACAATATACATCCGTTTTTCCAAAACGATAACCGTCATACCATTCTTTCATTGTTTCATAATGTTCTTCCAGATCATAATATGCCAGCATTTCTTTAACTTCTTTGTCTGTAAAACCGAAATATTCGTCAAACTGTGCATTTGTAATTGTAAGTGTTTTCAGATTATTAAGTCCTGTAAAAATGCTTTCCTTTGAAATCCTCAGGCATCCCGTCAACACTGCAAAGTACAGACTTGAATTCGTTTTTAAAGCATTTCCAAACATTACACGAAGAAGCGATACCATCTGATCATAGTATCCATACTGAAACGCTTTATCCAACGGAACATCATATTCATCAATAAGGAGAATTACGTTTTTTGCATAATGCCTGTAAAGTAAGTCTGACAAAGTTTTCAAGCTGGTACCCAATGCATCATTTGTCATAGCAAAAAGACTGCCTGTACCTTTTCCTATTTCTGTAAGCTGCTGATAAATGTCTTTATCTTTATCAGATAGTCTGTCACTTTCGAGGAGAAAGCTGAAACGCAAAGCTTCCTGTCCTATGATATATTTCATTGCTGCCAAAGCTTCCTGAAATGTCTGTCCCTCTACGCCTTTAAGGCTAATAGAAATCACCGGAAACTGCCCCATATATTCCTGGCACAGTTCTTTTTCCTCTGAGATCTTCAGACCATCAAACAGTGTCTTATCACAACCAATTTCAAAAAATGTCTGCAGCATGGACATGTTCAGGCTTTTTCCAAATCGCCTTGGTCTGGTAAATAGATTTACTTCTGCCCAATTGTTCAAAATCTCGATCAACAAACCTGTTTTATCTATATAGTAAAAGCCCTGCTGAACCAGTTTGCTAAAAGAATCAACTCCTACCGGCAGTTTCTTTTTATTGCCCATCTGTTTACACTCCTCTCTGAAAATGGTACTGTTCACTCCATGCCCAGCAACCTAAAAATACATTTCTTCCATTCATTCTTTTCCTTATCTTAACATCCCCAAAAGACAATAGCAAGGATTCTGTTTTAGTAGCTTCAACTACACAAAAGAGATCGTTACTGTTCACTCCGTTCACAGTAACGTAGCCAAAATTCATTCCAGATTGCCTGCGGCAATGGAATTTTGGCTCGTATGTCTCGGGATTTTGGCATATTCATGCCAAAACACCTCGCGGGATAGTGGTGTGTGAACAGTAACAAGAGATCAACATTTCATATTAAAATATTGACCTCTTACATATACTTGTATTTTATTTTACCTTCACTTTCCTTGTCCTCATCTGCTAACAAGTTGATTTCATGAATAATCTTATATCTGAATTTCTTATTTCTACGTTATCGGCAGGCGCCGTAGCCACTGGGACGGAAAGTCATTCATTCATAACCGATTTATGATTTATCTGGCAGGAAGTATAGATTTCCTTAATTTTCTCAGCCATCTGCTGTAACTTCTGGGCACGATGTCCGAAGATTCTCAATGCCAGATCACCCGTAGTCAGGCGGGTAACACCGCCGTCTACTTCTGAATCTTCATCCAGAATCTGCCAGATCTTTTCCTTCAGTTCTGATGTTCTATCCAGACCATCCGCGTCACCTCTGTCACATAGTTTAGACAGAAACAGGTTTGCCATATGTGTGTAACCCTCGTACAACCCGATTCCTTCCATCGGCATTTTGCCCGGTTCATATCTGGTGTTGTCTCTGTAGATCAGTTTTTCTCCCCGGTACAGCAATACCTTTGAGGAAAATCTGCGATACTGAAATCGTTCCTCATGTGCATTTCGACCACAGGAAATGATCTCCAGCAAAAACAATTTCGAAGTTTCATCTTCCAGATGAATCGTCATTTTGCTGTCAAAAGCAGACTGTGCAAAAGGGATTACAGGCTGAGGATAATAGTATAATGCAGCATTTTTATCTACCTGCACTTCTATGGTACGGCTGGCAGATCCTTCATCCATCTTGTGGATTTTTTCGAAGGACTGTGACAATACTTCCAGGTCTGCACCTTCTTTTACATAGTAGGAAAATTCCTGTGAATCTCCCGCCATGATTCCGGCAGATGCGCAGAGAGGCATGATCTGGATTCCTCCATTTTCCTTTTCAAAAGGTGTCATGATCTTGTATGGTGCTGTAAAAGACAGGTCTTCCAGAATGGTTTTTCCATCTTTCAGTGCGGCGCAGGCACTGATACGGGAAACTTTTCCAAATTTGTTATCCATAGGCTTTCTTTACATTCCTTCTAAGAGTACATTCTTCTTAATCCATTCCACTACTTTATCCACGTTCTCATCTCCGCGGATATTTGTGAACTGAAATGGTCTGTCGCCACGCATTTTCTTAGAATCCCGTTCCATTACTTCCAGACTTGCGCCAACATAAGAGGCAAGATCAATCTTATTGATAACCAGAAGATCCGAGCGTGTGATTCCAGGACCGCCTTTACGCGGAATCTTATCTCCTTCTGCTACATCAA
>ERZ791834.103-NODE-103-length-76891-cov-11.151_pt1 | contig 76891 bp, 93 predicted proteins | sample MGYA00510293_ERZ791834 | MGnify/ENA primary metagenome ERZ791834 (study PRJEB30046, sample SAMN00715253) | human gut metagenome | study: EMG produced TPA metagenomics assembly of the A metagenome-wide association study of gut microbiota in type 2...
GTGTGGTCATATTGCCTAAAAACTGTATTATGCTTTTTGTATCAGAATTTAGCTGCGTAATTTCTGTGTGTGCATCAGCAATCCCTTGTTCCATATGATTAAAATTTTCCGCACTAAGCGGTGTGCTTCCTTTTACCCATGTTTTCTTTGTGTATGCCATTTTTATCTCCTTCCATTTAACAGCAATAAATCTGATCTTCGCTGTTACTGCAGCAATAAATCATCTGCCCTTTTACTAATTCCGCTGTTACATATTTTGTTGTTCCATCTGCTTTTGTGACAGTTAATGTTGTACCACTAGCGGATATGTTTACGATTGCTTTATTCATATCTATCTGCTTTGCTGCGTAAGATTTAATCTTACTCCAAAGTTTTAACAATCCTGTTTCATCTAAGTAATTTGCCATATCAAGCACCTGCCTTTATGTAAGATTTGTATCCATCCAGGTATTTGCGATCGTTGATATACTAAAAATTTCGCCTAATGGATCCCATGCACTGCCATTCCATGCTACATTCATACCAGCACCGCCGTATGTACTAGCAGTTTCGATGTTATAAACATCGCCAACACGTTGTCCTGTTGTCGGCAATTTGTCTGCAGATGCGGCAGAACCGCAATACTTGTACATGTTTGTGATTTCTGATTTTGTAGCATATGTACTCTGGATAGATGAATACGTTGGATATGCATCTAGTTTCTTCTTATCTATCGTGCTCATAAGTCCGTGTGTTGACTGAGTAGCATCTGCATAAGTTGTATTATTATCAGAGCCCCAAACAGCTGTACCATCTGCTCCCCATCTTAGAATCTGTCCAGAACTTCCACCACTTGGAATATGCTTGTTACCAGAAGATGTAGGATGGACATATTTATTTGCACCATCCACGATCCCTGCAAGTTTTGTTTTCTCTGCTGTCGTGTAGTCATTCGTAGATAAACCTTTTCCATTGACTTTATCAACTTTGTTTTTGACTGCATCCGTAATCTTTGCTTTAATCTTCTGCCACAGATATAATACCCCATCAGAATCTAAATAATTTTTATCTGCCATTTTTTCTCCTATTTTAATTTAATAATCCTTCTAGTGTTTCGTTTGTGATAGGTTCCATATCGTTCCCTGATATGTTGTACATTTCTGTACGAACTTCATTTATTTTTGTTTCTAAATTTTGTGACGATTGCACTTGTTTGTCTGTCAATGTACTGATTGTTCTTCCTAGTGTAATCTTATTGTTTGCTGGGTTCTCTAAATCCAATTCATATTTACTTACAAGATAATAAGTGTCTGGATTTCCAAACGTACTCATGATTCCATGCTGTGTAGATATGCAAGGAACAAGATCTCCAAGTCTGATTGCGTTAATATCAACGTCGATCATATGCAGATCAACAGCTGTAAGTTCAATCGTGATTGCTAAGTTGATGCACTTCTGCAGATATTTATTTGCTTCTTCCAGTAGTTTGTCTGGATCATATACCTCAGAGAAATCAACCTTGTCATAGATCCATCCATATAGATCTACGGCATCCTGGCTATATACATAATCCGTTCCGTTATGACCATTTGCTGTTGTGATTGTCACGTTATCTTTTCCAACTGGGATAATCGCTGTTTTAATGTCTTCTGCCTTAGAGTATTTCTTCAGATCGAGAAGATTTTCTCCGAAACGAATCACCTGATTACTTACATTTCCATACTGCTTTACATAATCAAGATACCGTATGTTTCCATCATGCCGAACACGAAGATACCCTTCGTATTTCCCTAAGAAATTGGAATTAATAAAATCCCAGGTCTTCTCATAATTTGTCGATAAACTTGAGATCGTAACACTTTCAATATCGATCACGCCGATTTCAAATCGTTTTTCTTCTTCTACCTGCGAATTATGCTCTTGAATCAGTCTTTTAAAAACCTCTATATTGGTATCGGCTGTCCCAGCTTCTGTTGTTTCGGTTCCGTAATTATGCGCACGTTGTACTGAATCTAACAAAAAAGCAAGCTCCCCTTCACAGGAAATCTGCCCTGTGTTTTGAAAATCTTTTTCATCCGTTAAACTTCTTCCGGAAAATAACAGCTCATCATCTTCATAAACATCGATTCGAGATTTTAACTTATTGATATCGTTAACGTGAGGATGCGTTTGTAACATCCCAAAATCAAGATTTCCTGTTTTATTTAGCTCTAATGATATCTTAGGGCTAAGCACCATATAATCCGGATCGCGGACATCGTGCAGTGTTTTCCCGTCACATAGTATCTTATACATTTATAAACTACCTCCTCGATAATCGATAGATACTGTCCCATTTCCTGTAAACGTTAAAAGGTTATCCCCTTCTGATAACCAGATATCGAACACTTTACTTTTGCCCTTTGGAAGATCATAAGTGGCCCCGTTATATGTAACCTGCATCGGTGTATCACATTCGATCACAGGAATCACTCTCTTTCTTCTTCCATAAATATTTAGCTCGTATTTTCCAGAAACTTTGATGCCTCCATATTCACGGATAATATCAGTTTCAAAATTAAAATCATCCCATAACCAATCTTCCAGAGACGAAGCAACTTCATACTTATATGGATCAACTTCTCCGGACATTACAAGCTTTCCATTTATACGATCTGTCTTTTCGACATCAATCGTAAGTCGGCCAATGTAATAAAAAGATGGATCAGTATCGAGTATGATCTTCATTTTCTTACCAACCAGGTAATTTGCAATGTCCGATACAATAGATCCCCATTCAAAAAAGTCTTCGTCTGGAGTTTCAAATTCTAAGGAAAGACTACGATTCTTGTACTTCACATCTCCGCCAGTAACCGCTTCAGTGATATCCAGTGTTCCATCTGCTCCTTGAATATCCAGTTCATATGTTTTTGGTTCCGGAAAACCAAGAGTGATCGCAGTCCACCCAAGATTCCAATCCTTTAAGGTATGTTTTTCTCCGATCGTGACTCCTAATGTTCCTGGCATACTATACACCTCCTCTTGATTTTCGTGTTGCTCTTGTACTTAATTCTGTGTCCATGTAAGGAGCGATTACTCTTGTAATCTCTCGACCATCTACAATCACAGGCACCTCAATTCGTTCTGGTCCAGTATAGACTACTGATTCTGATCCATTAACTGAATCTGTTTGCATAACTGGCTGCATTCTTGTTGTGATCGTCTGCATCTGCAGGTTGATCGCATCCTGCATCCTTGACTGAATATCTTGAACGTTCAACTTCGCTTTTGCAAATTTCTGTGCCATGTTCTGAGAAATCGTTCCCATTTGTTTATACAGATTTGGAGCTTCTTTTTCATGCCCTTTGATCGCTCCCTGAATATCATAGGAACCAATCTTTGCAAATTCTCGTGATGGCGAGTGAATCTTAAGTGTATCTTCTGCCGTTTTAATAATGTTCTTGCAGATTTTTTTCATTGATTTGCTGAGGTTTCTGGTTTCGCTTTCCATACCTGCAGTTAATCCCTTTGCAATATTAACTCCTGTCTGTTTCATCTCTTTCTGCAGATCATCTGTGACTGTTTTCATTTCAGATTCATAATTTGCTTGAAGTTTTGCAAGATCATCTCCAAAGAAGTTTTCAGAAAATGTTTTTGACATGCTCTGTTGCTGATTCCACTTATTAATATAAGCCTGCTGTTCAGCTTCTGACATATGCTGAAACCATGCCATATAAGCATTTCCTGCATCAATATCCATTCCGAGAATCTTTTCCATCATAGACTCAGGAATCTTGTTTTCTAGCAACTTCAAGTTCTTCTGATACTTTTCAATATCCATGATATTCTGATCAAGGTTATAGATATTTCCCCAAGATTGCTGTTTATCAGTTAAACTGTCCATCTTGCTCTTGATGTTGTTATACGCTTCCTGGTATTCATCTGACAGACCCTGTAACTTTTCCTGGGCAATCTTATTTAATCGATCAGCTTCTTTCTCAAATGCATCATTGTATGCTGCTGCCGTTTTTTCTCCTGCAATTTTTAATTGCTTTTCTTCTGCGGCATTCTGCTTCTTTAACTTTTTCAGCTGTTTTTTTAATTTTGCTTTTTTCTTTTTATTTTTTGTCTTACTGATCTTATCTTGAAGATTTTTCTCTGCTGTATCGTGCTTCGAAGAAACTTTACTTGTCTGCTGATCAATGATTTCTTGTACAGTTTCTGATGATCTTGACTTGGCCGTGTTGAGTGCTTCGGATATACCAGACACAAGGTTGTTTCCGATGTCGGAATAATTTCCTTTTTTCGATGCACTCTTAGCTGCAGATAACGCTTCATTTACAGCTAGATTCATTTCTGCATTGAGTTCTGTCTGTCCTTCTCTGACACCCTTTGCTACACCTTTTGGAATATTCTTACCAACCGCATCTTTATATACACGAGATGGAGAATGGATTCCTAAGGCTGTTGCTGTAGCTTCTACCGATGCGTTAGCCATCTCTCCAGAAGCATCTTCCACATCTTTCGTATGCTTTCGGATACCTGCTGCCATTCCTAACGGCATCCATTTTCCTACGTCACTATCCATGACACGGGATGGTGAATGAATCTTACCTTCTGCTTTTGCGGCTGCAACTGCTGCTCTTACTGTTTCTCTTGCGGCTGCTGATACAGCACCAGAGTTTGATCTGATACCAGATGCTAATCCAAGAGATAAATTACCACCAACAGATACAAAAGAAGATTTCTGTGCACTTGCTCCGGAAGAACCTGCTTTAGATACTTTTGAACCGGCTGATTTTGCTGTTCCAGACTTCGATGTAATCCCTTTGGAAAATTCCGATGTCATCTTTCCGCCGGCTGTTTTTGCTTTTCCTGAACCGGAAGCAAGCCCTGTTGCGGTTGTTTTGCTTATTTTATCTGCAGCTGATTTTGCTTTACCAGATCCTTTTGAAAAAGAAGATAAATAACTATTAAACGATTGAACTCCGGCACTTGAATTATTCGTAGCAGTAATCTTACTTGCTTTTTTGATTGCTGTGCTATTTTTCTTAACTGTAGTGGCTGCTTTTCCTGTTTTGGTTGCAATAGCATCAAACGAGCTTGCTGCAGCTGAATTATCTACCTTGCCGATTTTTAAACTATTTTTTATCTTTGTTGCCTGGCTTTTTGTCTTTTGCGCTGTACTATCAATAGCTTTTGTAAGACCAAATGCATTCTGATCTCCGGATAAGTCTATCTTTGTTAGTTCTTTGATTGCATCTTGAACTGGCGTCTTTCCTTGTGCAACTTTCATTGCAAGTTCTGTTGGAATCTTAGACCCATCAATTCCTGCTTTTGTTATTGCTTCCTGGAAAGAAATCATACGACTCAATGCGGCTGCTGCTTCCCTTGGCTTTCCACTACCAGATGTGATTGCATTTGCTAAATAGTCCGGTACCTGTATACCACCTTGCTGTGCCTTAGCTTTCAGATCTTCGAACGTGACAAGATTTTTTACTGCCTGCACAGACGTAGGAACCGCATATTGTCCAGAACTAATTCCCTGTGCTACACTATCAGGAACTTTAACACCTGCATCCTTTGCTTTTTGAATCAGATCAGTCCAATTGATCGCATTCTGTATCTGTTTTGCAGCACTCTTAAATGATATGGATCCATCAGAAATACCTTGTGCCAAATACTGTGGGATCTTCATTCCCTGTTCTTGCATCTTGGCCAACTGATCGGAATTAACCAGATCATCTAATTTGATTAAACTCTTTAATTCTTTTCCGGATGTTGGATTTGCATAAACACCTTGTTTAATTCCCTCTCCAACAGATTTTGGAATATCGCTCGCTTTAATCTTTGCTTGTTTGGCCAGATCATCTAAGGATTTCAGATACTCTGTATAATTTGTCTGAGCTGTATATTTGTCTGTATATGTAGTCAATTCTTTTTGTGCTGCATTTAAATTTTTACCACTTTGCTCAACTGCCTTATTGGCTGTCATCATTGCATCATAGTATTTTGTCAGATCATTAGAAGCTTTCTTATATTCATCACTGCTTGTTGTTATCTTTCCCTGATTTACCTTTGCGGTAACCTGATTCATTTTTTCAACAGCGGCATTATATTTGTTTGTTGCTTCTGTCTTTTTCTTGATGGCTTTTTCATTCTCAATGTCAGCCTTGGCCACTTTGGATGCTGCGCTTTCCATCCCTTTCTGGTAAGCCTTGGCCATTGCTTGTTCTTTCAATGCTGCTATATTTTTCTTGATCGCAGAAGTAGACTTATTTAGCTTATCTGCTTCTTTGTCATACTCAAGATTCAATCCTGGCAATAACTCATTTAATTGCTTCACTACACTTGCAATCTGAGCTTTTGTTCCAGCACTCTTGCCTTCAACTTTCATCAGCTTCGTCAATTGATTATACAGACGATCTGCTTGTACTCCATTTGCCCTTGTAGAGTCTACATTTTCCTGATTTTCCTTATGCAAACTCTTGATCGATGCAGCCATCTCTTCTTGTTTCTTTTTCAATTTTGTACAAGAGGAATAGTATCTATCCGCTTCTGTAACAGCCTTCTTCTGTGTCAAAACATATGCTGCAACTCCTGCTGCTAATGCTCCAACTGCCACAACGCCCAAGCCCGCTGAACTACCAAATGCTGTACACGCTGCATTAAAAGCTCCTGTTGCCGCTGTCGCAAGAGAAATCTTACCAGTAAAAACTCCAACTACTGTCTGCAATGTTGTCAATCCACCACCAAGTGCAATTCTATTTGTTGCACCAATCAATTCCAATGCATTGACTGTCTTATGTGCTGCTGCAAGTGCATTAAATGCAGTAGTTAATGCTACAACTCCTTTAGATGCAATGTTAAAAACTTTATATCCTGCCCAAGCTCCCATAAATGATGCTGCAAGTGGAATGACTACACCCATGTTATCACCAAGCGCTTTTGCTGATGTAGCCAATACTTTTACCCCACCCTTACCAGCTACCATAGCCACTTTTCCCAAGTTCTCGACAGTATTTATAGCTTCTTCAGGAACAATTTTTTTAATTCCACCATTTTCAAATTTCCTTGATAGATTTCCTAAAGCTTTATTCGCTGTTGCTACACCTTTTACTAATGGCTTTTCAAAAGAACTATATACTGAAATTCCAATATCATTTAACTTATTTTTTGTCATTTGCAATTGGGATTCCATTGTTTTGTATCTTGTTTCAGCTTCTTTGGTAAGGGCTGTATTTTTATTCCAAGCTTTCGTTCCTATTTTTAAAGCTTCTGTAAATGTACCAGATGCTCCTGCTGCACGTAATAATGCATCTCTAATTCTTACATCTGACAATCCCATATCATTTAAGGTTTTAATTGCACTTCCACCATTTTTATTGATTTTATCCAATCCATTAATAAATGATAAAACTGCTCCTGCTGCGTCATTTTTAAAAGCCTTTTTAAACTGTTCTCCACTCATTCCTGCTACAGTAGCAAAACTATTCAAACTCTTTCCGCCTTGTACTGTTGCGAGATTCATTTTTGACAACAATGTAGAAAAGGCTGTTCCACCTGCTTCAGCTTCAATTCCAACAGAACTTAATGCTGCAGAAAATGACATGATTTGTGCTTCTGATAAACCAACTTGAGATCCAGCTCCAGAAATTCTTGTTGCCATTTCTACAATTTCTTTTTCTGTTGTTGCCATATTGTTTCCAAGTGCAACTACCGTAGATCCTAATTTATCAAAATTTTTCTGGCTCATTCCTGTAACATTAGCAAACCTTGCCATTGATGTTGCTGCCTCTTCCGAAGATAAATTGGTAGCATCTCCAAGCATAACCATTGTCTTTGTAAATCCTGCAACAGATTTTGTTTTAATGCCCAATTGTCCTGCTGCCTCAGCTACTCCTGAAATCTCTTCCACGGACTCTGGCATTTCTTTCGCCATTCCACGAATATCTTTTCTGAGCTTTGAAAGTTCTTCACTCGTAGCATCTACAGTTTTTGTCACGCCTGTAAACGCACTTTCAAAACTTATTCCGGAATTTGCAACTTCTTTTACTGCTGTTCCAATACCTACTGTAGCCGCCATTGTTTTTATCAGTCCCGCCATTTTAGAACATGCACTTTCTGTACTTGCTACAGTACTTTGATTAGATTTTTCCCAAGATTTCTTTGTGCTATCTGAACTCTCTTTTGCAGTATCTTTTACTTTTTTATGAGACCGTTGCATCTTCGTAGATGCAGACTCTGTTCCCTTTGCAGCTGAATCAGCTCCTTGTTTGGCTGCCTGTCCTGCTTTCGATGCTGAATCTTTTGCACTCTCTTCTACTTGCTTTCCAGTTTTCTCTGCGGATTTAGCAACTTCTTCTACACTCTTTTGTGCCTGATCAGAAGCTTTGTCTATTTCCTGTGCTGCACTTTTGGAAGAAGATTCAACTTCTTTCTTAAGATCATTCAATCCCTTTTCTGCACCGGAATTGTCCAGTTTGGTTTCTATTGTAACTGTACCATCTGCCATGTTTTCACCTCGTCAAATAACTAAAAATCTAAAGTTTCTAAGCTATTTGACGTCCTGGGTGCTTAACATGCAAATCCAAGCCCTCGCCTGTTCGCTTCTTCTGACTATTTTCTCGGATTAGTCACATTCCGATATAGTTTTACGTCTCTTTCGGACAATTTAGGTATAATAAAAGCACCTAGATTGTCCTAGATGCTTTAATGTATTAAAATTAAATTGTTCTTAAAAACAGTTTTTAACAATTGCTCCGTATAACTTATCATCAACTTCAACTAAACAATTCTCACCACTCTTAAACTGAATAGCAACTGTATAAATTCCTTTACTTTTTGCTGATAACCCCGCTAGCATTCCAACAGGTCCTAATAAAGCTGCCCCAACAGCCCCTCTTGCTACACCACTTACTGCACTCTTTTGCTGCTTATCGGTAATTAACTCATAGCATTCTACATTTTCTTTGTTTATATCCAATGTTCCAAACACTCCTTTTTGAATATATACTACTCCTAATGTTTTTGCTACTGCTTTACCTTTGTAATCTCCTGCAATCACTTTATTTTTTGCTTTTGCCATATACTTTCCCTCCCGAATATTTTTCTTTAATTATACAATATTAGAAAAATACTCGCAACAAAAGAACGCCCGTCTCCAGACGTTCCAATTTATTTATTATTTCATTTCAGCTTTTGCAGCTTTCAAGCCTTGCATATATCCAAAACGAAATCCATTACAGATCAGATCATATATGTCGTGGCTGGCGTCCTTGATATCGGTTATATTTTCCGCGCATAGATCATATCGAATATTTATAGCACCAACAGACGATTCAACTAATTTCATCGTATTTTTTACTCTTGCCATATTAAGCCACCTCCTGATAAACAACTTTACATTTGTTGATCTTGCCATTCGATAGCTTATATTCGATCATCGTAGGATAGCCATTATCTTCTAGCCACTCCTTTACTTTTTGAAACACACTATCTTGATACTGAATTGTAACACCATCATGTCCATTTCTGCTGTATGCTGTTTTTACAATTTCATTTTCGACTATATCTAATTTTTGAATGATACCACTAACAGCTTTATCATGAGGTTTGCCACTGTTTGACATAATCCCTAATTCTTTAGCGATCTTTGTGCAATCCCATAAAACTGGTACTTCTGAAATCAGTGGTACATTAATTGGATAACCATTGTCTGAATAAATACGAACAATCTCTGCTGCTATGTATTTAGAATCTACTCCTGCATCGTGCAATGCACTTTTCACATTCTTTACCATCTGATTTACGGATGGAAGCTTTTCTTTCTTGCTCACCTTCTTCTGAGGCATTTCGTAAGTTCCTGTTTTACGAAGAGCTGGCAGGACTTCATCTGTAACCCAATCAGTAAATTTCTCTGCGTTAGGTTTGCGGCTCTTAAATACTAGCTTATAAACGCCACTTTCTGTAAGAAAATTCTCACCTGCATTGTTTAATTTTCGAAAGTTTGTTAAACCAACTTCCGAATTAGTAAGCTTAACGACCTGCTTTCTGTTCATTTTGCTCGTGCAATCTCTAACTGCACTTGCCGACATGCCCAAACAAGCACCAACATTATAAGGATTAAATAAAACCTCTCCATTCAGTTCAAGCAATTCTACTTCATGTCCTTCAAAAATCATTAATTCCTTCATTATAAAAATTCCTTTCATTTTGATTCTTGAAAGAAATTTCTCTCTGCATTATAATATTTACAGAAGGAAACTTCTTTTCGGAAACACTCGTGTGTACTTGGTAGGTAGTGCGGGTGTTTCTTATTTTTTTCTTTTAAGACTTTCATGCAGATCATTTACCATTTTTTCAAGTAAATCTGTTTTTGTTTTTCCAGTAATATCTGAACACTCTTGAAATTTTTTTACTGTCGTTTCTGTTGCCCTTAATGCGATTTGCTTATTTTTAGGTTCTTTTCCTACAATCGGTCTTCCTGTTCTTGGCGACATATTCCTCACCTCACTTTTACGCCTAGGCATAATATAACATATGCCTAGGCAAAAATCAAGATGTTTTTTATACAGTTTAGCTGTGTCCAATTTTGGACTTGGCTAACAGAGTGAATATTCCCCCTCGTTGATTCTTTCGAAAGCATATACTATGCATATCCGGAAGTCAATAATAGTGACTTCTAAATTTTCGGATGTCGGTTAAATCGACTTCTAAATTTTCTCCTTTCCCATCCCTATATGTACTTGTTCTGAAAAATTCAACGGGCTCAATTTTGAGCTGGTTGAGTTCCTCGTTGTATTTTGTAATATCTCTCAACAAATTCTTATGCTGTTTTTCTACCATATCTGTGACTTCTAAACTACTAATTGTCTGTTCTGTCATTTTTAAATCATTCATTCTGTTGCCTTTCTTCCATAAATTGGATATTGATTTTTGCACCAAAATGAAGTAACATTATAATAATGATACCTTTTTGGTGTTATCATCTGGGAATAGCTTGTACCGGCCAAAGTATTCAGCTGTTCCCTTTTTTTGTTTTGTACTACAATTTTATTGTTTGTAAATTTTCTTTGCAAAATCTATCATTATTCAAAAAATAAATTCCTTTTACTTGACTCTAACACATCCTGTTTTTTTGTCAAATTTCTTACTCTTTTTTGACATTTTCCATTTGTGCAAATCTCATAATCTTTTTTAAGTTTAATTCCTATTTTTGCATCACCTTTGTGATGCATTTTTCTTCTCAAAATTCTCGATTTACGCATATTTTTTATGCACATTGCAAGAATTTGACTTTTTTTACAATATTCCTGACAGATCACCGCCATTTAGCAGTATCTGTGTTATCTCATCCTGTCTCTTCTTCTCTTCTTTGCTTATCTCATCCGGAAGTGCATAGATCTTTTGCATCTCCCTTATCCTTTTTCTCTGTTCTTTGTCAAAATTCTTTAACTCAGCTCCACGATATCCGATGATCTCACAGATTTTACAATCATCATGCAAGGCACTGAATAATGACATAAACTTCCACCAATGCAAAAAATCAACCTCGAACAGATCAATCTTATAATCCTGCATAAACCCTGCATTGATATAATCAAAATCATATTCAAAACTGATCACTTTTTTCTTTGTTTTCGTTTTGGATTGTTCATCTTCCTTGCCGCAGGAATAAAACCACAGCATTTTTTCCATAGCTTCTTCCAGATCATCCGGAACATTGTTTCTGTAAAAAAGTTTTAGTGCATCATAATATTTTGCATTTGCGATCGCATCTTTTTCTTCAATATCGACCTCTTTCATCATTTCTTCTGCAAACTTCTTTTGATCATCTGTAACTTCTTTTCCAAAAATAATCCCTTCAACATTCATGATCGTTCGGAAATCAGCATCGATCTTATATGTTTCACTCCCGATATCTACTGACACCGGGAGTTCTCTTCTGATCATTCAGCTCCAATCATCTTGTGCAGATCGTTGACTCTCTTTGTATGACCAGCTAACTGTGACTCTCTGATAGAATAAAGCTTCTTAATTGCTTTCGTTCTTTCTGTCAGATCATGTTTTGATGTAAAGATTTCATCAGCGGTGCCATTTCCAAATACCTCGTCAAAAAACTCACTAATGATTTCTGACTCATATGCCACGCCCTCTGCCTTGATTTTTCCATCTTCTGCATTCTTCTCTTCGTACTCACCAAGTTTTTTCCACATTTCCTTTCCTGCATCACTAAATTTTTTCATCATGTCCGCATCCAGGAAATTAAATGCGAACTTCTTTCCATTCCAAATAAACATATATCTTACTCCTTAATTCTAATTTCAAGCTTCGCTTTCGTTTACTCCGTCGCTGAATCCGGTGTAAATGTCTTTGCCTTTGTATCAAATTTACCCATAACAGGATCTCCTTTGTCGTGAAGTGTTCCCTCAACCTGTAATTCTCCGTCATTATCAGAGAAACTTGAAATTTCAGCAGCTACGGTAAACATACGTGCTTTGAATACTGTCCCAGTGGTATCTCCCTCTACTTTTTCATCCAGATCAACGCGAACAAATTCACGTTCTGCATCCGCTCCTGTTTTTCTCTCTTTACCAATGCTGACCAGATCTTTAATGACCTTTTCGCTTGGAATCTGATCGGCTGTAAATCCGTGTTCACCTTCATAACTTGTAATGCTTGATGTGGATGATTTATCATTGATATATTTTTTACTCGTTGTCTGTGCTCCTGGATCTTCATTTAACTCTGTGAAACCTGTTCCCATAAGTTCAAAGTTCTCTCCTACTTTTAAGTAAGAAGCTTCCTGGTAACGCTGTTTTACTGTCTTGCTTGCTGTTTCTGACATGTTATATTCCTCCTAATTTTTGATAATAAATTAATTGGCACTGAATCTGGTATTGTGCTTTTGTCGCATCTGCGTTATACACATAACCATTTGTCAGTGCCTGTATTTTAATTGCTCTTTTTCCTTTATCCATTTCCGGAAGTTCGTTGTTAATCGTACATCGTTCCAACCAGTCTGAGAAATCTTCGTAAAACTCCGCCACATCGATATTCTCTGCAACGTCTGCCCCGAAGTACTCTCTACTTGCCAAGACAAAATTAAAACGGCGTTCTGTGTCGCCGTTAATATATCGTTTTTTAATTGGCTGAGACGTTACCGACGCTTCGATTGCATAACTTTTTGTATCTTCCGGAAGATGTTCCACACCCACCAGATCATCAAATGTGTGCAGTCCTGGATAATCCTGGATAAATGCTCTCACACTTGCGATCACACTCATTCTGCTTTACCTCCTACAAAATCTGCAACAGACTGGACAATCTGATCTCCATTGTCTGCCCAACATCTTTGATCCCATTCTTTTCCACGGAGTCCTTTTCCGCCATTTTCATGGTACTGTTTCTGTGCATATGGAGTTACAAACTGGATTGAGTTCACGTTCTCTATTGCGGTATCTTTTAATACTCCGGTCAAGAACGGAACGTATGGATCCATCTTTCTTCGGAACTCTCCAGTAAAAAATCTTTGTGCAGGTCCACCAACTTGAAGACCTCTTGTCTTTAAGATCTGATCTGGCGAAAGTTCGACTTTAACTTGTGTTCCCATTTAAGCACCTCCGATTCTCCAATGTGGTAAGCTTCCTCTCTGGTTATCCGAAAACGATAATATCTTTCCTGTGTACTGCTTCTTTAAAAATTCTGATTCCTTCTCAAAATCTTCTAACAATCCTTTCCCAAACAGATCCCCGTTGTTGATCGTCCAATACTTTTCTGCTTCTTCGGCAGATAATTCCCGATACTTGTCCGCATCGATATATTCTTTTCCTTCTGTATCTGCAGATAATGGAATACGGATTTGATACAAATCGGCAGAACTAAGTCCCTGATCGGTAACAGTTGTCTGCTGCTTTGTGTAAAAATTAACACCTTTGATCTGAGTCTTTAAATAAATCTTTCGTGCTGTCTTTTTATCAACTCCGTGACTGTTATAGATCGTGAGGTCTGCATTTGTCATCATATGGCCCACACCCCCTGTACATGAGTCCCGTATGTGCAAGATAAGGATATGCTGCTTTTTGACAACGATGCTCCACAGTGCCTATTGTTTTGCTTTGACTCGTCACATAACTTGCACTGTATCCATCGTTGTTCTCACTTGCGATTTCCCTTCCTGCATCATCTTTTCTCATTCTGTCCTGATACATTACATCTGCCACTGCACATGTGGCCAAGCTTACTTCTTCTGGAATCTCTGTCATATCATCGACTCTGGAAAATGTAAGAAACTTCACAAAGATACTCGCCTTTAAGACCATACTAGGGAAAGCTTTCTCCGGTATGATCTCGCCATGAAATGTATTTTCATAAAAATCCCTGTTTGCATATTCCACCATACCGGATCACCGCCTACCCTCTGGAAATGATTCTTGCGATTGGAATTGCTTTGTGATCGATCACTTTCTTATCGGAATTTGTTTTTCCGTTATCAACCAGTGTCCAGTTAGATCCATCAGCAAGTTCTGTATCTGTTGGGGATTTTGCAGCCATAGATTTTCTAGTAAATGAAATGCCGTATGGTGCAAATACTTTTCTCTGTCTCATATACAGAGTATCTTCTCCACCATGTGTTTTTGGGTCACGATACATTTCATATGGTACTTTGGCACCAATGTCTTCATAATCAAAAGCTCCATCACCTAATACATAAGTTGTATATTTTGTGTAAGCTTCCTGTGCTGCAACATAACCAGATTCTCCTTTTGTTCCACTTTCTTCTACTGCAGCAACTTCTTCTGTTGGCATAGAATCATCGATCAGAACTAAGCGGCCATTCCATGTTGCAAGAGTTAAGTCTCTTTCAACTCCATTTGCATCTGTCTGTGTCATATATTTTAACAGTTTCAGATTTTCAAGATTCGTTGCCACCGCGCTGTGCATGATCGCGATCGTAAACTTAGACTTATTGTCTCCTGCTGCCTTCTGTAAAGCTGTATTTAATGTATCAGCCTGGACAACATTCTTTACATTTCCATCTTTGTCGGTTGCTGTTACTGCTGTGATATCAGATGTATGTGTATCAACAAAGACTTTGTTTTCTTTTCCCGTCATTGCAAAGACACCTTCCAGGATCTTTACTAATGTTGTCTGATCCAGATCAGCTTTGTAATCGTTAACCTGTGCTGCAACATTGTCCATAAAGCTTACGCCACCTGTGACATCTTCTGAAAAGTCTCGTTCTGTCCACCCTTTCATACGACCAACTACAACGACACCTCTCTCAAATGTATCTGTGCTTTCAGACTTAAGATCTGTCTCACCATCATAGTTCTGTGCTGCTCCACCGATCAGACCATGCATTGGCAATACTGCATATACTGTTCCTGTCTGTGAACTGAACGTGTTTTTGATATCCTGATTACCTTTTAAGGCTCTGGACTTGATCAGCTCGTTCTTTTTTAAATTTGGGATCCTCTCTGTGTAGGCACCAAATGCCTGAGGATTGAATGATTTAGAATCAAATTTTTCTCCTGCCATTTCTTACTCCTTTATTTAAATCTCTGCTCCGGGATTCTGTTCCATATAGTCGCAGAGTTCCGAATATGTCATTTCACTTGGTTTCTTTCCACCAATACCGCCAGAACCACCATTTGTTCCTTTAACGATCGTTGGTGCAGGTTCATCGCTCTCGAACAAAAAACTGTTTTCTTCCTTAATCTGTGACAGCTGTTCGTCTAAACCAATGATCTTTCCATCGTTTAGTTTCAGTCCGTCCATGTTAAGAAGTGCTTTAACCGCTTTATTGTTTCTGGCTTTCGCTCCTGTCAATGCTGCAGTTAATGCATAATCAAATTTCATTTCTGAGATCTGTGCATCTGCATCACTCTTTGCTTTCTCAGCTTTCGTTTTCCAGTCATCTGCTGCCTGCTTGATGCCGTCAATATCCATATCTTTAAACTTCTGAATCTCTGCATTTGCATCGTTTACCTGAGTTTCAAGACTTTCTGCTTTCAGCTTATAGCTGTCTCGCTCCTGAGTGATCTTCTCTGCTTTCTTCTGTTCTGCTGCGATATCCTTTCCGTTCTCAGCCATGATCTTATCGATCACTTCCTGGGAAAGATTTAAACCTTTTAAAAAATCTGTTTTCATGTTACTGTGCTCCTTTCGTATTAGGTTGTTTTAGGCGTGTAACCGACCGCCACGAACCGACTGTTTAAGGTCTGATCAGCTGACCAATGTTATTTCTTTGCATAAAAATAACACCCAGATCTCTCTGCGTGTCCTCTGCAGCTTAACCCTGCTGCGGGGAGATATTTGGATCACCGTCCTTTCTATTCTGTTGACTTCATGTTTCGCTGCTCCTTTCTTAAAATTTCGTATAAAAATACCACCTGACGTCGATCAGATGGTACATATTTATAAACCTGGTGTTATATCCTTGATTCCTTTTACGGCATTATATACTTTCTTCATCATTGAATTTTCCTGCAGATACTCAAGACCCTTTAACGTAATTCTGACATCGCTTGCATTAATCCTTGTTGCTCCTGTGATATCACGTTTTATACTTACACCCTTGATATATCCGACATCAACCATCATCTCTATATATCGTGCCCAACGTTCTTCAGAAACTCCTAATGCTTCTGATCCAACATCGTTGATATCAAATTCTGGATAATCCATTGCTTTTTCCAATGCTGATAAGATTTTATATACTGCTTTAAAGTTATCCATTGTTCTCACCCTTTGCTTTTTCTACTTTATCTTTTATCAACTGATACCACCCATTATTTTCGTTATCAAAATATGGGCAATTATAATCTTTTGCCTTTAAATGTTTGCTTGGTATCTTACCATACACCTTACATAAAGTTTCGTAACCTTTTTCATCAAAATCTGCTTTTCTGCATGCATGGCATATTGGTATAGGACTTGTCACTTTTGCCATTCCAGGAAAGTCATCAAAACTCGGACCTATTTCCATTTCTTGTTTCACACCATTTTCATCATAATAATATCCTATTCCACTCATAAAACAGCCTCCGCTTTGATATAGTATCTGTCCTTTTCTTTATTTACACTTTTTATTTTATACTGAAAGCCTCGTTTAAACAACACTTCTTCTTGATTTTTGTATTTTTCAGTTGCGACATCTTTTATATATAAACAGCCTTTATACCCTTTAGGGATCTCAATTTCAAGATGAACATTTCTCCCCTGATACATTATGTCATGAAAAGATGTAGATGTATAACCTTTATTCGTTAAGGTCATTCCATTCATTCTTTTTATATCCTCTTCGGAATATTGAAAACCTTTTGGAAATGCATTTAAATATTCCGGAATCGTATCACGATGAACTACCATTTTATGTTCTGCAGTACCTTTACTTAATGCAGAATCCAACAGATCCATAAATCCTTTTTCCTGATCAATTCTTTGCTGTTTTCCAGAATATATTGCACTGTTCACTCGGTTCGCTGCATTACCAGTATATCGCCAGATTGCCTTCTTTTCTTCTCCTGTCAGTTTTTCTAACTGTTTAGACATTTGATTCTTAAAGGTATTCTTTCGATCTTGCCATACCGCCTTCTGTGCTACACTTCGGTTGAATCCAACGATATCTCCTGCTTTGTTCTTTACTGCATGGATCTGAACTCTGGCAGACTCATATCGCCTTCCTGTTTCTTTGCAGAAAGCTTTTAATGCTGCTTCCTGTTTCTTTAATCTCACAGATTCTTCATTAAACCGATTCTGTAAAGTATTTTTTAAGGTATCATCTTTCGCTTCACTGATCGCTGAATTATATCCAGCAAGTTTCCTCTTTGTCTCTCTGATCTGTCGTTCATGACCTCTCTGCATCTGACCCGCTTCATACTCTGTAAATTGCTTTCCATTGTATTGCACATTCTTTGCAGAATAATCATCTAACATCTCCTGCGTATATGCTGGTGTCGATATTCCTGGGAAGAACGCATGGAAGTTATGGCGGCAATTCCAACCACATAAACCTGGTCCTGTTCCATATCCTGTTGCTTCATAGAAGTTTTCATACTTCGGATCCGTTCCAGATAAACAAAAGACCTTCCCTTGCCATACGGCATGTTCTTGTCTTGCTCCTTCATGTGCAGTTGTTTCAACATAATCACAGTTCTGATCTTTTGCGTATTGCAAGTTCATTTCTGCTGCAGTCTGGTTTACTCCGGTAAGTACAGCTCTTCTTACTGCGACATCTAATTTATCGACATGCTGTGACGGATATAAGACTTCTGTTCCCTGCACTGCTGCCTCTTTGATCGCATCTGCAATTGCTTTGTCATAACTGAATGCTCCAGAACTAACTTTCATCTGTGCTCTATTACAAGCTTGTATGTAAGCTGACTGTGATCTTACTGCGGTTGTCATCGTGAGATTATCAAGTTCCTGGCATGTTTTTCTGATATTTGCTTGCAAGATTCTCTGCATTCCATTGGACTGATTTAACTTAATATCTTCTTTGCCTGCCTGTTTGTAATATACAGCCTCGTTCTTTAAGTTCCTAACACCTGCTTCTTCATACATTCTCTGAACTTCATGCTTTTGATATCCAGATACCTGACTTACTCGCTTGATCGTATCTTTATAAACAAGACCTGCATTCTGTAAAACTTCAGCCTGATGTTTTGTTGACTCTGATACATTTCCCATCTTTACGATTCTTTTTGCCATATCAGATATGATCGCTATTGTCAGAGTGTCAATGATGCCAAGTAACTGATCGGAGAACTTTTCCAAATACTTCGGATCAAGCATCTGTGATCACCTACTCTTCCTGGATGGTAAAACGATCATCCTGTGCCGGCATCATTTTCAATGCTTCTTCCTCAGATACGCCATACTTGGCCGCAATGTATATTTCTTTTCGAATCAGTCCTGCAGTTGCATCCTGCTGCATACTCTGCAGTTCCTGTTCTTTGTCGATCACAATGGAATCATCCCAGTCAAAGCTAATTTCGTATTTCTTACCACCATTCAGGTTCGCAAGCTGTGCGATCACATCCATTGCATAGACTAATTGTTCTAATGCTTTTTGCAGAGCTTTCTGAATATCAGATACAGTGCTGTATGATCGCTGTTTACTTGCTTTAATTTCTTCTGCAGTCTTATCGACTGTGTTTGGATCACTTAATGTTCCATAAGCGAGACCTACGTTAAACTCAATCCTGCGAAGAATTGTATTGAATCCATTGATAAGACTTTCGTCACGGATTGGCGGTGCAAACACTTTATACTGGTCGTGATCTTCGTCAAAATCCATCATCCTAAAGAGTCTTTCTTTTCCTTTTGGAAGATCAAATTCTCCGTTTTCTTTACGTTTAAATAACCCAATGTCTGCATCGATCGCTAATTCAGACCCTTCATATTCCCATAAGATTCTCGTCCATTGATAATCAGCTTCTTTGATATCATCGATTGCTCTGGAATATACAGATACTCCCAACGGAGATGAATCATCGACATTATTTGCATTTGGTATCTTGAAGTATGCGAATAACGGCTTTTTCACATTTATGATTGTGACGGTTTCTTCAAGATCGGCCCACTCCGATACAGCACTAAGCGGTACTTCTTTTCCCAATACCTCAACATTATCAAGATCCTGTCTTACAAAAGCCTTATTCATAATGTGATATGTAGTGTTCTCATCATGCTGATGGTATTCCAATCTTGTATATACCTGTTTCCCGATCGTTACAGTTTCCATAAAGACCGCTGCGATAACTTCCCCTCTGGAATTAAATTTCGTTGGAAAAAAGTGATCAGCTTGGACCATGTCAACTTCAATGTGTCCGTCAGAAACATAAGGCTTCATTGCAAGTCCACCTTTTGCACAGGCATATTCCGTATACGTTCGTATGTTATCAGTCACGGTTTGGTATTCATCGTTGAGAAACTTATTTCCTGTGATCTCGGTCTTTAATTCTAGTGTAACAAGCCTTGCAAATTCTCCGGCAATAGCTGCAGGTAACCCACAAAGCTTCAGCTCTTTTCTTTTCCAAGGCGGTTGATTTTTATACATCTTCGACCAGAGATCAATTTCTCTTGCCATCTTGTCCGATACGGCAACATCAACTCCGATCGCATCCCTGATATTTTCTTTCCCAAGCATTTTTCTTATCACCTGCCTTATTCGCTCAATAATTTCTTTTATCATTTAATCAACTCCATTTTCGTTCACGTCTTACGATCGTGTAAGCAAAATATCTCACTGCATCCATGCAATTGTGTATAATAAAACCACCACAAACACTAAAGTTGTGGTGGTTCTTGACTTCCATATTATATACATCTGCTTTTCCTATGGATTTAACACTTTTTATTTTTACATACTGGACAGTATTTTGTTTTTTGGTACTTATTGGCAACATATTCCTTGCCACATTTACAACAAATTTTAATAACATCATCAACTCCTGATTTTCGTCTCCATGCCGATTTGCATTTATTTGAGCAAAATCTTGATCTTGTTTGTGTGCTAACAAATTCTTTATTACAATACTCACAAACAAACTTTCTTGGAACTTTCATCTTTCCTTTCATTTGCTCATAATGCTTTTTGTGCCATTCGCTCCCGTCTTTGCTTTTGTGCCAATCTTTAGAAGCGGGAATAGCATTTTCTTTTAAGTTTTTTAACATATCATCATAATTGTTTCTTGCCTTCTCCTCTGCGTGTAATCGTGTATGTTTACTATTTGTCATCAATTCTAAATTTGAAATTTCGTTATTGCTTTTATCCTCATCTTTATGATGTACAGAATATCCATTTGGAATCTCACCATTTTCACATTCCCATATATATACATGAAGCCTTCTGCGTTTTCCGTTTATTATTCTTGATGATAAATAGTACCCTGTCCGCTTGTCTTTTCTGAATTTATATCCATTATATAATGCCAAGTCTCCGTTTTCTAAATATTCTACCATTTAACGCACCTCCTGATATAAGATTATCATTTCTTTATTCTTATATCAAGTATCGAATCGTGTCCAGTTAGATCGTTTACTTTTTTCCAACCATTTTGAGTAAATATTAAATGATTGGCTGTTGCCTTGATCGTTCTTCCATCTTCCATCTCTATTTCAAATACTTCGACATTCTCCCTTGTCTTTCTCACATTATAGTATGTAGAAATTTCAGGTTTTCTTCGCCTTAAATTATAGCAATGTACTTTTCCTGTTTTACCAACAAGCTTTTCTATTGGAATCGGACCATCAATTGTATCAATAAGCGTATCACCAGTTATGCAATGATCATGCTGCTTCACTGGTTTATCTTCTCCACGTTCCAATGCCTTATCATCCCAGATATAAGAGCCGAACTCTTTAATTGTTTCTTTACAACATTCAGAGAACAGTAATACCCCTAGATTTAACAGATTTCCAACAAATCGAATACCATCAAGTACATCATTCTTTGCTTTCTTAACCTTAAATCCTCGTTTCTTAAGCTCTGCGATAAAGGATGCTGCTGCCGGATCGACAATGATCGATTCAACATTGATTCCTTCCAGGAACTCTTCCATGTCATCTGCATACTCTCCGTCTGTCTTCTGCGTAGTCTCATCTCGGCCAGAATAGTAATATTCCTTTGTAGCAACCCACTGTCCCTTGTGATTCTTTTCCCACAGAAGATATACTGTCGCATTCTGTGTACCATAATCAACACTGACATATTTACTGCCGATTGCTGAATAATGTTCTGATGTGACATGCTTTTCTATATTAAACATGTCGTAAATAATTCCCTCAGCTACGGCCCACAGACCTAAGATATAACGCTTATAAAACACTCCGGTATACATTGCTCGATATCGTGCTTTAATTCGCTCAGATAAGCTTAAATTGTCGTCCATCGTAAAGTGTAGATAGACGAGCTTCTTTTCATCTGCACGATCAATCCAATTGGTTTTAAACCAATGATAAGGTCCATCGGGGTTGCAGTTGAACCAGTATTTAGATCCATCAACGGAACATCGTCCTGTTGCCTGGTTGACAAAAGATTCAGGCATCAATGCAACTTCATCAAAAAAGACTCCCGCAAGTGTGATACCCTGTATCAAATCCTGTGATCGCTCGTCTTTTCCACCGAAGATATAGAAATAGTTCTCTTTTCCACCTCTTCGGATAACAACTAAGTTATCAGCTCTGTGATCTTCAACGTGGTATCCTCGACTCTTAAGCATAAGCTTTAACCAAAAGAGTACGTTTCTCCGGAAAGAACCGATCGTTTTCCCGCACATACCGAAGTTTTGGCCGTTGAATGTTTCCATTGCCCACATTGCAAAAGATAAACACATAGAAACTGTCTTTCCTGATCGGATTGCTCCATCTGCTATGATTCCATCCTGATCATGCACTGGAGAATTTGGCAGCCACCAGGTAAGTATCTTCTTCTGCTTCTTGGAGAATGGTCGAAACTTAAATACCGCTTTCTTTACTCTTCCCATACTTCGGACACCTCAGCTTTTAGCGCATCAATGAATCCATCATCTTCTGTCTCTTCTTCGGATGTTCCGGACATGATCGCTGTCTTAGCTCTGATCTGTTCAATCTTAGCTTTCTGTTCAGCTGTAGCAATGTCCATATGGTCTGCAAGCCATTGCAAAGCTTTCATCTTATCAACCAGCTTAATGCTCGCTCCGTCTTTTCCTTGCTTCACTTCCGTGATCAGCGTCCCATCAACATCTTCAGATTGTTTGAATTTCACAGTATTGACTTCTTTTTCGAGAACTTCTTTTTCTCCAGTTTCTTTGTTTTCTACCATTACTGGACCAAAAGCACCCATAACTTGAATATTTTCTCGCCCAAACGATACATAATCTGTTACATCCGCAAATGCAATATCCATAAACTTTTGAAAGATATCTTCCTGCTTTAGCAATTCTCTGTTCATATGATTCTGCTTTAGCTGTTCAATCTCTTTTCTGATCACTGGATTCTTCATAAGCCTACTTCCCAAAACGGCAGCAGATGCATAAGTACAGCCAGGATAAGCTTTCATGTATGCTTTCGTATAATTAAACATCCTAGATTGATACAAACAAAAAAGCTGCTGCTGATCGGTAAGTTCATCGTTAATTACAACTTGACTTACATCCTCTGCAACGGCTTCTTTTTTGTGTGCACCCTTTTTATTTTGTGTGCACCCCTTTTGGATGCATCCTGTCTTTTTATTCCTCGACCATGCGTATCGTTTTTTCCACGATTTCACAGTATTCATCGAGACTCCATACTTGGCAGCAATGTCTTTATACTTCATTCCGGTTACATAATCAGACTCTGCAAGTATGTAGTTTTTTTCTTCATTCACACATTACCACCCTCCTTCTTCAGGTACTCGCATAGTCTTTCACATTTCCGAGCATTACTGCATCGAATTGTTGTATCCACTTTACAACCAGTCCCTACATATCCTCTGCTCATAACCTGTGTTTCTGGTTCGAACTCTTCACAGTTCTGGCAGTAATCTTCTACTTGTAATCTGATCATATGTTTTCCCTCCTGTATTTCAAAATGGACCTCCAGGGACTCGAACCCTGGACCGATCGGTTATGAGCCGATTGCTCTGACCACTGAGCTAGAGGTCCTTAAATTTATGCACGAAAAAAGCACCCGAAGGCGCCTTAATTCATTCAATATATTACTTAAAAAATCTTCGACATATCTACTATACTTTTGATTACTCCAGTCAAAAAAGCTGTAACTTCTGCAGTCCCTACTTTTTCTACTAAATCTTTTAATGCACTTTTATCCTCTTTTTGCAATTCTTGTTGAATCATTTTACTTACAATTACAGAATCTTCTAACGATGCAAAGATATCCTTTAATTCCTTTATTTGTTCTTTTTGATATCCAACAAGATCTTTCAAAAATTCTATTTGTTCTTCTTGATTTTTCTGTATTTCTTCTACACTTTCTACAAGTTTTTTCCCTCTAGATGCTTGATTAATATTATCTAACATCCTTTTTTGATTTTGCTCTATTTTTTGTAGTTTCTCTGTCTCTCGAACCCTAAGATCATCAACCAACTTTTTCTGGGCTCCTCTTAACTGATCTAATTTTTCCCCTTCAAATGTTATTTTGTTCAACATATCTTACCCTCCTAAAATAATAATTTCTTACATTCTAGAGTAGCATAAAATGTATGAATACGTCAGTTATTTTTGAATAATTCATTTATATTACTTATTTCAGGCACAAAAAGACTCGGGGTCCGAAGATCACCCGAGTTCATTCAACTTACAAGAAGAGTATCAATATGAAGCATCGCTTCATCTAATCGCTCTATCCTATATATTAGCCTATTTTTTGCGAACGTGACCGAACATTTTCTAATTTTCTTGAAAAAATCTTGTATTTCTCATTCTACAACTGTCTTCTGTATAAGCTACTCGCCTTTTAGGGTGTAACTGATTCATCTTATGTGCTACCTGTAGCCACGTCATGCCATCAATGTAGTAGAACCTAAACATCATTCTCAGTTCGCTCTTCTCAATGCTATTTATATATTCTTCCGCTTGATTCATGAGTTCCAGAAGTTCATTTTCTTTTTTGATCAACATAGCTTTTCGTTTATTAAGCAGCAGCCTCTTTCGTCTTAACTCTGGTACTGGCATACCCTCAACAACAAAGTGCTGTATTCCACCCATGCCACCGCTTACTGTGTCTTTTACAGTTCCTTCTTCTGCAATCTTCCAGATCTGCTTTTCAGTCTCTGTGATTCTTCTCCTTAAATCTTTAATTTCTTCTTTCATGTCACAATATTGGATCAGTACGTTCTTGTCCACGTTCTCCCCTCCTGTTACGATTTATTATCTGCTGCCTTATCCGATCTGTCATCTCCTGATACTCCTGTTTGTATTGCACCTGATCGGCACAAATGCCCATGCAGATTACCTCTGCACAGGCTTTGCATGGATCTACCATATCTTTCTTCCACCTTTTTGCTTCATCAGGTTTCTCTTGTAAAACTTCCCTTTTGTTGTCGAATAGTATTTGTCTTTATCTTCTTTCTTTTTCTGTCTGATTGCCTGCATGCTTAGTTTCCATGCAGTAAATTCAGTGCATTTCTTTCTACATGCAACTCTCTTCTCTCCATCTGCTTTATGATCACAGTTTACGCATGGACAATCTTGATATCCCATTTATGTATCACTCCTTATAATTTGTTCAGTGGACATTCTTCATCGCATATCCTTTTATATTTTTCATAATCATTCGGCGTTATTCTTGGATATACGCAATAACCATCACACATCTCAGTTCTAACTTCTTCCAGAATGTCCGTTACTGTCTTCACTCTCTTATGATCCTCTTTCACGACACCTGTAAGATTCTCTGTTATTGTCATAATTCATCCCTCTCTTTCGCTGCGGCACAGAGTGACATAACCGCCACTCCTGCTACTGCTCCGATAAATAATCCGCTTAAAAATCCAATAATCATATTCTTAACACCCCTCTATTTCAAATGTAATGTTAAATTTTGCATAATCGCTCCAAGCATCAAAAATTTAATAGCGTTATAATGATCTTTTTTTTATATCGTTATAAAAATACATTCCATAACACATAATCATTACTATCAACTCTATTATTTGCACCACTATTCCACCTCTTTCAGTTGCTCTTCCAAACAATGTTTTAATGCATATACGATTGTATAATCTAAAGGACTAATCTTTTGCGGATCATGTTCTGCTCTGTACTCATACTTGAATATTTCTGATTCCAATGCACTACTTAATTTAATAGGTTCCAATGGATTTTCAATATCATCAAGAAACTGTGTTTTCATCTTTCTCTTATATTCTCTTAGCTCTTTCAGTTCTTCCAGCCAGATTTCAAGCCGTTTATAGTTTTCCGCTTCTTTAAAAAAATCATTAGCTTCTTCGTCGTGCAGAATCGCTAGTTGAACCATGCCGTCCTTGTATTTCTCTTTTACCTTACTTTTCATATATTTAGTAGCTTCTTCTAAATTCATTCCTCTCCCTCACTTTCTACCCCAAAGATGTACTTGAGTATTCTTTCTTTTCCTACTGCTTCGATTGCATCAGCCAAAACATCTCTTGATGTAAACATAACTGTACCCTGTATTTTTGCTGTAGCCCATGTATCGCAAAGAAGTCTTTTCTCATCTTCTTCATATCGAATTAAATACCGACGATTGGTAGATGCTGTGCCATTGTGTTCCCTTGCATATCTTTCGATTTCAACTTCTACTTTCTTTTTTTCTCTGGCAAGCCACGCTGACTCTTCTGTGAAAAAGACGTTTCCTAATTCCCATCTTCCTTCATCAAGAGAATCATTCGTCCACCTGCTTTGTATAACAGCTCCATCATTACTAATACAAAAATATTCTTCTGATTTTCGTGGTTTCCTTACCTTTACACCCTGTTCCTTATCTGGTTCTTCTCCATTCATCTTCCCAACAAGTCTGTAAAACTCTTTTTCTTCTGCTTCTGTTAGATTTTTAATTCCCATTTTCTCCACTTCCTTAACTTTCTTTAACAAAAATGAAATTCCAACTGCTCCGGCTCTGGTTCCCACTTATCTTCCCATCTCACTCCGATGTAATCTAAGACACGTCCCCATCCGAATCGTTCTCCTGTTTCTGGATCTGTGCAACATCGATACATCCAGAACTCCCATTCCTTTTCGTTGCGTTCTCTTAACATATCAAACCGATGCGGTCTTTTCTCCAGGTGTACTCCGAACCCACACATCGAACATCCTGTTCTTTGTGCTTTTGTCGTATATAATGTTCCATCTGCTTTCCTTGCGATTTCTCCATAGATTTCTGGCACTGGCACATCAAGATCTAATGCAAGCTGTAACAGGTCCTGTCGTAAAAATGGTGCAAATGGTGCTGATCGGATTACAGATTTCCCAAAGTAATTACATCCATGCTCTACTAATGCTTCTTCTCTCTGTCCACCTTCACTTGCCATAAGTCCCAAGAATGGTGCACTATTGTTTTCTTTTGCATAAACCTCACATGGTTTTTCTTTCATGTATAGGCAGCACTTATTACTTACCTTGAATGGTGCAATCTGATAATTCACACCCTCATTCTCGTTTTCGTATCCTGCGAACAACTGCAGCCATTTCCTTGGCAGTTTCATTCGGCTGTTCTTTGCAAAATGTCCTTGTGCTCCACATTCTCCAGTTATGATCGCATGTCTGACTGTCTTATTACGATCTGTTGGATTCTGTAACGTGTCAATTCGTCCTGCAATCTTCTTGCTGATCACCAGAAAACCAAACTCTTGTAAGATTTCTGTCTTTGGTTTTCCTGGTCGAAGCGAAATCACTCCAAGCTGCTTATGTACTTTGATAATGCTTTTATCTTCCAGAGATGATACTGACACTGCAGGTACATCGATTCCTCTGCTTCTCAAAAACGCCAAAAGCACGATACTGTCCAAACCACCTACACTTACATGTGCATTCATTCCTCTGCGATCAAGTTCTTGTATAAACTCTCTTGCTCTTAACTCTGCCCTTTTGACTTTTACCTCATAGGGCAGATTCTGTTGCGCTGTGAAGATAGCTTTTTGTCTTTTCTTTTGCTCTTTCCAGTCGTCACTCATGACTTTTCTCCTTCTCACACCAGACACACCCTTTATCACACTTGATACGAACCCTTAGCTTCTGCTGCTTGTCTGGACATAACTTCATATCCTTAATTGGCTTGCCTGCAATCTCACAGATGTAGCCTTTAAATTCTTTCTTGTTTACCATACTGCCACCGCCTCATGTAAATGTTCTCTTAATACATCTGCTGCTTCGTGCTGATCTTCATGTTCCAATAACCTGATCACATTCGGCAATACTCTACGATCTTTATCAAAAGTAATATCTTGATTCGATGCAAGCATTTCTACATTCATGTCAATGTTGTATTTTGTTTTCAACTCCATAGCCATATCCACATATGTCACATAGTGTTCTGCATAACCATCTAATTCAAAATTCCATAAGGTGTTTTTGTCATACGCTTCTTTGAATCTTCGCAATCTTTTTTCTCCGAAACCTGTATCATGTGCTAATGTTGCAAGTACAACTGTCATGGTATTCTGATATATAGTCTCTGCTAAAATCTCGTATGCCCTTTTTAATTTGTCATTATCGATCAATAAGCCAATTCCCAGTGCTCCACGCATCTGCAATTCTTTTTGCAATCCATCAACACCTTTTTCCTTTGCGATACCCAAGGCATATCTCATTCCTGCCATTCTGGCTTCTTGTTCTTTATCAAGCTTCCCCATTTTGACCATCCTTCTTTCTCATCATTGCAATATCATAAATTGTCTGGCAAATCTCCTCACACACCTCTTCTGCATGATCATCTTCTGTAAGCTGCCTTACATATTTCTTTCCGCAAGCAACACATGTTAATCGCCGAATCTGCTCCCATGCACTCCATGCTACGAACGAATTTCCCAATGCATTTGCCATTAACGAATCTGTTCCGGATCCATTTGCATCTTTAAACCATTTATTTCTTGGTTCTTGTAATACTTTCTGTGTATCTTCTTTACATACACTCTTTTCGAGTTTTTCTAAAACTCTCTTTTCAACTCTATCTACGATCTCTTGTTCTTTTTGCTCTGTCATTTTTATCTCCTTCTACTCAAACCGACCTGCACCGGATCCATACTGGTGCCACGCCGTACATCTCATGTTCTCTTCTTCCTGCTTCTTTAGTCTCTCGGTTTCTCTCTTCTTCTCATCCAGGCACTCCTGCCGGTATTCATCATCCCATTTTTTCAACGTTGGCTGGCTGATCGTTGTCAGCTCTGACAGCTTCTTGTAGCTTATCCCTGTTGAGATGATCAGCCGGACCATTCCTTTCTTGAAATTTTCTTTATATCTCATATCGTTTTCTCAGACAGCTTGGTTCTTTACCTGATACAACGCCTTTATCTCTGATCGCTGATCTGTTATCTTTTGCCCGATCTTATAAAGTCTTGTGATTCTTCGTTTTTTGATTTGGAAAATTGTAAAAAACTAAATCTAATATTTGAGAAATTACATTTAAAAGAACCTGAAAAAATATGTTTGGTATTGATTGCTTGGTTAATAGTTACTTGAAGAATCCCTCAGGTAAAGAACCAAACTGTCTGATCGTACTCCTTTACTTATGGTATCCGGCACAATTGCCTATATAGTGCCATCTTAAATCCTTGCACTTTGTCTCGTTTGCCCCCCCCTGTTATCTCAGGGTAGAAACGCTTATACCACTTCATCAGTGTCTTATGATCGATGCCGGATGATCTACTGATCTCATTTGATGACATGTTATACTTGATCCACAGTGTCACAACACGTCTTTTAAATCCTTTGCTGTAATCTGCCATCAATTCTCCTTTCTGCCCACTGCCTTAGGCAGCAGGCTCATGGCTTATACTGGCTGTTTCTTATGCGGTTAATAGTTGCTGTGGTATATAATTCAGTCCATCCGGCTGATCTCTGTCCGCATATGTGATCATCTTTTTACGTCCTGTCGCTTAAGATCATCCCGAAACCCACAACTACCACGACTATTACTACGACTTTTAACAACAATCTTGGGTTGTTGGTTACTACGGACAGAGATCAACCGGATGCCTTTATTTACTTACTCAACTTTGTGATACAGTGCCACATGCCGATCTGTCCGGCTGTCATATCGCTTGCCGATCACTTCAACAAGTCCTTCCTGAGTCAGCTCTGTTAACCTTGGCTGTACCTGCTGCCGTGTTGGTTCTGTCACCAGTCCGTGCCTGTGCATTACCACAGCGATCTCTCTTGCAGTCATATTTCCGTAAGATAATTCATTCAGGATATTGTTACGGATTACCTGCTTATCCACCTTCTCGTGGCTTTCTCTTTGAGTCTGCTTTGTTATTACTCTGCTCCGGAGTGTGGTTTCACATCCGAAGAAATTCATCTGCTCCATCTCGTCTATCCTCCAAACTGCTTCTCAAACAGCTGCTGCTCCAAAGAATCAAAATCATAATCCCTTTGACATTCCAATTTTCCCGGAGCTTTTTCGTTCTGTATTCTTTCAGGTCTTTCGTAATTGGAATCCAGGTAATCTATGTATCCAGAGTTAAAAAACGTGCTGCCATTTTGGGGTTTTCTCCAGTCATCTAACGCCAAGTCCGCCTTGTATCGGTCAATGGCACGACTTAATTCGTCGAATCCGATATCAAGTAAACGCCTCTTATTGGCATCTGAGACTTTCCCCTTCCCACGTTTCTGAGGGTATAATTTCCAAACTCTCTCAAACAGTGCATCTGCTTCAGATTTGCACATAGTATTTTTATTTATATCTTTCTCTTTATCTTTATTCTTTATCTTTATCGGCTTTTTTTGGTTTTTAGTTTTTTTTTCGGTTTCTTCAAAACCCATTGGGTTTTTTGGGTTTTCTTCTGAGTCATTTTCCTTTTTAGGTCTTCCGCCCTTTTTCCCATTTTCCCGATTAGAACTGCATCGATTTTCATACTTCTTTGAATCGCGATCCATCTGGCTTTGTATAAATGAAAATGCCATCATGGATATTCCATCAAGTTCTGGAACAACTCCTGATTCAGAGTAATCAATCAGTGCCATCAATAACTGACCTCTCTGCTCATCTGTCAGTAATTTTAACGGTTCCCGATATTCATGGTAGATCAGGAAGCTGCTCTTTTGCTTCATGTGATCACCTCGTTATTCGTAAATCGTACAGATCTCCATATTTCTTCAGAAACATCTTCTTCTTGATCTTAAAAACATCTGTCTCCATGCCCTTCACGTCTTCAATCACACCCCTGTTTACTGTGCGATCAAAGCAAGCAAAGTCTGCTCTGTATGTGATCGCTCTGAACATCCTACCTTGATAAATAAATTTATCCTGAAGGACCACGATCGGCTGTAATTCCAGATGTGAGATCTCTCCTGCTGTTTCTAACAGCTTTAATTCCTGATATCTTTCTGCTTCTCTGATGCTGTCAAACTTGATCCCATCCACTATCGTTTTGTGATTGTTGTACTTGTTGGGTCTGTTGTAATTCTTCCAAGCCATTCTCCTGCTCCTTTACTATGATTCCATAAACCTTGTACTTTTCCTGGAAAGCTTTCTCTCCGATCGTATGATCTTCTGTATGATGCGTTCTGCATAGACATATCTTTCTGTACTCGCTGTCATCTATACTCCTGCGATCATTCCCCATGCCGATCTTGTCAACGTGATGTATTTCACCTTTGCGACCACAGATCGCACATACACGATTCTTGATGCAATAATACAGATATCTTCCAATATCATCCGTTCTATTGATTGCTAAATCTGACAATGGGATTCCCTGTTCCAAGCAGAACTCCAACAGCATTGAGATAAACTCACGTGCTGTATCTACTGTGCATGTTCCTAAAGAGAAATAATCATTTCCTGTCCGTATGATATATTCATACTTCATAATCTCTTTCATCTGCTCTGGAAGATAACCGGTATAGTCTGCAATGTCTCTGATCGTTGCGTATGCCTTTTTTCTCTGTGCGTTGGTTATTGTTCTGCCATCATCTAGCCGAAGCTCCACATCACGGATTCGCTTATCCAGAATCGTATTAAACAGATTTTTCTCTGGAACAAAGACTTTCATCTCTGTTCCTTCGATATCTGATCTGATTCCTGTTATCTTTGCAAGTTCATGCATTACTTAGTCTCTTCTTCCTTTGGCGGTCTTGTATCATAAAGAAATACTCTTTTCTTTGTTGTTTTATTCTTGATTGATAATGCAACAATTTTTTTCTTCTCTATGATGATCTGTTCTACATAAAATCCATCATATGTAGTCAGTTTTCCATTCCTTCCTTCTTTGAGATTTACATGCTTAGCCGGAATCCATATATCTGGTGCAGTGTATAATTCTCTGCCAATTCCTAAATTAAAGCATGCTCTCTTGAAGCTGTCCGATGCCTGTCCTTTTTCTTTTGCTGTATATGATTCAATGCCTACATCTTGTTTGTATATCCATTCTTTTTTCTGATCATCATAGACCTCAACCGTGCAAAAAAGATTTCCACCGATCACTTCATGAGATCTTCTCCATCCTGTGACTCCCAGTGTTTCATCCAGAATGTTCATATCACATCTTGCATCCTTATAAAGCAACAAAGAACATCCATTTTCGTTAACTGTTGCAACTCTGCATTCAATTTCATCTTCGTTTAGATCTCTGAATTTCATGTGTTTCTCCTATCTGATCCTTAGACTTTTGGTCTGAACTAATTCAATGTTTTCAGTAAACATTGCTCCTTCTTTAAGTGCTTTGATTAATCCTTTTCTGTCAATCTTGTCTGGTTGTTTAACTCGGTATTCTTCTGGTACCAGTGATTCATCTTTGATCCTTACATTTGGTGGATTTTTTTTGGATTCCAAAGCTGAATAATGCCGTCTTGAATTTTGTCTTGCCAGTTTCAATCATTGCATTTTCAAGATTCTGCTTAATTGTTTTCTTGTTGTTTACCACAACTCTTTTCATGTCAGTCAAACGTTTAATTTCACTATCGATCAATGCTTCTTTACCATCCAGGGAACGAAGAACTTTTGCATACCCATCTGCCTTGTCTTCAAATTCATAGTCCATTCCTTCCAAAGTGTCTTTGATATCTGCCTGCGTCAGATTCTGTTCTTCTGCCATATCAAGCAGTTCTTTGTATTCTGCTGTCAGTTCATATAATGTCGCCATTTTATTTATCTCCTTCTTTAGTTGTTACCACTTTTGATAATCCATATTTTACTTTTAAAGCCGCTTGAATCATTTGAACATTAGTCTTTTGACCGTCATCCAAATCCTTTTCCAGAGTTTCTGCAATAAATTTAAGAACAGCAACGGTAATGTCATTTGCAGCCGCAGGAACCGGATTTACACAACCGCCGATTTCAAACAAAATGATATCAACAACTTCTTCTATTTTGTCTGCTGCTGTGTCTACAAGACCTAACTCTCTTAATAAACAACTTTCGAGAATTTTTTCTCTTACTTTCCGCCTTGTTTCATTCTTCATTGCCACTTCCTCTTCTTTCTTCTAATAGTTCGATCAATCTCTCTTTGCACTTGATTGCTCGTTCTTTTTGCTGATGACCCCAATAGTCTCCTAAATAAAAACTGAATTTCTCTTTTCTGCCCTCTTCTTCTGACCATCCATCTGGGGAAATCTCAACATCTAACTGTGCAACATGTCCATAAAAATCAACAAATACTGTAGGTCCTAAACATCTGCCTTTCTTTCTATGTTCTACTTTCCCATCTTCTCCTTCTTGGATTTTCATACATAACGCAAAAATCTCTTGTGCAAGTTTTATTGGTTCTATTTTTTCTTGATCTGTGTTATACTGTTCTTGTTTGTTTAGCAATGTGCTCATTGGAGTTGCCGCTCCGTGGGCACTTTTTTCTTTTATCAACTTCTTTACGCTCTGATATGTTGCGATCTCTCTTTCAAGTAAAACAAGTTCTGCTTGATTATTTGATACCTGAATAACTCTTTCGATGTTTCTGTTCTGAATATTGATTCGTTCATCAAGCTCTTTCAGAATTTCTTTCTCATTTATCAAACCTTTTCACTCCTTCCTCGTAGATCATCGCTGTGATCAGACACACTGCAGCTAATTCTTTAAAGATTCCCATTGCGATCAGCACTGCTGCCGTGCAAATCATGGCTTTTGTTTCTGTGTGCATCTTTATACTCCTTTCTCATACGCTTATCATTTCAGTCACAAAAAACTTTTTTGCATTTATGAAATATCTATGCGTATTTTCACTTGTCCGGATTGCATATCCCCATGGAAAAGTTCCTTGAATCAGTCCTTTTTCGATTGTTGAAACACCCATTCCCATCAAATACGCAACTTCTTTCGGGGTTAATGTCTCTATTCTCTTTTTAGGAATTACTATCTCTTCAAAGTAATTCTCTGGAAGATCAAATGCTTCTGCAATCTCATTTCTTCTTGCTTTTGTCGGTTCTGAATCTCCAGACATCCATTTGCTAACGGTTGACCTACTCACACCGCAGATCCTGGACAACTCTACTTGGTTGATATTTTGATCTACCATTACTTTTTTAAGCCTGTCCTTGAACACTTTCATCACCTACCTTTCTTCAGATGGCTTAATTCCCTGCCCGACGATTGAGTGCTATTTTTAATTAACCAATTTAGGGAGGATTTCAGGATTCTGTGCATCGGGCAGGGAATTAAGCCATCTGCTATTATTCTGTTGTCTTTCTTTTATATATCTCCTATACTTAATTCACAGGACACTGCCATGTCCGAGTCTTAAGAGAGGAGTATTCTTAATGGAAAATTTGTTATTTAAACTTACCGAATATCAATATGAAATTCTAACGGCAATATTAGAATGTCCTGGGCAAAATCCTGGTGATTTCTTTTTCGATTTTCCGTCTATTGATGGATATGTAGAAATGTTTTTAAATGCAAATCTCGTATCCATAAACGAATCTGATGAAGTTTCTATCACTGAATTAGGCCGCGCTCATTTGGCTGAATTTGAGCTTCAACGAAAAATAGAAAAGGAACGAGAAGCAAAATATCAACAGCAAATAGATGCCATTACATCTATTGCAGAGACCGCCAAACAAAATGCATTATCTGCAGAGGCGGATTCAAAACTCTCTAAAACTATTTCTATTCTTTCTTTGATTGTTGCAACAGCCTCTGTCATGGTAGATATTTTTTTAAAATGATTCCACCAATGCCTAAAATAATTACAGCTATTCCCTGCAATATAACAGCTATTTGCAGGGATGATATTTTTTGTTCCTGGCAACGCTGTTTTTCTTTTTGCTTAGAAATCGCAGAATAGATCGCCCATCTCATTTCTTTACCTGTTACTCCATGCAGAATAGTTTTTAACTCTTCTGATTCTTCTAGCTGTTTTTCTTTTAACTGATCATCTAGATTACTTTGGATTTCCTCTGCTAATTTTTCATCGGGCTGTATATCTTTCAATACTTTCGTCTTTCTCACCTCCTAGTTATTTAGTAATCCATTTTAATTGGATTTCTTAGGTAAAAAAATATAGTCAATTGGAATACCATATAATTTACTAAGTTCTCTTCCTTGCGACATTTTCGGTTCAGAAGTCCCTTTTTCCCAGCTAACGATAGTCTGTTTTCCAACATGCATATGTTTTGCGACCTCTTCTTGCGTCATTTCTGCATTAACTCGTGCTGAAGCTAAAGAAATTTGAAATGGTACTGCTTTACCTTCGCTCATCTTTGTCACGTCATCACCGCCTTTCTTTAATTTCTGTATTCATTATAAATCCATTTTAAATGGATGTCAATACCAAAATCAATTTATTTTTGACTTTTAGTTGCAAAAAATCAATTTTTATTGTACTATATTAATAACGAAGTGAGGTGATTTAATGTCAGATGAAAAGCAAAAGAAAATATTCTCTAAAAATCTATCTTTCTATTTAGAGAAATCAGGAAAAAGCCAAAAAGAGGTGGCTAAAGCTATTGGAGTTATTCCACAAACATTTAATACTTGGTGTACGGGACAATCCATTCCTAGAATGGGAAGCGTACAAGCTCTCGCTGATTATTTTGGAATTGGAAAATCTGATTTAATAGAAGAAAAATCCGATCAAGCCATTGAGCTAACTAAGAAAGATGAAAAAGATATCGCAAAACGATTAGAACAAACCCTTGATCAGTTAGAATCCGATCAAGATGGACTGATGTTCTCTGGAGAACCTTTAGATGATGAAACAAGAGAATTATTAAAAGCTAGTCTCCAGAATAGTATAACCATTGCAAAAATAAATGCTAAGCAAAAGTTCACACCAAAGAAATACAGAAAATAAAGGAGTGATTCATTGGATATTCGTAAAAAAACAAACACATTAAAGAAAAAATATGGTACGAATGATCCTTTTGATATTGCTAAGTATTTAGGGATAAAGGTTATATTTGAACCATTGGGATCCATTAGTGGATACTACAATAAACAGCTTCGTATGAAGCAAATACATATAAATCATGATCTTTCTGATCACGATCAACTATTTACATGTGCACATGAGTTAGGGCATGCGATTATGCATCCTGATGCTAATACTCCATTTTTAAGGAAACGAACTGGACTTCTGGTAAGTAAAATGGAAATCGAAGCAGATAAGTTTGCAACTGAGCTTCTAATTGACGATGAAGTTTTTCTTGAATTTCAAGAATTTACTACAGATCAAATTGCACGTGCACTTGGATATAATGAGGAGTTAATTAAATTAAGATTAAAATAAGGAGGAAATATGTATATGAAAAAGGCAAAAATCATTATTATTACATGTATTTTGTTAAGCTTGACTTCTGTAACTCTTGTTTTTGCTGATTCTCCAACAGCTAGTTTTTCTAACTGTCAGGTAATTTTGCCTCAATCTGTAAAGCCAAATCAAAAAATCAACATATTGTTTATAGGTGATAGGCTAAGTTCTACTGGTGGAATACAGGGTGAAACAAAAATAATTCCAGGAGCATATGATTTATATATTAATTCAGTTTCTGACAAGAATTTGGTTGATACATACTTTATTGATGAAACAAACGGAAATTATACCAAAACTACTTCTAGGACTTTAAAAATTAAAAATCCAGGAAAATATATATTAAAAAGTTACTTTTATGTATATACATACATCGATAATTCTTGGGAAGAAACCGGATATGAAATCGGAACAATTAATAAGACAATTAATGTAATTGGTCCTAAATATAAAATATCATTCAATGCAAATAAAGGAAAAGTTTCAAAAAAAGTCAAATCAGTCCAGGCAGGTAATAAATACGGAACCCTTCCTACCCCGAAGCGAAAAAATTATAAATTCAAAGGTTGGTATACCAAAAAATCCGGTGGAAAAAAAATAACCAGAAATACTTTAATTAAAAATTTAAAAAAACATACATTATATGCACATTGGTTTGGTCCTAAAGGAAAAGAAAAAACCATCACAAGAGCTGAATATAACAGAATTACTTATAATATGACGTATAGCCAAGTTAAGTTTTTAATCGGTGGTCCTGGAGAGCTTGAAGTTTCTTCATATATAGGCCGAGAATTAACTGAGATATATTCTTGGAAAGGAAATGGATCTGTCGGTGCAAATGCAAATATAACTTTCCAAGATGGAAAAGTTATCGGAAAGGCTCAATACGGTTTAAAATAAATTATATTATATTAATTCTTCAAAATCCCGACATCGCAACAATCGAACTTTAAAAATATAATATACTTACCCATGAAGTCGTCAGGCGGCAAGTCTCCAACACCGCTCCGAGCATTGCGGAAAGGAGGCCCTTATGAGTACATATGAGGAATTTATGATCACCATAAATGTTGCACTATTAATTATTGCCATTCTGAACTATACACATAAAAAATAGCCGTCCTGCCCCTGGTAAGTGTAGAACGACCATTTTTCGTTAAGCATTCGCCGGATCGGATGGGTTTGCTCCATCGTGCCGACTTATTACCAGCTACATTATAATTAAGATTTTTAGTTTTTTCAACACCATTTCGGTGACTTCGCCAAAATGGTCAAAATAAAAACCGCCTGGCTGACAACCAGACGGCTTTAAGAAACCTATCAACAACGTGGTGTGTGATATGCTTCTGACTCGACACCAGAATTATATCATACATCCTACAAAATTACAATTTGATAAGGGTGTATTTTTTGTACCCTTTTTTTAGGAAAGGAATGATGATATATGGCAAGAAGAAACCCAAACGGCTACGGCAGTGTAACCAAATTAAAAGGCAATCGATCACGCCCTTATGTAATCAAAGTCACTACATACGATGAAGATGGACACGGCAGACAAGTCCCAGTAGACTATGCTGCTACTCGTGAAGAAGCAAATATCATTTTAGCCAGGTACAATGATAATCCTTGGAATATTGATCGCAATCGCGTCACTCTTGCAGAATTATATAAGCGATGGCTTGAAGTAAAAGCTCCTAAACTTGGAAGTTCTCGTTTATATACACTTAAAGCAGCTTATAAATATTGTCAAAAACTGTACGGGAAAAAATATAGGCAAATACGAGCTTATCATATGCAAGCAACCATGGACGATTGTGGTCGTAGTTACGCTACACAATCTCATATCAAAGCACTTTGGTGGCATTTAGATAATTTTGCATTTGAATTAGACATTATAGATAAGATGTATTCTCAAATAATTTCTGTCAGCGCAGAACAGGGAGAAACTAAACGCACTCCATTCACTGAAAAAGAAGTTGAAGCTCTGTGGAAAATATCTGATCAAAAAAATGTAGATATTGTATTAATCTATATTTACACCGGATTCAGATTAATGGAATTGTTAAATATGACATGTGATCAGATCAATCTTGAAGAAGAATATTTTAAAGGCGGAAGCAAATCTTCTTCAGGGAAGAATAGAATTGTGCCAATCCATCCTCGTATCATGCCGTTTGTGAAAAATCGGCTAAAGAAAAGTAATGAATATTTTTTAGAAACTGATGAAGGATCTAAATTTAAAAAAGGGGATTTTTATGAAGAATGGAAAACTGTTATTTCCTATATAACAAAGAAGAAGAAAACTCCTCATGAAGCTAGACATACTTTTGAAACATTCCTTGATAATGCAGGTGGTAATAGAAAGTGTATCGATATGCTGATGGGGCACAAATCTAAAGATGTTGGAAATAGGGTTTATAATCATAAAACAGTGGAACAATTGAGAGATACTATTCTCTTGTTGAAATAATAAATTTCCATTCAACAAGTAACAAATTAGTAACACATATGTTAGGAAATGACCATTTTAAGCCATTTCCTAACATTGCAAAATTATTATACCATAAAAAGAATGACACTGCATATCACTTTAATAATATACAGTATCTTTCCTTTCTTCGTTATCATCATGTATCTACTTTATCTAGGCAAATTCCACATTACAGCCTGTGCTTTTTCTAAGTCTTTTCTCGCCACAAAAATTTCATACTGTATGGACTGTGATGTAGGATTCCCCACACTTCCAAAGTTTCCACGAAGTGTTCCTGATCCTGCCCATTCTCCTAAGTGATTGTATGTTTTGTATTTGTACTTAATCTTTTCCCGATCCAAGATATCCCTGATCGCATTAAATTGTATCATGTCTGTTCCAATCCATAAGCTTTCTGAGTTTAATATTGTAAGCATACTTTTCTCCTTTCTCGCAATTTCCAATTTTATTAAACTGGATTTGCCCCCCTCTTTTGCAGCATACCGAAGCCTCTTTCAACCTGTTAATTAATTTCTTATATTTTATCACAATTTCCTGACTGTGTCCTATTTTTTCCCATAAATAATTCCCATCCCGCTGATCATCCATGGTGTTGTTACAAATCCCGGAATAAAGTCTAGCTTCTTTTACAACATCCCTCTTATCTTTTGCTGTTCGCACTTCATGAAACACGAAATTGCTTACTACTGCATCAAATGTCTCATCAGGGAAATCCAGTTTTGCTGCATCTCCTTTTTGAAAAGCGATATGGTCTGCAACTCCTTCAATCTTTGCATTTTTCTCGCACTGCTCTTTTGCATAATTCCATTCCACACCCCAGTGATCCATCGCTGTGATCTGTGCCTTTGGAAATGCTTTGGCGCAATGAACAGTAAGTGCTGCTGCTCCGCATCCGATGTCTAGAAGTTTCCCTTCACCATCCCAATCAAGATGTTTAATCAGATGTTCATGTACTCCTGCCATCATATTTCCTTTACCAAATGCGAATGCTTCATGACAGATCAGCATATAAATTGCCATTACCAGAGTCAAAATGCATAATACGCCTACTATGATTGCAATGACCATTTCACTTAAAGCTACTTGTACTGCTACCGCAATAACACCTAAAACAATTACTGCTCCAAATAACATATACAATGCTTTTTCAGGTACCCAGTTTCCATAATTTGCTTTTTCATTCATTCTTCTTTTCTCCCTTTCATTAGTGTTCGCTAACTATTCTCATCAACTTTCCTGTACGGATACGCCTTCTTTACAGCATCACGATATTTATAATGTTCCTCGACACTTCCAAACTCAAAGAAAATGGTTCTTTGAACCTCTTGTGACAGCTTTGGAAATTCTTTATCTTCCAAACTGTCCATCAATGGAACCATAACCTTCCTTGTCAATCTTGAAATCTGTGCAAATTGACCTCCATCAAAAAAGTATGCTCAATTGGGATTTTCATCTGAGAAAGAAATGTGAGTCCTAAATCTGCTCCAATCGATGAAGCGACAATAAGCGTTATTTTTTCTATTCCTTGCTTTTGCAGATACTCTCCTATCTGATGAATTTCATCTTGTTTACTTTGATAACTTTGTTCCCATCGTTTTAAATTCCATTTTTATATTCCTCCTTATAGTTTTAGTATATCAGATTCAAAAAATATTTCCTATATGAGATAATAAGAAAAATTCCTATAATCTAACAAATATCCACACAACCCATGATCATCTTCTCACACCTTGCATATCCCAACTGCGAACTGTTTAATGACAATGTATAATTACTTGCCATCCCCCATTTTTGTTCTGTATAGAAATTATAATTTATCCTTCGTCTTTTATCTGTATCCTTTATAAGTTTTACTGCCCCGTCTTCTGTAACATTATATAACTTGCAAATACGTTTGATCTTCTCTGGCATGTCTCCATGTATAAACACATTTAACACATCATCTCTATCCTTCAGTATAAAATCAGTATTTCTCCCAATCATTACGCATGGTTCTTTTTCTGCAATTTCCAAGATTACCTTTCTCTGTGCCTCATACAGCATATCGTCCACGGATTTCCCTGTAATATCACGACCCGAAAATGCATAGGCAAAAAATCCTTTCTTTGGGGATAATTCTGCATTTTCTTCGATATATTCTGGTGATAATCCTGACTGTTGCGCAATCTGATCTATAATATTTTCACTATAATAAGCAATTCCAAGCTGTTGTGCTACTTCTTCTCCGATAAATCGTCCACCGCTTCCAAATTCTCTACTGATTGTAATGATTCTTTTTGCCATAATACCTTCCTCCTTAATGTGTTAATCGCTCTACTTTTATTTTTTGGATTTTCTTTAAAAAGACAAATCCGATCAGACATGCTGCAAGTTCTGTAATTGGGAATGCCCACCAGATCAAAGATACTCCTGCTCGTCCTTTTCTTACAAAAATTGAAAAGATTCCTGCCAGAGGTAATATAATCACAAGTTGTCTGAGAAGTGAAATAATCAGTGATTCCATACCACCATCCAATGCTTGATATATTCCCTGATATGCTACATTGATTCCTGCGAAAATAAAACTAATTGAAATAATTCTCATTGCTCCGATAAAATATTCTCTGGAACTTCCTGCATTAAATAATGTTGCAAAAGAACTTGGGAATATTTCTGTGATCAAAATTCCAAAGATCATCAATACGCTCGTGTACATCAATCCATATTTGATTCCATCTTTTATCCTCTTTTTACTTCCCATCCCATAAGCAAATGCTATGATCGGTGTAATCGCATCCCTTAGTCCAAATGCTAAGAATAAAACAAACTGCTGTACTTTATAAAACAATCCGTAGGCTGTCTGAGCGGAAGGACTGAATTTCAAAATAAGGTTCATTACATATACCATAATTGACATCAATGCCTGTGCAATGATCGCCGGAAGTCCGATTGCATATATTTCTTTGATAATTCCAGCATCTGGCTTCATATACTTTGCTCCATGCTCAAATTCTTTGTTTAATTTCATATGAAAGATAAACAATAACACTGTTGACACTACCTGTCCGATGACTGTTGCATAAGCTGCACCTTGAACCCCCATTTCTGGAACAGGTCCAATCCCATAGATCATGATCGGATCAAGGATGATATTTACCACTGCTCCCACAACCTGACCGATTGTTGAATAGAGCGAACGCCCTGTTGCCTGTAACAACTTTTCAAATAGAGAAAAGAAAATGATTCCCATGGAAATGATACAGCATATCCTAAGATAACTTGTTCCCATAGAGATTACTTGCGGATCAACCGTCTGTGATGAAATGTATGTTTTAACTCCAAAGATTCCAAAGAGCAAACAGACCACATAAATGATCCCGCCTAAAAACAAACTGTTTCCAGCAACCTTGCCTGCTTTTTTATGATTTCCCTGTCCGAGTGTTCTTGCAAGAAGTGCATTGGTTCCTACTCCTGTTCCAATCCCTATCGTAACCATCATTGTTACTTTCTGCCATTTTTAATTTTTCCTCCTTTTTTGCATAAAAAAAGAATGTAGTTCATCAGAATAAGCTGGTCTTACGCTGATTGGCTACACACTTTTTAATGACATTTTATGATTGTAAAAATAGAAAAACGAGCAGCAAAAACTGGATTTACGCTCGTTTGCTACTCGTTTGGTTTTTATTATATTTTGATTTTTTGAAAAAGTCAAATATAATTTTTCATAAAATGAGTTGTTTATATTTATTTAAAATTTTACTTTCAGATCATCTAGTCTTTCCTAATTAATGATTGTTTTTGATGTTTCTTTATCGAAAAGATGTATTTTATGTATGTCTAATGCAATTTCTGCTGTATCACCTGTTTTTATTGTTGTTTTTGGATCAACTCGTGCTGTTATTGAATTTCCATTGATATCAAAATATAAGAATGTTTCTGCTCCAAGCATTTCCATGTCTGATACTTTCGCATGTAGCATTACTTTATCAACATCACTCTCTAAAGACTTTCTATCATAAATATCTTCAGGACGAATTCCCATGACAATCTTCTTATCAGCATAATTTCCTTTGATCAGCTTTTCTGATTTCTCTTTTGGGAGATTGATTTTATTATTTCCAACTTCTAAATATGCCTCACCATCTTTCACTTTACATATTGCATCTAATAAATTCATCTGTGGTGATCCAATAAATCCTGCAACAAACATGTTTTTAGGTTTGTTATATAAATTGTATGGAGTATCAATTTGCTGTACGACTCCATCTTTCATGACTACGATTCTTGTTCCCAATGTCATAGCCTCTGTCTGATCATGAGTTACATAAATAATAGTGGTTCCCAGTTGTCTGTGAAGCTTGGAAATTTCTTGACGCATCTGTACTCGTAATTTTGCATCCAAATTTGACAATGGTTCATCCATTAAGAATACTTTTGGATTTCTTACAATAGCACGTCCCATTGCAACTCTCTGTCGCTGTCCACCTGATAATGCACTTGGTTTTCTATCCAGTAAATGTTCCAAATCTAAAATTTTTGCTGCATGAACAACCTTTTCTTTAATTTCTTCTTTCGGTAATTTTCTTAATTTTAGCCCAAAAGCCATATTATCAAATACAGTCATATGCGGATACAATGCATAATTCTGAAATACCATCGCAATGTCTCTGTCTTTTGGTTCAACATCATTCATTACTTTCCCATCAATTTTTAATTCTCCACTACTAATATCTTCTAATCCTGCTATCATACGTAGTGTCGTTGATTTTCCACATCCAGATGGACCTACAAAAATAATAAATTCTTTATCTTCAATTTCTAAATTAAAATCTTTTACTGCTTCAAACCCATTGTCATATACTTTATTAACATGAGATAATGATAAATTTGCCATATAAATCTCCTTTCACTTTAAAGCAATGCTTCTTTTACATAAAATGTCATTGTTTCGTATTCTTTCACTCTCATCGGAACTGGTATTCCTGCATACATAAGAGTTTTTCCGTAATATTTTCTCGTATTTCCTTCTATCACATAGATTTTTTCTGGATCCAATCCTTTAAATTTTAATAAATGGACTCTTCCATTACTGTTACTATTTAATGCCGTATAAAACATCAAGGCTTGATCTTTTTCTTCTGATACAAATTCCCATGCAGCAAACTCTGTATTTTCCATCGGATTTGTAATCCTGTAATATTGTCCCTGACGAATTATATCAGCATATTTTTTATACTGTTCGATCTGTATCTTTACTGCTTCTTTGTCTTCATCATTCATCTGTGTTAAATCCAACTCATAACCAAAAGTACCTGCCATAGCTACAGCACCTCTTGTTTCAATCGGAACAGTCCTTCCGGTCTGTTCATTTGGACACACTGACACATGAGATCCAACTGAACTAATCGGATAGCCAAAGGAACTTCCATATTGAATTTTTATTCGATCAATAGCATCTGTATTATCACTACACCATGCCTGTGGAGCATAATACAGCATTCCGGCATCAAATCTTCCTCCACCTCCAGAACAAGACTCGATCAAAAGATCTGGATATCGTTCTACGATAGCATTTAACACATTATACAAACCTAGTACATATCGATGAAGTACTTCCCCTTGACGTTGTGCTGGAAGATCATTTGCATATACATTTCCAATGCTTCGATTCATATCTAACTTAACATATTCAATATTGGCTTGATCCATTATATCAAAAAAGCATTTTTTAATGTATTCTTGCACATCCTTTCTTCCCATATCAAGTACCAACTGATTTCTTCCTCTAAATGGTTTTCGCCCTGGAACTGTAAGACACCACTCTGGATGTTCTCGATACAGACAACTGTCTTCACTTACCATCTCTAGTTCAAACCACAATCCAAATTTCAAACCGATCTTATTAATCTGATTTACAAACTCTGATAAACTGCATCCTAATTTTTCTTCATTTACAAACCAATCACCAAGTCCACTGTTATCATCATCACGCTTTCCAAACCAGCCATCATCCATAACAAGCATTTCAATTCCAAGCTCTTTTGCCTGCTTTGCAATTTCTATCAATTTTTCCCCTGTAAAATCAAAATAGGTAGCCTCCCAATTATTCACAAGAATCGGTGGTCTTTTGTTAATATAATTACTCCTGCAAAGATTCTCTCTAAAAATTTTATGATAATTATGTGATAATTTTTCAAAACCGCAACTACTATAGCTCATAACTACTTCTGGTGCAATAAATTCTTGTTCTGATTCTAAGATAAAACTAAAATCATGCGGATGAATTCCCATTGTCATTCTTGTTTGAAAAAATTGATCTTGTTCAACTTCCATTATAAAGTTTCCACTATATAAAAATGAGAGTCCATAACAATCTCCATATGTTTCTGATGCATTTCTCTCGCAAAGAATTCCAAACGGATTCTGCTGATGACTAGAAGTTCCTCGAATACTTCCTATTTGGTAAATTCCCTGCCTTACTTGTGATCTTTGCATCTGTCGTTCCATGGTATGTCGTCCTGTAAAATTGATAATATCAAAATCTCCATATGAAAAATCAAGATTAGCAGAAAGAATTTTGTCAATTTGCACATTTTCCTTACTATGGTTTTTTATGATCACAGACCTTGTTATAACATCTTCTTTTTCAAATACTCCGTATAATAATCTTACTTCAAGTCCTATGACATCATCCTGCATTAAAATTTCTAATGTCTGTGTATTTCCTTTATGATCAAATAATGCCGGCAATCCATTTAATGAATATTTTCCATTGTATATCTTGTGAGATTTGTATTTCAGATTGACTTGTCTGTTCCCATTTTGATTGCAAACTTCCAAGCAGCAAATTCTATAGTCCCCGTTATCTGCACCTGTATATTCTTGCGGAAGTACATCAAGTGAATATGTTCTATCGTTTCCAGCCTCGTTAGGATTTGGAGAAAATCCTCTATCATATTTTTGAATCAGATAGTCTAGATTATCATCTCCTGTAATTTTTCCATAATACAGATGAATCAATCTATCATATTTATCAATCTGCATTTGATACATTGAATTTTCTGTATTTATCTGTATGATCTTATTATCTTTTTTAAAATGAATACTCATCCTTCTTCCTTTCTATGATGTCAATTCTAAAACCTTTCTTTTTAAATTTATTTTACTGAACCATTTACTACACCATTAATAATTTGTTTCTGTGCAAATAAATATAAAATTAAAATAGGTACTAATGCCAATAAATAAGATGCAAAAGCTAAGTTATAATTAGTTCCAAACTGTGTCTGGAATAAAAGCTGCGCTAAAGGTAGTGTTGTGTCCTTACCACTTCCACCACTTAAAATAACCAATGGGGTCATAACATCATTCCAAACACTCAATGCTGTTAAAACGATCACTGTCGCATGCATCGGTTTTAATAATGGAAAGATTACTTTCCAAAATGTTGTCCAAGTCGTTGCCCCATCTACATAAGCCGCTTCTTCCAACGCTAATGGTATATTCTTTAAATACCCTGTATATAACAATAAATTCATCGGGAAGAAAAATACCGTATACAGTATGATCAATCCAAGTTTATTATCAATTCCAATAATACTTGTCTCTTTTACAAGTGGAAGCATCAACATTGAAAATGGAACAAACATTCCACTGATAAAGTATAAGTAAAGGAAATTAAAACTTTTATGTTTATTCATTTTTCGACCAATCGCATATGCTGCCATGGAATGAAATATAACAACAACGATCAAAGTCACAATTGTGATAAACAAAGAATTACCTATTGTATGAAAAAAATCTGTTGTTTGAATCGCTTGAATAAAATTTTGAAAACTGAAATGTTTTGGAAGCGCCAATGCTCCAGAAACATCATTTGTCATCTCTGTAGGTTGTTTAAATGCAATTATCACTGTCATATATAAAGGAAAAATAATTGTCAATGCTAACAGAATCAGCAATAAGGTTCTCCCCCAAACTGCCATATTTCCTTTATTCTTTATTCTTTTCTTAATTGCTGCCATTATAACTGTACCTCCCTCTTATTTAAAAACTTCATCTGAAATACAGAAATTAATACAATTACTATAAAATAGATGACTGAGTTTGCACACTGATATCCAAACTGACTTCCACTAAGTCCTGTCTTATAAATAAGATATGATATAGATTCTGTAGAACTATTTGGCCCTCCTCCAGTCATTGCTACAATCTGATCAAAAGCCATTAAAAAGTTCTTCATACATAATACCATATTAATCGTAAAAAATGGTGCTATCAAAGGGAATGAAATATGCCAGAATTTTTGCCATGGACCAGCTCCATCAATGGCTGCTGCTTCATATACATCCTCAGGAATTGTCTGTAAACCAGAAATGTAAATGATCGTATTGAAGGCAATTGCCTGCCATGCTGTACATATAATGATTGCAACCCACGCAGTACTTTCATTACTTAAAAGACTGGTACTTAAAAATTCATTTCCAATCAATTTACCAAAGCTTGGAAGAATAAATGTAAAAAAGAAATTAAATACATAACCTACAACTAATCCTCCAAGAATATTTGGCAAAAAATATAAACCTCTGAAAAAACTTTTTCCTTTAATTTTTGAATTTAACAAAACCGCAAGGCAGATACTGATCACATTTACTACGATTGTTGCTGTTATTGCAAACTTAAATGTAAATAAATATGAATTCAAAATTCTGCTATCCTTAAACATATCGAAATAATTCTGAAACCCTACCCAGTTGAAATCTCCAAAGCCTCTGGAATCTGTCAAACTATACACAACTGCATTTATTAATGGGAATGTATTAAATGCAAAGAAACAGATTAATATGGGAAGTACAAATAATTTATAGGTTTTTCCAAGTTTAACTTTCTTCATAACATCCTCCTTTTTTATTTCTGAAGTTTTCGAATTAAATTTCGATTACTCTTCTTCCATTCTGTATCAAACTTATTTAAAAATGTTTTCATATCATTGTTCATTAAGTATCCTTGGATCATATCACCTGCTGGAAGATCTGCTGGATAATGATGATCTGGAAAGTCAACAACCCTATTATTATTAAAATATTTTTCCATCTCTTTTAAGTCATCTGGAATAGGGAATTTTCCTTCGATGCAGGAAACCGAACTAGATTGTTTCATATAGGTTACAACATTTTCATCTTGTAACATAAAATCAATGAATTTTAAACATTCTTTTTTATGATCTGCCTTCATAACGCTAAACATGACGTCAATTCCTGATACCAATTTTGTTTTTGATGCATCATTTAGTACAGGTAATGTAAACGCACCAAGATTCATATCTGGGTTTGTACTTCGAATCTGAGGAATTGCAAAGTTTCCAGTAAGGAGCATTGCAGAATCACCTTTACTAAAAGCATTTGTTCCATCATTATAAGAATATGCAAATGGATCCTTTTGCCCATAATTTAAAAGTTCTTTCAATTTTTTAGCCGGTTCTCCATAATGATTTGAGAAAGAATCTTTTCCCTGATTAACGTTATCATAAATTGTTGTTGAAGTAAGGTTTGCTGCCAATGCATTCCATGGAGTAATTCCTGTCCAGGAGTCTTTTAGCATAAAATAAAAAGGTGTCTCTCCATCTGATTTAATCTGTTTACAAAGGGAGATAAATTCATCCCATGTTTCAGGAATCTTCCATCCATATTTTTTAAACATATCTCTATTATAAAGAACGCCAGCGGCATTTGCTGCATATGGTACACAATATGTTCCTTTTTTCTTACTCAGTTCCAATTGCTTTGCCATATCTTTATAGACGTCTTTTACTTTATCAAGTCCTTTATAATCGCTTATATCTACTATCGTATCTGCATCCACAAAATCAGCATAAGAACGTTCACCTCCTAAAATCGCTATATCTGGTGGATTTTCTTTTACCAAACGAGTTTTCAAAATTGTCATTGCATCACTTGGCGAATCCATCTGAATGTGAATATTAGGATTTTCTTTTTCAAATTTATCAATCATCTTTTGCAAGATGTCTACGGTTTCCCTTTTATAATTTAATATATTAATAGTTACCTTTTTGCCTGAATCTTGATTCGAACGACCACATCCTATCGATACCATACTAATCATGCATATCATCATAATAAATGAGATAATTCTTATCCATTGTTTTTTCAAATGTTTATCCTCCTTTTTATAATCTTTGTACAACTATTCCTCGAGAAACTGGTTTTATTATAGCATTATACACAAAAATAAGGAATGGATTAACTTAAGATGTTATATAGCAAAATACTATCTATTCCTTTTTTTGTTGAATTCATCTAGCATTTTGATATATAATAAAAAAAACCTTATATTTATTTATGAAAGGAGTCTTTATGAGCCAAAATACTTTTTCCATGTTCCCGAATGAACGATTTATTGATCTTAATATATACCAATTTGGTTATGAACAATGTTCCCCCTTACATTCCTTTGGACCATTTGTCAGGAATCATTATCTCTTTCATTATATAATTTCAGGAAAAGGAACTCTTCTTTCTACTTACCAAAACCAACTACGAGAATATAAATTAGAAAAAGATATGGGATTTCTGATTTGTCCGAATACGATCAACCACTACTTCGCCGATGAAAATGATCCATGGGAATATACTTGGGTTGAATTTGATGGTATGAAAGTAAAAGAATTTCTTGATCAATCTGGGGTTACTTTCAAAAAACCTATTTATCACCCTAATTCTATAGAATCAGCTCACAAACTTCGTGATCTAATTTTATATATAACTCATCATTCGAATGAACCTCCCCTTCATTTAATTGGTTATATGTATCTGATACTAAATCAGTTGATTCAGTCTTCCAGTTCCAAACATGATGTTCAATCTGGAAAATTAAGCGATTTTTATATAAAAGAGGCGATTTCATTTATTGAACAAAATTATATGCGCAATATTACTGTTGAAAATATGGCACAATTTTGTAATCTTAATCGAAGTTACTTTGGAAAGATATTTCATGATAACATCGGGAAAAGTCCACAACAATTTTTAATTTCTTATCGCATGGGAAAAGCCGCTGATCAATTAAAAACAACAGACCTTCCTATCAAAGATATCTGTGAAAATGTTGGCTATCCAAATCAGCTACATTTCTCACGGGCTTTTAAAAATACATATGGTATATCTCCAAGTGAATATCGAAAACAAAACCATATTATCAAAAAAGATGATGAATAATCTAAAAAAGCTGCCACATAGGACAGCTTTTTTTAGATTTCTTACTTATTTTTCACCATTCAATCACATAATGATCATATGCATTTACAATGACCGTACTTTTATATTGTGATACTCTGTTCATATTGTGTCCATAATTCAAATGAATATGTCCATGAACAAAGAATCTTGGATGCCAGTAATCTATGATTTTTTGAAATGCCTGAAATCCCTGATGTGGATAATCTATTCCATCATTCATCTTAAAGGCTGGTGCATGTGTCACTAAAATATCAATTCCACTATGCTTTTTTAAGGCAAACCATAATTTTCGACATCTACGATTCATTTCTTTTTGCGTATATTGAAATTTTCCTCCATTATAATCAATCGATCCTCCCAGACCCATAATTCTGATCCCTTTATATACAACAATTCGATCTTCTACACAAACACATCCAAGCGGTGGATCACTCTCATAAATTTCATCATGATTTCCATGAACATATAGCACATCCCCATGAAAAAAAGTAGCCAGAAATGATAAATATTTCGGATTTAAATCTCCACAAGAAATGATCAATTCAATTCCTTCTAACTTTTTTGGATGAAAATAATCCCATAAAGATTTGGATTCTACATCAGCTATTACTAATATTTTCATCTTACAATCCTTTTTTTGCTGTTTTTGTTCCTTGCAACTCTACAATTTTTTTCGCTGACTCTTCCAAATAATCAATCGACGGAATTTCTCCTATAATATTTTCATAAAGGGAATCCATCTCAATTATATCTGTCGCACACATATCTTCATAAATCTGAAATTTTCCATCCGCAATTGATTGTTTTACAAATTCTATGAATCGTTTTGTTTCTTCATCTAGACAACTCGTATAAGCAATTGAAACTGCCCCTGCGGATAATCCCCACCAATAACTGATTGCTTTCCCTTCTTTCAAAAAATTATTACGATCCCAGCTTTTATCAAAAATACTTTTTATAATCTTTTCATAAAAAACATTCCAATTCCATATCGGTATTGCAATATGTTGAATTTCATCTCCTTTTTTAGAAAATAATCCAAATTCGCTGCATTGCTGATCCGGTGTTGTTAAATCCTGTCCTAAAATATAAGTTACATTCTCATCATTCAATATCCTCTTTGTATCATTCTTTACTGTAGACCACACTAAATGTATCTTTGCTCTAGGGTTTGTCATCCTTACTCCCAACGCAAAAGCATTAATATTTGAAATCATTCCATATATCGGATAATCTGCTATGTAACCTATTTGATCTGTATCTGTTAAAATTCCTGCAAGTAAACCTAGTAGAAATCTTGTCTCATAAAATTTTCCATAATAGGTTCTCATATGTCCGCACCATATATTTAAAGAACAATTAAGAATCTTAATTTTAGGATATTCTACTGACATTTTCAGACTTGCATTTAAAAGAACAGGTGTTGTTGTAAAAATCACCTGACATCCTCTTTCAATTGCATTTTTTATAGCATGAATTGCTTGTTCCTCATTTCTTATATTATCATATGTTATCACTGAAATTTTATCCCCAAATTTCTTTTCTAGTTGTTTTTTTCCTTCCATATGACTATATGTCCATATACTTGTTTTTGCTGATTTTACATTTATAAAAGCTATTTTAAGATGCTTTTTCTGGAACAATCCTCCTATTTTTGTTTCAGATTTTTCAGGCGTTTCCAACAATTTTGTATCATTCTTTTTTCCAAACAAAACCATATAGTCCCATGCTTTTAACATATTTTTCTGCATCTGCATTTTATCTTCTTCCAGCCATGCTTTGGCCCCAAAGATTTTAATATATGATAATATTGCGTCTCCTATTGTTCCTGGATACTTTTTCATTTTTTTCATAATCATAACCGTATTATAATAGGATGACTGAAAATCTTTCTGATTTTTTTCACTCCATGGAACTTCAAAGATATTCAAAAAACAATTCGCTAATTCTGAAAATCTTTGTGATTTTTGAAAATAGATATTATAATTTTTGGATAATCTGTAAAAATCCAAAAATTCATAATAAATCTGATTTTCTTCTGTATAATCTTTTTGAGGAATCAGTCTTACAACGTTCGCTAAAACACTATCGGCTCCTTCGTACTTTAATACACTGACTCTCTTATTTCCTTCTTGAATATAAAACTGATGCATAAATTCATAAGCGATGACTGGTTCCCGAATTCCTTCTTGTAAATGACTTTGATACAAAGCTTCCCACTTTATAGCGAATTCTGATTTTTCATCTAACAATGGATAAAAGTTTCTTGAAAAAGCATTTGTTCTTCCTTTTGTCTTTGTCCCAATGATCAAGTCAATCGGGATATACAACAATCCTATATCCTGCTCTGCTACAATATCTGTAAATGATAATATCTCATCCAATACCTGAACATAAGGATATCTGCCTTTAACAGAATCCCCTCGATATTCTTTTAGCCCTAATTTTCTCGCCTTTTCATATTCTTCCAATGCCATTGCTTAATCTCCTAGCAAATCATTTTTATAAATTATATTTTCCCCTTTAACGATACAAAAATCAAATGTTTGCAGATCTGCCTTTAATGTGATGAATTCATTTTCATAACTTCTTGTAATTTCCAGTGAATGTTCTCGCGGAATTTCCACTTTGATTTCTCCTTCCAAAGCAAATGCAGATTCTGTATTTCTTAATTCCATCAACCGTTTTAATTCTGTAACAACTCTTCGTTTTTGCTGCCCTTCTATCTCTTCCATTGAAAAGTAATGTCGATTGATATCTCGACCATTTTTTGTCTTCTCCATAAGTTCAATATCATTTTCCCCTGCCATCATTCCTACATAATACACCTGCGGTATTCCTGGTGCAAAAAATTGAATAGCTCTCGCAAGCAGATATGCTGCATCATTATTTCCAAGTGCTGAATAATAGGTTGTATTTACTTGATAAATATCTAAATTATTGTATGCTTCTGTATTATAGATTTTTTTTACATTTGCTCCTTTTACGAACATCTGTTCTTTTGTTTTTTCTACTTCTTCATCCGGAAGTAAATCTTTTACATCAACGATTCCGATTCCATCATGTGTATCTAACGTAGTAAATTGCTTTTTAGGTGACATTTCTAACCAATGTTTTAAGTATTTCCCTTCTCCGTTATATAATGCATTCAAAACTAGTACAGGAAGTGCAAAATCATAAATCCAAAATCCTTGTTTTGCAATCTTCATCTGAATGCTATAGTGTTCATGGATTTCAGGAAGAATAATCACCTGATATTCTTCTAATATATCTTCAATCTCATGTAAAAGATTCCATATATCCGGCTCTACAAAAAAGCAGCTAGTGTCCGCTTTTTTTACTGCATAAGCAAAGGCATCCAAACGAATAATCGAAGCTCCTTTTTTACACATATTGATCAGTGTATTTTTAATAAACTCTTTTACAACGGGGCTTTGTACATTTAAGTCCACTTGTTCCGCATCAAAAGTACACCATATCTTTTCTTTTGTTCCATCTCCAAATTCTACCTCTATATATGGTGCTCTTGGTTTTCTCTTATAAATTTTATCTACCTGTTCTTGTGTTGGCTCACCATTTTTCCAAAAATCTTTGTAACGAATAAAAAAATCTTTATATTCTGATTCTTCCTTTTTTTCTTTAAAATCATTAAAATATGTTGAACTTCTTGAAATATGATTTACCATAAAGTCAAACATCAAATAATAGTTCTTACTTAATTCTTTAATATCCTCAAAACTTCCAAAGCGTGCATCTACCTGATCATATTGCATCGGAGCAAATCCTCGATCTGCTGAAGATGGGAAAAATGGAAGAATATGAATTCCTCCAACAGCTTTTGCATAATATTTATCTATAGCAGATTTCAATTCATTCAAATCATTGCCTAAACTATCTGCATAAGTGATCAACATGATTTTGTTATTTAATTTCATAAATTTCTCCTATCTTATCAATACTTTTTGTTTTTCATATTGTATCATTATAGGAACAATCATGTACATAACTACATATTTGTTAAAATATACCATTATGCTATATTTCCATTAAATAATAGTACATAACTAGCATTAAGATAATTTCTTTTTTGTGACAGAATTAATCATATGTGTCATTGCTGACTTGTTTATCAGAAATCATTATTCCAATTTTCGGTAATAAACATAAAACATAGGTCCTGTCGTACAAACAGCGATCGTATCTGTGATCGGTTCCGCCAGATAAACGCCCATTGCTGCATCTGAAATAAAATGTGGTAAAAGAAAGATCAATGGAATCAATATGATGATCTTTCGCCAGATCGTAAGGAAAATGGCTTTCGGCGCCTGATCTAATGCCACAAAGCTATACTGGCACGCAACCTGTATTCCATAAATTAAAAGCATTGCCAAGTAAACTCGCATACTTTTATTGGTATAAGCAATCAAATCCATATCATTTGTAAAAATCGATGAAACTGCTGCCGGAGAAATCATACAAATAAGCCAGATCAAAAAGGAACCGCTGACACAACTGATCAATAATAAACGAAATGTTTTCTTTACCCCTGTCGATATTTTTTGCTCCAAGGTTATAACTTAATAATGGCTGTGCCCCTTGAACAAGTCCCGGTAAAAGCAGCATGACAAACTGCATAGCACTCGTTAAAATACTCATTGATGCAACCCGCCATATCTCCCCCGTATTTTTGCAAGGATGTATTAAAACTGATCGCTACCATATTTTCTGTTAACTGCATTAATGCTGGAGAGGCGCCAAGTAAGATGCATGGCCAAAGAATCGACCCGCCAAATCGGATATTTCTTAAATAAAGTTTTAGCTGGCTTGCAGGATTTTTAAGATAATGAATCACAAAACATGTGGTTACTCCTTGTGCAATGACCGTTGCCAGTGCTGCCCCTTTCACTCCCATGTTAAGTCCATTCATAAATACTACATCCAGTACAATATTCGTTACAGCTCCAACAGCTACATTACACATGCTAATCAATGCTTTTCCTTGTGCTGTAATAAATGCATTTAATCCTAAAGTTAACTGTGTAAATAATGTACCCAGACAATAAATATTCATATAGTCGACTGCATAAGTAATTGTATCATCACTTGCACCAAACAATTGTAAAATATTTTTTCCAAATATAAGCATGACTACTGTTATTATTACGGATAATGCGATCAACATCCATGTACAGGTTCCCATCACTTTTTCTGCCTGTTCCTTTTTGCCTTTTCCCATAAAAATAGATGCCTTCGGTGCACCTCCCATGCTTACGAGTGCTGCAAAAGCTGAAATTGCCAAGATAACTGGTGCCGTAACCCCAACACCTGCTAATGCCTGCTTTCCGGCTCCTGGGATTCGTCCGATAAACATCTTATCTACTAAATTGTATAGGATATTAATAAGCTGTGCTGCTATGGCGGGAAGTGCGAGTTTTAAAAATGCTTTTGGCACTGGCATCACAGCTAACAGCTCATCTCCTGATTTCTTTTTATATTTTTCCACAAAACCACCTTCAAACTATTCTTTTGTCTTATTATAGCTTGAAGATGTTTGCTTTTTAAGTAACCATGAAATTTATTAGTAGGCATTATCGTAATTACATATCTGAATTGCTGCACCATTTTCCATAACAGAAAATCCATATTTTTGATAAAATGGTACATTATCCTTATCTTCTAGCATTCCATCGATATACATAAAATCTTTATATTTTTCTTTCACATATTCGATCATCTTCCCTGCGATTCCCTTTCCTTGATAGGCAGGATCTACCAGAACATAGTGAATCTGTGCCTTATACAAACGCTCTGGATACTTGCCTGAAATCCAACCCACTGACAAAAATAACTTCTGTACCTGTTCTTTTGTAAACTTCTTTTCTTCTGTGTATGTAAACATTTTTCTTTCTCTCCTTATCCCCGATGATCACATTTCTGGCATTGCACCATCTCGTTTGGTCCTTCTTCTTTGTAGAAAATATCAGACCACTGGCAGATGCTTTGCAAAATTGGAACCACGGATTTTCCTTTTGGTGTCAGTGAATATTCAACACGAGGTGGTATTTCATCATAAGATTTTCGGTCGACAATTCCATCTTCCACCAGATCTTTTAAGGTTGCTGATAAGACTGCATCTGTAATGTTGTACATTTCCTTACGTATCTGACTATATCTTAATTTTTCATTGGCTGATAGTACACATATAATGCGTGATCTCCATTTTCCGCCAAAGATTGCCAGTCCATATTCTAATGGACATCTTATATCATCTTCTAATTTCTTTTGATATTTCGCCATACAAAATCACACTCAAACTATTCTTTTGCTTTATTATAGCTTGAAGGTGATGATTTTTGAAGTTACTATGAAATTTATTAGTGACTCTTTTGCCTAGATTTCTTTCTTGTTATCTGCCCCTGGTGTTGTGACGATGACTTTCTCAGATGTGATGATCAATGCTCCTTTTGCAGTTGCTGCGCCATGAAACATTTCTTCTACCATTGCCTTAAATGTATCGACAATTGCTCCTTCTGTTACGTATTCAGCTGTTCCTTTAATCTGATATCCTTCAAGGTTCTGCGCATTGTATACAGAAATTGCAATTTTTCCATCGTTTGCTTTGATGTTGTTTAATGTTGTCTCAAGGAAAACATCTCCTACAACTAATTTTCCATCCTCTGTCACATCTTTAAAAGCAACTGGAACTACATTGGGTTCTCCATTTGCACATGTTGCAAGATCCCACATACCTTCTTTTAATAATTTCACTACTGATTCGTTTAACATTTTGTATACCTCCGTTGTTGTTTGATCAATTATTTTGTATACTCATGTTATCGAATTTACTTTTATTTTGGAAGATATTAGGGAATTTATGAGTTGATATTAAATTTCTTATCTCCTCGTTAATATATTTTCTCATCTAACACTTCAATGTAAAAACTTACCGGTCTAAACCCGTCATTGCAACTGATCATCGCTGAGTTTTTGTTTTTCATCCAGCCTTCATAAATATCACTGCCTCCATATGCTAATGTCATAACAAATGGTGAAATACTCTCCCATGCGCTTTCACAAAATCCTTCTGGTCGTTTCCATCCTTCTGTGATAAATACTTGTCCTTCTTCTATATCGCAGGCATGCTGGATTGGATTTTCATACTTTTCCATTAGATCTTTGTATTCTGTTTTCCGTACTGCGGTAATTTTACATCGTTTCATTGATTTCTTCCTTTCTTGTGCTTCCATTGTATGTATATCCGCTTATCGTTACTACAATATTGATGACAATTTATAAATATTAATATAACCCACACCAAGTAAAATATAATTGAATCTGCATTCTTACGAAGGGAGCGACAAGTGGGGAATTGGTCGGATTATGTCTTAAAATTATTTCAATCCACACTCCCACGAAGGGAGCGACTTATCTGCTTGCTTGGTATTTACCTTTTTTTGTTTATTTCAATCCACACTCCCACGAAGGGAGCGACGCTATTGCTATCCGGCAGTAAATACGATGGAAGATATTTCAATCCACACTCCCACGAAGGGAGCGACCGTGCTACTGGTACTACAAGACAACCAGGTTCTATTTCAATCCACACTCCCACGAAGGGAGCGACAATGATATTCTTTCAATCTTCTTTGTAAACAGAATTTCAATCCACACTCCCACGAAGGGAGCGACAGCAATATTAACCAATAATTTTCTAATTTTTTGTTCAATATCACTAATAAATTTTGCCTTATATCTAAAAATCATTCAAATACTATTTATTTTTAGATACAAATTTATTTTTTACTTCATATTTTAAGTGCGAATCTCCCACTCTTTTTATGTTTGCTATATCCTCGCATCACTATAAAATCAATGGTTGATCAACTTGTATTCCTCTGTCTACACCAAAATGTTCTACTTTAGTCTGATATTTATTCCCTAAATAATATAAACGCAAGCTATCCACATTTTCATCTATGATATCATTTAAGAGTGCTTTTAGCATCACACACTGTGCATTATCAACAATGCATTCAAATACAGAATTTTGTACTCGCCTTCCATAATTTTCACATTGCTTTGCCACTTTTCTCAGTCTCTTTTTCCCTGCTGCTGTTTCTGTATTTACATCATAGGTAATTAATACTAACATTTGATTTTATCACCTCATTTCCACAAAAATGCTGGATAGCCATCTAAATCTCCTCTTAAATATCTCGCCAATAACATAGCCTGAACATAAGGAACCATTCCCCATTCTACCTTTTCCTTTAAGAATGGATGTGTGATTACTTCTTTTTTCTTATTTTGCCATTCCATCAGCAACTTTTTTCTTGAATCATCATCCATTAAAACTGCACCATTTTCCTTTTTAGTAAAATTCTTTTTATTTACAATTTTTTTATTAATCAACGATAATACAAATCGATCTGCATAAACTGCACGAAATTCTTCAATCAAATCTAATGCCAAGGATGCTCTTCCAGGACGTTCTGTGTGTAAATATCCAACGCAAGGATCCAATCCAACAGACTCCAATGCAGACGTAATCTGATTTGTTAATAGTGTATAAACAAAAGACAACATTGCATTCACATTATCCATCGGCGGCCTTTTACTTCTGCCATGGAAAAAAAAATCTTTTTTCTGCTGTAAAATAAGCTCATCAAAAACACTAAAATAAATACTTGCCGCTTCTCCTTCATATCCCCTAAGTTGTTCCTTAGATTCTGCATTTTGTATATATTGTAAAAATGTTTTTAATTGTAGTGATGCCACTTTTACCCGTTCCTTATCAATTTGCATTGCATGATCTCTGATTGCGCGTTCTAAAACCCACCTTGCATTATATACTTTTCCAGAAATGCAATTTTTCGAAATTTCCAAGCTACGTTTTTCGTCTTTACTACTTGTATATTGACGATCTCTCAAAATGACATTTCCACGTGTTTTTCCAGTTACTCGTGCTAAAAATTTTCCCTGTGGCGTTAAATAACAAAGAGAAATATTCCGATCAGCACATGCACCCATAAGTGCAGGGCTTGTCCCTCTGTATCCAAAAGAAACGATTCCTTCTAAATTGTGTAATGGCACCTTACCAACTTCTTTTTCTCCATCATAAATAACAATTGTTTCTCCATCTAATCCCAAATATCCATTTTCGGACATTACATATAAAGTATTTAATAATTTTTTCATTTCCTGTCCTCCTCAAATATCTGTGACATATATTTTTTCACGGAAACTGTTTTCTCTAATTTAGGAAGACAAAGATTTTTTAATGAGCAAGATTGGCATGCCTTTGTCTTTTTTACTTTAGGAGTATAATTTTTCTTATAATATTCATGCATCTCCGAAAACATATTCTCAACTTCTTCTCTTAGTTCTGATGAAAAATACACTTGTTCTCTCCGTCTGGTTTCTCCATAAAAAATAGCTCCTTCTTCAATCCTTGTTGAAAACATCTCCTCCAAACACATCGTCTGGGCTGTCAACTGAAGTATATCTTCATCTGACTTCTTGGGTTTTCCTTTTTTATATTCTACTGGATATATAGAATATAAGTCTCGATGACCAAATAGTTTAACGCCATCTTCACATTTATGGAATTCCACAATATCACATTCTCCACTAACACCTAATGTTCGTGAAGAAACTGGTAGTGCCCGAACAATCAATGTGTCTTTTCTTTTTTCTTTCAGATATGGATCATGTGCTTTCTTATGCATTAGTTCACCTACAACTGTATGTATATTTTCTTCCCATTGTTGTTCAATATGAATTAACGCCCACTGCCTCCTGCAAAACTTAAAATGTTGTATTCCAGATATCATTAAATATTCTTCTTCGATATATTCCATGCAATCATCCCTTTTTTATTCAAATCATCTGTTTCACTTCCACCGAATCAGGAATATTTTCTCTATTAATGTAAACTTCATAATCTTGATATTTTCTTGGATATTCAACATCATCCTTTCTCTTTACTTCTACAGAATCAAACAGCTTATATGCAGGACAATCCCCTAATTCTTTACTATGTTTAAATACTATTAATTCTCGAACTGCCATTTTTCCTCTTGCAGCGGAATGATCATTTTCAAACATATTAATAATAGCTTCCCATAAAAGTTCCAGATCATCTTCTGAAAAACCTGTCACCTTTCTTGCAAGATTCGCTGAAATGTATCCTTCTGCACGATATAAACCATATGGCACAATACACTTTCTTCCCATTTCTGTATTCTTCTTCTCTGCATCTTTTTCTGTTGTAATTGCAACTCTTGTAATTGTTACTTCCTGACTGATAATCGGATCAATACTTCGTGCAAATCCAATTTGAACAGGTCCTCGTACCTGTCCACAATTTAGTGCAGCTTTTACAAATGTCGTCATAACTGCTCCAAATGTCCTGATATCATAAAAGTTATCACACATATAGTCTCTTAATTTAATATCAACATCTGGATCTGTTTTCTTTAATTTTTTCACGGCCTCTTTAATTTTTTTATCGTCTGTTTCCTCAATACCAATACTTTCATATGCTTTTCGATCACTTCGATTTAATGGAACATCCTCTTTAATATAAATTTCATATCCCTTTGAATCTTCTTTTACCATTTCAACATAATTACGAATCTTGCGTTTTAAACAAACATCTGTAACTAATCCAAGCCCACTTTCCGGATCAATTCTTGGCATATTCCCCGCATCCGGATCTCCATTTGGATTTCCATTTTCCACATCAAATAGTACTACAAATTCATATCTGTTTTTAATTGGTTCTCCCATTTATTTATCCTCCTTTTTTTCATACTTTTTTTGCATCTGATGATAATAACCTAATATAAATTTTCCTTGCTCTTCTAATGGTAATTGCTTTGGAAAACCATCTTTTGTCATTTCAATTTTTCCTATAATTTCTGTCAAACTTATTTCATACCACTTTTTCTTTTCTGGATGTTCTCTTTCTAATTTTTTAGTATGACTATTTTTTAGTTTAATTAAAATAGGGAATACCAATGCAGGCGTAGCACATGCAGAATTAAAATAACGATCCCTAATTGTTGTATTAATTCCCGGATTAGCATCCTGCTGAATAGATTCCAACACCGCAAATAATCTTCCTAATACATATGCCTGATCTTCACTTTCCTGATTTAATGCCATATATTTTTCTCCTTCCTTCCATTTATAATTTTTTATTAACACAGCTTTTATAATCGCTGCTCTTCCACTTGTTACTTTTCCTTGTTCTGAACGAACTCTCAACACTGTACTAGTATATAAACTCATGGGATAACGATCATTTGCCAATATTGCTTTTAGTGTCATTGTTATCATATTAGAAAACTGCTTTTCATTTTTGGCTTTTGAACTTACCGTCTCTAATAACATTGCCTCAATTCCTAAATAAATTCTATCTTTCCATGCAGGTTGTATAACTTCCATTCGCTTGTAATGTTTTTGAATATTATTAAGAATTTCTCCAAATGTATTTTGGTAGAAAAATCGGACAGATAATCTTGCCGCATTTGGTGCTAAACCAAGAATATAAAATTTTTGATTTGGATTTATTTGTATATCTTCTGTGTCTATCCATATATCTTTCTCAAGATTTCCAAATACCTTCTTTAACTCATCCTGATTATCTGGTTGTGGATTGATTAACGTAAAAAAAGTTCTTTGATATGTTTCTTGTGCAGATTCTGCCCAATAAACAATCATAGAATCTCCCAATCGGAGTGTATATTCTTTTTTATTCAGAAGATAATTCAATGCTGTTGTATACGCAAACTCCGCATATTTTCCAACTGGAGCATTATAACTCTGTTCTTTTCCATAAGATTCAAATGCTGTAGCGTTAAACGAAACTAATGCTGCACCACTTGATTGTGCTCCTGGAACACCTTTTATTCCTCTATGTATACGTGCAATTTCTGTTTCTTTTCCTGTAACAAGACATTTACCTATTTGTCCTTCTTTTATTCGTTCTTGATAATCTTCCCATGTTTTTTGTATTTCTTCATCATCTTGTGCATAATGATCTCGCATTCCAAAAATAATATTTCCGCCATCATTTAATTCTTCCCAACGCTCCTGCACTTTTGGATTATCTTTTGCTTTTTCTGGATCCCATTTTTCAAAATATTTGCAGATAGCCTTTGCAAGTATACTTTCTGTATCCTTTAAAATCTCTAAATGTTTTTTCCTAGAATCTTCAAAGCGGTCTTTTATATCAGAATTTGTTCCTTCTATATTAATTCCCATTAAATATTTTGCATTATCACATAAAAAATATGCAGGTGGACATTTTCCACTTCTTGAAAACATTTCTGGCACGCACAAAATCTGTGGTTTTAATGCTTCTGTCTTTAATGAGATAATCTGTTTTACCGTTCCATCTTCTTTCAACTCAATCATATAAGATACCCTGGTCAGACACCAACCTAATTTAGGTATTCTTTCATCCATTGGTTTTTTATCATTTTGTTGAAGAAGATCTTCGTAATAGCGTACTAATGATTGTAATATCACCGAATCACCTCACAATCTCTAAGATTCAAAACTCCTCTCTTCATAACGGCTCTAAAAAACATAGGTTCTATATGATTGCTGTCACTATAATCCATATCATATAACATAAATCCTAAATCTTTTTCTGGTACTTCGTCATAAATTGTATGTATTTCATCTTCTTCACATAAACAAAATTGTGCTGGAAATTCTCTACAGCCAAAATATGGCATATGATAGCATTGACCTCTTTTCAAGCGTCTCATCATGATATCTTTAAATTTCCCTGGATTATCTGAAACATTCGCTTTTTCCGTCATTTCAAAATGTGCCTCAATCACATATGATACATCACATAAAACCAAAGATGCTCTTTGTACAATTTCTTCCTTTGTATTTAAATAGAGTTTTTTCTTTCCGCCATTGTATACTTGTAGGGCGTTACTTGCAGATATTTTACTTTTTACTTCGTTACGTCGTACACTGGTAAATCGAATTGGATTTTTTACATAAATCTTATCAATGATCCATCGAAGTCCTGGATGCCAGTAAATCGCTTCTAAAATCCCTCTTGCAGCAGATGGGGTCATAACATCATATGAGCATCGTTCAACCTTCATCTCTGGCCTGCTAAAGAGTGCATAATCTCCCCATACCTGAACTTTGACTCCCTTTGCCATCTTATAATACTTCTCCTTCCTTATAGCATGCTGCTATATAATCTCGTGATTGATAATAAAAATCCGTATTATAATCCGAAATCACTGCATCAATCCATGAATGATATACTTCCCAAATTCCTTTCATTATTTCATTATCTGTATAACAATCCTCAATCAATCGCTCATACACTTCTCCAATGTCCCAGTAATCTGGCACTTTGTATCTGCAACTTCCAACATTATCGTAATTTCCATCTTGTATCCGATATTCTTCAATGAATTCCATTGCTACCTTCTCAATCGGCTCACAATGGAATACATCTGAATAATTATAAATTCTTTGAATTGTATCTTTCCCTAGATCTTCCACTATTTTACATCTGGTTTCTTTCTTTGTCCGTCCTATATATTCAATCAGACTACATGTATAAAATAATGCGTTATTATTTTTCGCTGCCATCTACAACCTCACTTCCTATATACTTCAATGTATCCAATGCAGATATTGTATGAAAGCTAATCTGATGTGTTGGATGATTAAATTTAGCCAACTCCCAAAACGCTGCTCTAGAAATTTTCCCATCAATATAATTCTGAATATAATTGTAAATGGTATCATCTGCCATTGGTCCTTCTACGATATCGTATGTATGTGGTTTCCCACTTCTACACGCTACAATAAAATCTAACCATTCTTCCGACATCTCCTCAAATATAAGATATTTTAATTCATAATTTGGTGTATATTCATAAGAATTTAAATATCCCTTTATCCCATAACGGCTTGCCCAACGCTTTGCCTGATTCGGAAGTTTTGTACAATAAAATCCAAAATAAAAATCTTTATGATATTGTGCTTTTCGAATTTCTGGATATTTTACAATTTCTCTGCTTCCATGGTACAAAATCATATCTTATACTCCTTCCTTCCTATAATTTTATTTACGTATTACTTTATAAGTTGACTATACTACACTTCTTTATATTTATCAAGCCACTTTTTAATATTGTTATATAAAATTCTATTGAAAAAAATTAATATATAAAATACTATTGAAGAATTAATTTATTACTGTATATTGCTATTTTTATTAAAATCCTTTATACTAACTTCGTCTAGGAAACTAGTGGATTGAAATAATAGTATTTTTGATAATGAAAATGTACAGCGGTGTAAAGAGTTTAATCTTTACACCGCTGTATTATAATCTTCTACACAAATATTGCAATTCCATTATCCATCGCATAATCCAATCCATAATCTTCCGAATATTGATCCATTGACACAAGTTCATAAAAATCTTGAATATCCTCTGAAACTAATTGTAACATACCTGCACCATTTAGTTTGCCAAAGAAATCACCATAAATTTGTACGCAATATTGTCCTGCTTTTCGCATTCTCTCTTTTGACGTTCCTTTTGTTTTAATTTCATCTAAAATTTCTTTTGCCTCTGGTTCTTTACAAATAAAAATTGTCTTTGTCTCCTGCTCAATCAACCGAAACTCCTTTGCAACCTTTGCAAAATTATACTTTCCATCATGAAATTCTTTCATAATCTCTTTCTTATCCAAATTTCTACCGTGAAATTTATATAGTCGCTTAAAATAATCCGTAATACATTCTAAATCAGATATATCTTCATAATCCTGTACAACAGATTTTGTAACATCAATCTTTTTCTGTTGGCTAGGTATCACTTTTGAATCTTCAAAATCATATATATACACCTTACTTTCTTCAGTACTTTCGTTTCCATTTCGGTTACAACGGCCTGCTGCCTGAATCAATGAATCAATACCTGCTATTTGTCTATAAACACTCAAAAAATCCAAATCAACACCAGCTTCTACAAGACTTGTGGCTATCAAAATGCATCGATCCTTATTATCCAATCTTTCTTTTACATTTGCTAACACCTTTTTTCGATGTTTCGGATACATCGTTGTTGATAAATGATATACTCCTTCCGACTTTAATAATTGGTATAATTCTTGAGCTCTTTTTCTTGTATTTACAATGCATAATGCCCTTTGTTCTTTTTTTAATCTTTCTGCCATATTTTCTTTTGAAATATTACCAATATTTTGATATGTCACCCGTCTAAAGAATTCAAATTGTTCTTCCATTCTTGGACATAATTCAACAAATTTTTCTATTTGTCCAAAAAAATTATCTAATGATGGTTGTGTTGCTGTACACAATACTATGCTTGTCTTATAATTTTGTACTAATTCTTGCAGCATTGCTGTACATGGAATAAGATAATCCATCGGAAGCATTTGTGCCTCATCTAGAATAATTACACTATTTGCAATATTATGTATTTTTCTACATTTTGATGATTTATTCGAAAACAGAGATTCAAAAAATTGTACATTCGTAGTCACAACGATTGGTTTATCCCAATTTTCACTTGCAAGCTGCATTGGTCTAAGTTCTTCTGAATCTTCATAATCTACATTGCTGTGATTTTCTAATACATTCTCATTCCCTAAAATTTCTCGAAATACCTCTGCATTTTGCTCTATAACACTGATATATGGAACAACATAAATAATCCGATCCATATGATGTTTCACAGCATGATTTAGTGCAAATGCAAGCGATGCTATTGTTTTACCACCTCCTGTTGGAACTGTTAACCGAAAAATACCTCTATCTCTTTTTCCTTCTTCTATACAGTTTCTTAATATTTCTGTTCTTCTTCCATTTACCGTATCAATATCGTTATTTTTCAACCAATCTGAAATGCGATTTTCTAACTTTTTCAATAGAATGTTCATACTTTGACCTGATTGTCGTTCCACAAGCCCATTTTTCATAAAATATTCTGTATCCAAAAAATCTGCATCTACTAAGCAGGAATAAATCATTCTTGTAAATGTACTTAATGAAAAATCTGGATTCGAAAGTGTGTTTATATCGAACGGTTCTGTATAAATCTCTGGAATTTTAATTTCTTCTTGATATGCTTCATAATTATATATTTTCTTTTTATATCTTCCACATAAACTTGAACGTTCAGCAGTGTTCCCATAGTCTGGAAGTCCTGCATGATGTCCTGCAATACAGTAATCTAACACTGGCAAATTTATTTTTTTACAAAGCTGTGCCCCTGCTGTCGCATGATCTACCATATTATTTGTACTTCATTAATCTTTTTTTGAAACTCTTCTGAATATTTTCCAATATCATGAAGCATTCCGCCACAGTATCCCCAATCTTTACTTCCAAACTTTTCTGCAAATTGTCCAGCTAATATTGCTGTTCCAATTAAATGTTCCTTAATTGTTTGTTCCCTTTCTCTATCTTTATGTGCAATATACTTCATCTTATCATCCTTTTCCTTTCATTTTCTCCATATACAACAAAAACCCCACGTAAAAACGTGAGGTTTAAGAATGGACTAGGCGGGAATCGAACCCGCGTCCAAAAGCCAATTCACATGAGGCTCTCCCATTACAGTCAGTCTTCTTTCATTCCCTCTACCGTGCTCCGACTAACAGGATCACAGCTTCAGTAGCTTCATCAATACTTTAACCGGCACAAAGCTTGACCGGTCAAGGGTCCTGCATGTTTGAAGCCAGGATTCCAGACTACAGGTGATCTAGAGCTGACTGCTGCAAACTAGGCAGCGTACGCTAATTTATTATCTGCGTTTATATTTAAGTTTGTACCGTAAGGTGGTCCCTCCCAATGGCTCCTCAAGCTTCATAACCCCTGTCGAAACCTTTACTAGCCCGGAATTAATAAGCTTGATTCGAGACTGAGAGCCTTCCCAGTCTCGAAATTATATTATATAGTCTCTTATATAGGATGTCAAGTCTTTTTGTATAACTTCTTATACAATCTTTAATCTTCCTTGAAATTATCCAAAGTTTCTTACTTTGAAGTCTCTCTGTGCTTCTCTTAACTGATCTCTCTTTGAAATATCTTGTCGTTTGTCGTAGAGTTTCTTACCTTTGCATAATCCGATCTGAACTTTCACCAAACTTCCACTAAAGTATACTTTTAATGGAATCAATGTATATCCCTTCTGATTGATCTGTCCGATCATCTTGGAAATCTCCGATTTATGCAATAATAGTTTTCTTGTACGAAGTGGATCTTTGTTGAAGATATTTCCTTTTTCATAAGGGCTGATATGCATCTGATGAATGAACACTTCCCCATTATCAATATCAATAAAGGATTCTTTGATGCTGCAGTGTCCTTGTCTTAAAGATTTTACTTCAGTTCCATGAAGTACGATCCCTGCTTCAAAACTGTCTTCTACAAAATAATCATGTCTTGCTTTTTTATTATTTGCTATGAGTTTAATTCCATCCGTCTTCGCTTTGCTCATAATCATCATCCTCCACTAACTCAAAATCAATATTCTTAAGCATCATATCCACATCTTTGACACGGATTTTCGCCTTCTCTCCTAATTTAAATGTTCTTCCAGTTCTTTCTCCTACCATGGAATAGGTCTTCTCATCATAGTAATAATAGTCTCCCGGAAGAATGGATACATGAACCATTCCTTCGATCGTATTTGGAAGTTCCACATAGATTCCCCAGTTTGTCACACCGGAAATGATTCCTTCATGTACTTCTCCGATTCTTCTTCTCATGTATTCCGCTTTCTTAAGCTTACATACTTCTCTCTCGACTTCTTCTGCACGGCGTTCCATCTTAGATGACTGTTCTGCTACTTTTGGCAAAATTGCATCGTAATGACTGAATCGTCTTGTTGTAAATTTATTATGCAAAGTTTCCTTGATGATCCTGTGAATCTGAAGATCTGGATATCTTCGGATCGGTGATGTAAAATGGCAGTAATATCTTGTGGACAATCCAAAATGCATAGAGCTGTATGCAGAATATTTTGCCTGTTTCATAGATCTTAATGTCAAACGGCTGATCAATGGTTCTTCTGGTGTTCCTTCGATCTTTGTCAGTAACTTCTGTACTTCCTTTGGATGAATCTCATCATGACTGCTCTTTAAGTAAATTCCAAAGTTTTGTAAAAATACCTGTAACTTATCAATCTTCTCATGGTCTGGAATCTCATGGATTCGATACAAAAATGGAATCTCTCTCCAGTAAAATTCTTCCGCGATCGTTTCATTGGCACACAGCATAAAATCTTCTATAATCTTTGTTGCTGCATTTCTCACCTGTGGATAAACATCAACTGGACGGCCTTTTTCATCTAAGATGATCTTAGATTCTGGAAAGTCAAAGTCAATACTTCCTCTTTCATGACGACGATATCTTAAAATGTCGGATAATTCCTTCATTAACTCAAACATTTCTACAAAATCTTCGTATTTGTTACGTTCTTCCATATCCCCATCCAAGATTTTAGCTACGGATGTATATGTCATACGATGATCGACGTTGATCAATGTCTCTGCGATCTGATGATCGACAACCTTTCCACTTGGATCAACTTCCATGATACAACTTAATGCCAGTCTGTCGCATCCCTGATTTAAGGAACAGATTCCATTCGATAATTGATGTGGAAGCATCGGAATCACACGGTCTACAAGATATACACTTGTTCCTCGTTTTAACGCTTCTTTATCTAATGGAGAGTACTCTGTTACATATTCGGAGACATCCGCGATATGTACTCCAAGTAAATAATTCTTTCCTTTTCTTGATAATGTGATCGCATCATCTAAGTCCTTCGCATCTTCTCCATCGATCGTTACCATTGGCCAGTCTCTGATATCCATACGGTCTTTGTAGTCAGATGCTTTGATCTCAGATGGAATCGTATCAACCTGCTGTTTGACATCATCTTCAAACTGGGTTGGGATTCCATAAGCTTTGACAATTGATAAAATATCAACTCTTGGATCATCTTTATGTCCTAAAACTTCAATGATCTTTCCTTCTGGACTTCTTCTGGCATCTCCATAATCTGTGATCTCTACCATCACTTTAAATCCGCTGGTAAGATTCTTGCACTGAGATTTGGATACAAAAATATCACTGTCAAATCTTAAATTATCTGGAATCACGAACCCAAAGTTCTGGTTTTTCTGAAGAGTTCCGACCACTGTCTTGATTCCTCTCTCTAAAATCTTGATGATCTTTCCTTCTTTTCTTCTTCCAGAAGTTGGATGATCGTCCAATACCTGCATTAAGACCGTATCTTCATGGAAAGCTCCATTCATGTTCTTCTCATGAATGTAATAATCGTCATCTTCCCCTTCCACAGTCACAAACCCAAAACCTTTGCTTGTACAACTGAATGTTCCTTTGACCGTCTTCACACTTGGCGGCATGTATTTTCCACGTTTACTTACTTCAATCGATCCTTCTTCTACCAGTTCATTCAAAATCTCAACAAACTCGTCACGATCTTCTGGAGCTACCTGCATCAGGTATCCGATCTCTCTTTGTTTCATTGGCTGATAATACGGATCGTTGATCAACGCTTTAATTTTCTTCTTTCTGTTAAATCGTTTATCTGTCATTACGTTCTCCTGTATATTTAAATCTTCTTAATCTTTTTATGGAAATTCTCTTCGACATAAAAAGCACCTCTTAAAACAAGTTTAAGAAGTGCTTATCTTTTCTCTAAATAAATCTTGAGCAAAGGATTGCTGCTGTTACGAAAAATACGATCGTAAAGAATGTTGTCACTTTGATCAGTGTTCCTTCCTTAGAACGCCCTTTGTTCTTGCTCCAGTATGTTCCGCTATCTGCTGCACCGGTTAAAGAACCTAATCCCGCCTCTTTTCCTTCTTGCATTAATACTAATATGATTAATAAAATTGATGCTATAATAAAAATTACAGTTAATGCTGTTTTCACGATATGCCTCCTAATATATTTCCATTCACTGTGGTTCATTCTAACATATACATATCAAACTTGCAAGGAAAACAACAATACTTTGCATAATTTTTACATTTTTATCCTTTTACCAGCCATATTTTGATAAGCTTCCAAGCTCTTCTTCAATACGTAATAAACGATTGTATTTTGCAGTACGATCAGATCTGCAAGGTGCTCCTGTTTTGATCAGTCCTGCATTCGTTGCAACTGCAATATCTGCGATCGTCGTATCTTCGCTTTCCCCTGATCTATGAGAAATGATTGTTTTGTAGTCTGATTTTGCAGCTGTCTCAATGGCATCTAATGTCTCTGTCAATGTTCCAATCTGATTTGGCTTGATCAAAATACTGTTTGCAATATTTTCCTTAATTCCTTCTCTTAGCCGTGCAACATTTGTTACAAATAAATCATCTCCAACTAGCAGGATCTTCTCTCCAAGACGGTAGGTCAATACTTTCCAACCTGGCATATCTTCTTCATTTAATCCATCTTCAATGGAAAAGATTGGATAATCTTCGACAAGCTTTTCATAATACTGCACCATTTCTTCAGAATTTCTTCTTACTTCCTTGCCTGCCATCCTGCTTTCTCCCATAAAATGATAAACTTTCTCATCTTCATTATAGATTTCTGATGCAGCACAATCCATAGCGATTGCTATTTCTTCTTTTGTTTTATATCCTGCCTGTTCAATTGCCTGCACCAAAAGATCTAATGCCTGTTCTGAGCTTTCCAGATTCGGGGCGAAACCTCCTTCATCTCCAACACCTGTATTTAAATGATTTCTCCTCAAAATGTATTTTAATGTATGATAAACATCAGTTCCCATCATCAAAGCATCTTTGAAAGAGTCTGCACCAACTGGTGCAATCATAAATTCCTGAAAATCAACGGTATTATCTGCGTGTTTTCCTCCATTTAATATGTTCATCATTGGTATCGGAAGTTTGGATGCAAAGCTGCCTCCGAGATACTGGTATAACGGTAAACCTAGTCCACAAGCGGCTGCCTTAGCAGTTGCAAGTGATGCTCCAAGGATTGCGTTTGCCCCAAATCTTTCTTTGTTTGGGGTTCCATCTGCTTCTAACATGATCTGATCGATCTCAATCTGATTGAGTGCATTTTTGCCAGTCAAGCGGTCTGCAATCTTGTGATTCACATGATTAACAGCTGTTTCAACACCTAATCCACGGTATCTTTTTTCGCGGTCTCTTAACTCTAACGCCTCATATTTACCTGTGGACGCACCAGAAGGGACAATTGCTCTTCCCAAGGCTCCATTTTCTAAAAGTACATCGACTTCTACCGTTGGATTTCCTCTGGAATCTAAAACTTCCCTTCCGATAACATTTTCAATGCATAAACGATTTTTCAATTTTTGTCACATCCTTCTTTATGAAAATAATAGTGGTATTATTTCCTTGGTTGGATGTTTTTATACATATCACTAATATCGATCAAATATATTTCTTTTCCATGTTGCACCAGCATCTTCTTCTCTTTTCCTGCCAGATACATTTGCGTATCATCTCTAAATTTCTTTGGCAATATAAATTTCTTATATGTCTTATTTCTTAGATTACACAAATAATCATTGCCTTGATCATCATCAAATAAAACATAATCTCCAGCATCATCAATAATATGTACTGTTTTGACATCTGGAATATCAATGGATGTTTCATATGCCAGATGTTTTAAATGTAACTTTCCTTTCTTTTCTTTGTATACATACCATTCGTTATTTGAATATTGTTCTTCTTTGGAGCGGTCATCCCATTGTTTTGTCGCTTTGGCTGTTTTTAGATTAATTTTATTCCAGACGTTGTATTCAGAATTTTTTGTCATGACAGGATTTCCCATTGCTACAATCTTGTCTTTTCCAATAAAACAAATTTCTTCATTGTGTGCATATCCACTGATTTCTGGCTGTTTGGTTTCTTTTCTTGTTTTAAGATTCAATGCACTCCAATATCCTTTGCTTCTGTAATTTAACAAAATCCATTCCCCATCTGGTGTCATCTCCATATTGCAGATTTTGGTGTCATCTGTAATCTTTGTTACTTTTCCTGTTTTAAGATTTAATTTTGCAATACATTCTTTTTGTATGATATCATCTTTTTTATTCATATGATATAAAGAAACATAAATCGTATCTTCATCCCATACTTTCCAGAAAATATCACTGATATTTCCTTTCACATTGTATACATAAATTTCTCCACGAATCACTGCATACTGAAATGAAAATTTCCTTCCATTATAAATTCCATGGAACCATTTTTTCTCTGGTTTTAATTCTTTTAAATGATTCCCTTCAATTGTATATACTTTGTCTGTCACTTCGACATCGTATTTTCCTTCGTAATGATACTGACAGATAAAGCTTTGGTTGTGTCCTTGTTTGATTTCCATGTTATCTTTTAGCACAATCTTTTGGGTTTTCTTATGATCGCTGACATCTTTGGTTTGTGTTACTTTATATATCGTCTGTGACATAAATGTCTTTTGAATCCACTGCCGAAATGTTTTCGATGTCGCTGCTGCCACGCTAACACTTATTCCTAAGGTCAGAAAACAGATCAATGCAATCGTTGCTGCTTTAACCATTGGTGTCATTTGCTTAAATTTTAATTGCTGTTTGTGGTTTTGATTCTTTCTCTTTTCCATATCTTTCAATGTTTCCATCAAAAATTTATCATCCACTGCATCGATTGCCTGAAATAATGTTTTTTCCTCATCCTTATTGTCTTTCATATTTCAAATCCCTCCTCTTTCAGATATTCTTTTAACTCTTTTCTGATCCTTAACAGTTTGACTGACATATTCTTTGGAGTTATTTCATAATCTCTCGCCATTTCTGAGACCGATTGCAAAAACCAGTATCTTCTTAAAAATAAAATTCTTTTTTCTTTTGGCAGTTTCTCTATGAACTTTGCAATGATCCATTTTAATTCTCGTAATTCGATCTGATTTTCTACATTTTGTTCTTTGCTGATGCACTCTTCTAATTCTTCCAGTGAAAGATCATACTGGCTGTTTCTCTTTTTTGCATGATGATATTCATAGCGTTTTAATGATAGATTTTTTATGATCCTACAGATATACGCTTTGAATGGGTTCGGTTTCTTGGGCGGTATCTGATTCCACAAGGTAAGCCATGTATCACTGACACATTCTTCACTGTCTCTGATATCATTTAAGATTCCCATGGAAATGCTTGTACATAATCGTCCGTATTTTTTATCTGTTTCGTGAATTGCTCTTTCTTCACGGTTTGTATATAAATCTATGATCTTTTGATCTTCCATATCCTTGCCCTTCCTTTGTTTATTTTGATGATCATCTGGTTATATATACGGAATTATTATATGATACTACATAGAAATTTTAATTTGCTGGTTTGATGACGGAAATTGTTGGTGGAATATTATAAAAAGGGTTATCTGTCTGCGACGTGCTCTCGCTCGACTCACACGCAGCTGTACTAAGCTCCTGAATGGTCTAACGACCATCCACTCACTAAGTGCAGGCGTGTTCCTACGGTCTCAGACAGATAACCCTTTTTATAATATTCAAATAATTTACGTAATCGAAACCACTACCGAATGTGCATGGAGAATGATATTGGATGTAAATTAATTTTTTCAAGACAGAAGATAAGTGTTTATTATATTCCCAAACATCTCGATAAATCGGTGCTTATGCATCTCTTTAAATTCCCGTTTACGAATACAAAAATTGTTAATCAATATCATATAACATACACACTGTATAGTGATTTGAATCACGTAAATTATTTGAATATTATAAAAAGAGATCATGTGTCAGCAACCGTACGGACACGTCTGCACTTAGCGAGTGGATGGTCGTTAGACCATTCAGGAGCTTAGTACAGCTACGTGGGAGTCCGAACGCGAGTGGGTTGCAGGCACATGATCTCTTTTTATAATATTCCACCAATAATTTCTGTCTTCAAACTACAATTTACTATTCAACTACAACTTTGCATATTTTCTTAAAACAAGCAATTCCATATTTGATAAAATTTTTCATACCATCCTGCTTTAATTTTGCCACATAATCTTTCTCTTCAATCTGTTTCAATGCCTTTTCACATGCTGCATCCAGATTTCCATCCTCTGCGTACTTTATCTCGATTACGATTCCTGTTCTATTGGTCGGAACCTCCACTAATATATCGCTATAACCAATTCCTGATTCTGCATTTGACTTAATCAGCCAGTTTGATTTATATCCTAGAAGTCCAAGCAAAATACCATGATAAAAATTTTCCTTCTTTTCTTTTGCAACTGCTGTATCACGTATACTGATCGTATTCCAGAGATAGTCTCCAAAAATCTGTTCTATCCTTTCGGAATCTTTATCTACAAATGCACTGCAAAACTCTTCCAATGTTTTTCCATCATTTCTTGATACATCAGAAAACCACTCTCTGATCTTCTTTACAAAAAGATTTCGAACCTCTCTATTAGGGATTACCAGACGGTATTTTCCACTTTCTGTATGTCCATTATGCGTTAAATATCCTGTTGTAAAAAGAACACTCCATAAATTTTCTATGCTTTTATCAAGCTCATCATAGGTAAGTTCTGGTACAACATCTTTCTCAATACTCTCTCCTGCTATCAGACATTCTATCTCATTTTTCGTTGATATATCAGCCTTATCTATAAATCTGCGAACAATAGCATTACCACTTGAGTTGGACCAGAAATCCTGTGGTTTAGCAGCAGCATCTAAATATAAGCTTTTACAATATTGAATTACATCCCATGGACAATATATATCAATGTTTCCAAAATGATAACCGTCATACCACTCTTTGACTTCTAAATAATGATCTTTAAGATTGTAATCATTCAATATTTTTTTGACCTCAGCATCTGTAAATCCAAAACTCTCATCATACTGATCATTCAAGATTGATAAAACCTCAAAATTATTAAGACCTGTAAAGATGCTTTCCTTAGAAATCCGCATACAACCTGTCAAAACCGCAAACTGTAAACTATCATTGGTCTTCAACGCCATTCCGAAAAGACCTCTGATCAATGACACCATCTCTCTGTAAAAGCCATTCTGAAAAGCCTTATCCAAAGGGACATCATACTCATCAATCAAAATGATCACCTTTTTTCCAAAATGCTTGTACAATAATTGCGACAAAACCTGAAGGCTTGATATCAGCATTTTTTCATTCATTGTATTCATACCATTATTTAATGAAATAATAGCTTTGTATCGTTTTTTCTCATTTTCTGACAGATGTTCACTATCTTCCAAAAATCCAAACCGCTCTGCTTCTAGACCTATCAACTCTGTCATGCGATACTTGGCATCCTCAAAAGTTAATCCATCCACACTTTTTAATGAAAGGAAAATAACCGGATATTTTCCCATATACTCTTCACAAAGTTCTTTATTTTTTGTAATATATAATCCATCAAACAATGATTCGTCTGCATCTATTTCAAAAAAAGAGCGTAACATACTCATATTCAAGGTCTTACCAAAACGACGTGGACGTGTAAAAAGAGTAACCTCGCCACCTGTTTCCACCAACTGTTCTATAAGCTTTGTCTTATCAATATAATAAAACCGATTCTTTCTGATTTTTTCAAAACTATCGATTCCTACTGGCAGTTTTAAAGTATTTACCATATAAACCTCCACGAAATGTTCAAAATCCGCTATACTTTGTCTTAAGTATAGCGGATTTTTATTTTTAATTCAAATACACTTTTATGCTTCTGATATTAGATACCTTTACCCTTAATCACAGATTCCAAAAAATCAACATATTCTTCAAACTGTTGAATTCCCATCTCTGTGATTTCATATTGTGTTACCGCTTTCCCATTCATTAGTTTCTTTTCAGATTTAACATATTCCCAGCTTTCTAATTTCTTCAGCTGTATACTAAGATTACCGTCCGATGCATTTGTTAATTTCTTTAGTTCTGTAAAAAGCAATTTTTTTGTGATCAGATGACTGATGATCAGTAGTCTGAGTTTTGAACAAAATGCTTCCTGTATTTGATATTCTTTCACCCTGTAACATATCCTCTTTCATTTATAATCATTCTTTTCTTATACATTTTGCTAATATCATATAGCCAATAATAAGCATAACATAATAATACAAATCTTGATAGTGTATCACGATATTTCCAATTGATAATTCCTGATCTATCGCAAACGCAATCAGGTAAACGACTAAATTACCTATCGCACATACAGCATATATTTTGTTATCACGTACAAAACTGACGATTAAAAATGATACACTTAATAAGATAATTGCTGAAAACACCTGTAAATTCATCAACATTTCTAACATTTTTCCTGCCTGAGAAGCTTCATTATTTAATGTAAATGATCCGATAATTCCTGCAATCCATAAAATGACTGGGATCACAACTACAACGCTTCCATAAATATAAAGCATCGCCTGATAATAATGATTAGTATTGCTTTTTTCCTCTTTGTACATTCGGAAAATATAATACGCCAGATAAACAAAACATATCATTCTCCCAATATACATTTCCCTCACGAATCCTTGATATAAACTGACGATTAAATACAACACAACGGTTATCATATTAATAATTGCATAGCTTTTAAAAAATCCACCTAATTGATTCATTGGATTCTTTGCTCCATCGATTGCTGATCGAATCATTTTAAAATCTTCTTCGTATGTTTTATTGTCCATCTTCTCTATCTCCTTTTGTTTTTAAAGTTCCTTTATTTTATAAAGTATATATTATTATATTTTATTTATATTTTTTTGTCA
>ERZ791834.107-NODE-107-length-75814-cov-6.54823_pt1 | contig 75814 bp, 68 predicted proteins | sample MGYA00510293_ERZ791834 | MGnify/ENA primary metagenome ERZ791834 (study PRJEB30046, sample SAMN00715253) | human gut metagenome | study: EMG produced TPA metagenomics assembly of the A metagenome-wide association study of gut microbiota in type 2...
AACCTGACGAATTTCTCACTTCTGAGCCGAAATAATTTCATTCAAAAACTGGATGAGATGAAAAATACGGCCAGCACCTTTGATATCGAAACGCCGGATACGGTGTATTACGGGTACGATCTGACTCACTTTGACTATTTTGTTGGTTCTTATCGTGGGCAAACGCTGTTAATGGCGAACTGTACGTTTGAAGAGATTATGAACGGCGGGGAAGTCATGCTTTCGAACGCGGTGATTGAAGGGCCACCCACCGACAACGCAAAAACGAATAATGGTAGTGCTGCGTCGACAGAGATAATTACCGGCTCTACTAAAGAGGCGTCATTGAGCGATGTAAAAAAAGCCTGGTCCAGCGCTAACTCATCGTTATCAAGCGCGCTACAGTCCACAGGGGGTGCGATAGTCTCCAATGTTAATTCTGCTGCTGAGTCTGTATCTCAAGTTTGGGACAGCACATCTACGGCGGTATCAAAGCAGATAAAAAGTACGGTCTCAGATTTTCTGGAAAAGGTAATGTGAAATGCAGGAGATAAGTTTAAAACCTTCTCTCTCGCAGAAGGTTTATGTCACGCTTGGCGGTCAGAATTGCGCTATTAAACTTCATCAGCGCTCTACTGGTTTTTATGCAGACCTTTATGTTGATGAAAAGCCTGTTATGCAGGGTGTTCTTTGCCTGAACTGTACTTACCTTGTCAGATATAAATACTTGGGATTCAGCGGCGATCTTATTTTTGTTGATACAAAAGGGGATTCCGATCCTTCTTATGATGAGATCGGAACCCGGTTCCGTTTGTATTACGCAACAAGTAGCGAGGTTGGTAGATGAGTTATAAGCAGAGGGAGCTAACGGTCTCTTTCACGCTGGCGAATGGTACCTTTGATGGTGATGTTGGTGACACACTAACGGTTAAAGGGTTTAAATGCGAAGCAGCTATCTCTGCTTTTGGCGGAGCAACAGGAACGATACTGGAGCTTAGCCTATGGGGACTTTCTCTGGATAACATGGCTAAGTTGACAACTAACGCGCAAAAAATAATTGCCTCAGAGCAGAATGCCATTCGGGTATATGCTGGCGATGATCGTGTTTTTTCCGGATCAATTACTTCAGCAAGAATCAATCTTAATCAGATGCCGGACGCTCCGATAGAGATTACAGCAGCGGCTGCTGGCAGGGAACGTCTTATCCCCTGTGAACCTACGTCGATTCGTGGTGATGTTGATGTTGCAGATATGATTCGTGCCCTTGCCTTTAAAGTAGGTCTTAAATTTATCAATGTCGATGTAAAGGCTACTCATAGTAACCCTTATTTTGAAGGGAATGCTGTAGCCCAGATATTGAAAATTGCAGCGGCTCATAAAATCACAGCAAATATCGACTTCGGAACGGTAACAATTTACACAGGTAAAACGCCTTCTGATTCTGTTGTCCCTTATATTTCTCCTGCTACGGGATTGATTGGGTATCCTATTTTTTATGATCAGGGTATAAACTTCCGCTGTATATATTCTTCGTCTTTAAAACTAAATACTAAAATTATCCTTGAAACTAATCTTCCGCATGCTAGTGGAGAATGGATTGTTCAGGCTGGTACGACTCATTATCTATCCTGCAAAGTTCCTGGTGGGCTTTGGGAAACATTTGTCGTGGCAGCTCCAGGGTTTCTAATCAATGGGAGTGATAATGTTAACCAAGCAGAGTCCTGAGAATGCTTCGTGTCATGGGAATGCTGTTTTAGCTCTCATAGCCGAAGCGTCAAAAGGAAATATTTTTGCAGATATAGTCATCGTGAAAGAAGTAAAAGATGGGGCCCTTACTGTCTTCCCTTTAGTAAGCGGAACTAACGCAACTGGAGGGGAAATTAAGAATCAGAGTGTCTATGATATTCCTTTCATACAGTACCAGGCAGGAAACAGCGCTGTAAAAATGACTCCAAGGGTTGGTGATATTGGCTTGGTGATAGCCTGTGACAAGGATATAACAAATGTCAGAAAGTCGAGGAGAGGAGGACCAGCGCCGACTCAGCGCCAACACTCATATTCAGACGCGGTTTACATAACAGCGATCGCCAGTCTAAATGGGGAGCCTACCGAATTCGCGGAATTTTCTGGTGATGGCATAAACATCAAAAGCCCCGGTGTGGTGAATATCAATGGTGTGAAAATCCATCCTAACGGAAAACTTCAGTTGGTTGACGGTTCCATCGTTGATGGTCATGACCATGGCGGGGTAGAATCAGGAGGAAGCCGTACTGACCCCTTGGAGCCTTAACAATGATAAAAAAATATTTCCTTCTGGCGATTTCATTTTCTTTAGCTGGCTGCGTAATGTCTCCAGCCGATTACATTGATTATCAAAAAGCAAATAACTTTGATAAGACAAAATTTTCAACAAACGCTGGCGGGATGCAATCCGTTTCTGACTTGCGAGAAATTTACAGAAATGTGACTGGTAAAAATCTTCCGGAACAAGACACTAGTGATTGTCGAAAGGATAAAAAGTGTTACTTCAACAGATACAATGATCTTCTTCACGATTTAATGTACCAGCGACAGATAGAAGAGCAGAAAAGGGAGGGCGCGAAGCTTGCCCAGGAAAAAGAAGCTGAATGTCAGGCCAGTAAAGAATGTATGACGAAAAGAAAAATTGATTCTGCCTCCTATGATTTAAATAGCATTTATTACAGCATCATGGCCCAGAACCCTTATCTTCAAGCAGATTACGACGGCTTTATCAGGCGCACATGTCGTGGCGCTGGAGTAGGTCAACGTAACGGTATGTCGTTGGAGGCATTGCAACAGAAAATTGATTTAGTTGAAGGCATTGCACCACAGACCAGATATGAGATTAAACAGATAGCTGAGGCTTGCTGGACTCTAAGTAAATATGGAGTCCCTGACGGAACCACTCAGATTAAGCCAATGTACTGACTGGATAAACTTCCAAACCAGGTAATGAACCTCGCTCCGGCGGGGTTTTTTTATGGGTGAAATTCATGAAAACCACCTCTTTACTGCTCGACCCTGAAACATGGGATCTCGTCGTTGATGATCTTGGAAATATTGCCACGGTGGACAACCCCTACGCTTGCGCTCAGGACGCTGCAACGGCATGCCTCGCTATCCGAGGAGAGTGTATTTACGAAAAGGATACCGGTGTTAATTACAAAGAACTTCTGAACGTTAAGGCCAGTACAGGTGCAATGGCCGCAGCACTTCAAATCGAAGCACTGCGAATGGACTACATCGCCCAGGCAGAAGCGACTTTGGTTAACGACCGCAATACTCGTCGAACATCCGGAGTAATCGCCATCGTCGATACTAACGGACTAATTTCAAACATCGCACTGTGAGGGGAAAATGACCACAATTTCTACCGCGGTACCATCGGTAACCTTCTCTACAAGCGGGCTGGATGTTCCTGATGAAGGCGATATCCTCGCGGGTCGCCAGGCTGACATTAGTTCTGCATTCGGTTCCGCGCTAAGTAACAACTTAAAAACCCCACAGGGACAACTTGCAGTAAGCGACACTGCCATTATCGCCGACAAAAACGATCAGTTACTGGCCGTCGTGAATAACATGAACCCTGATTTTTCTTCCGGGCGATTTCAGGATGGGATCGGACGCATTTATTTAATCGACAGAATCGCTGCAGTTGGTACGGTTGTAACGGCTACCTGTTCCGGTGCTGTTGGAACTCTCATCCCGGCAGGTTCCTATGCAACGGATAACAACGGCTACATGTATGTTTCGCTTGCCGACGGAACGATCGGAGCAGACGGGACAGTTAAAATTGAATTCCAGAACCTGACCACTGGCCCTATTGCCTGCCCGATTGGCTCCCTGACAAATATCTATGTTGCGGTGAGTGGCTGGTCGAGTATCACGAATGAGACCGCAGGTGTTGCGGGTTCGGACGTTGAGAGCCGTGCAGCATTTGAATATCGACGTCGGCAGTCTGTTGCCCGTAATGCTTTCAACACTACCGCCGCCGTGCGAGCGCAGATTCTGGAGGTGGAGGGCGTTCTGGATGCGTATGTTATCGACAACAAGGAGCCTAATCCCGTAAATAAAGGCTCCACGAACTATCCCCTTCTTGCCAGCTCTATTTATATCGGCGTTTACGGTGGTTCTGCTGAGGATATCGCGGCCGCCATAAACAAAAAACTCCCACCTGGCACTGTCATGAATGGTGATACCACTGGCACGGTATACGACACGGAAAACTACGATGCGCCGTATCCGGATTACACCTACAAATGGAAAACGCTGGATGCTGTCAGTGTGCATATCAAAGTTGAATATGAGGCTAACGACGGACTGGCATCAGATATCAATGATCAAATTAATAAAGCCGTTCTGAATGCGTTTACAGGGGCTGACGGCGGTACACGTGCGCGCTGTGGGGCCCGAATTTATGGAAGCCGGTTTATCGGTCCGATTCAGGCGCTCGATGATCAGAATATGAACGTTCTTTCGGTACAGGTCTCCCTCGATGGGACAACGTGGTCCAGCGCCCTGACCATTGGTATTGATCAAGAGCCTACGCTCGACGAAACAAACATTATCACGGAGGCAGTCAGTGAATAATGTTGAATGGACTATCTACGCAGAGTACGTCAACTCTGAGCGGCTAAGGTCGCTTATTGATACCTTCAATGCTTCTGTCGCACCAGAGGACTGGATAGACACGTTCTACGACGTTGTTTTCAACATTGAGACCTGCGAGGACTACGGGCTGATGTGTTGGGGGAAAATTGTTGATGTGAGCCGGTTGCTTACGGTGACGCCATCACAACAATATTTCGGTTTCGGGGAAGCAACCAGCACCCCGGCAGAACTTACTGATCCCCGGCCATTTAACCAGGCACCATTTTATACCGGTGCGCAGGACACAAACACGGTTGTTCTGACCAATGACGCTTACCGAAAACTCATCATGTGTAAGGCCATGGCAAATATTACGGACTGCACAGTTCCTGTGATGAATCGCATGCTGATGTATATGTTCGGTGATAGTGGTCGCGCTTATGTGCGCGATGATGGCAACCACGTGATGAGTTACGTCTTCGAATTCACCCTTTCAGAGTCGGAGCTGGCAATTGTGCAAAGCTCCGGTGCGCTTCCATCCCCGCCAGGGGTAAAAGTTAATATTGTTCAGGAGGTCTGAATTGAACAATTCAGCCATACCATCTCGTCTGTCGGTGGTTTTTTCGGTAAATGGTGACAAGAATACGATCCCGACAAATTCAACATCCGAAACACTGGCTCAAGGGCTGGCTGCGATGGACTCGGGTTTCCCTCCACTGACTAGAACTGCGTTATCAGCAGGCGGTAAGCCCCCACAAGGACAGGATTTCAACGGTATTTTTAATGATATTTATACTCGTCTGCAATGGTCTGCTGCCGGGATGGGATACCCTTTTAATGCAGGTTTCAATACGGCAATTGCAGGGTATCCGAAAGGCGCAGTAATCCCATCAAGTAATTACGCAGTATCGTGGATTAATACCGTTGATTCTAATAATACAGCTCCGGAAAAAACGGACGCTACCTCATCCGGATGGATCCCATCATGGGGTTGTGGCTCGGCCACCATCTCTATTTCTACCGCAAACGTAAAAGTGACGGATCTGCAGGCAGCTAACCCTCGACTAATTCTCACTGGTGCTTTGACTGGAAACAGGATCCTCTATCTTCCCCCTTGGGTAAAAGACTGGACTATTGAAAACAATTGCACGGGTTCTTCCTACTACGTCTTGCTAAGCACCGTAGCAGGTGGCGATACGGTTAAATCATCGCCGGGAACTATCACGCCTGTGCATTGTGATGGCGTTGGGATCAGTTCGTTGCTTGCTGCAAATGGCAAAAGTGTATTCATGGCATCTGGCAGCTTCACCGTTCCCGATAACGTCACCAGAATCAAAGTAACCATTGTAGGTGGTGGTGGTTCCGGCGGTGGATGCCAGGGCTCGTCTGTGAATGAAACAATAGGTGGTGCTGGTGGGGGTGCAGGAGGAACCGCTATCGCGTGGCTGACAGTATCACCCGGAATGGTATATGCGGTTACCGTAGGCGCTGGTGGTGCTGCTGTAACGGGTGCATCTGGAGGCAATGACGGGAGAGATTCATCTTTCGGGACGTCAATAATTGCCAAAGGTGGCCGTGGTGGTGGTTATAACAATACGGCTAATGGGGGTGGCGCTGGCGGTTCAGCTACAGGTGGTGATATCAACATTTCCGGAGGGGAGGGGGCTGATGGGCAAGCCGGAGAGTATTTATACCCTGGGAATGGCGGCGCATCATCAATGGGTGGCGGTGGGCGCGCAGGTGATAAAGGGGGTAATGCTGGCAATGCTTATGGCTCTGGAGGCGGTGGTGCATACGATACTGCCAAAAGTGGTACGAGGTATTCCGGTGGTGCAGGTAAACAAGGCATCGTCATCGTAGAGTGGTAAGCAGGTGTAAATATGTCAATAACAGATACCCAACAGGCAGCGCAGTTTTCTGCGAATGCCGCGGTTAGTGCTGCCGAAGCGAAGCAATATTTACTGCAAGTAGAGCAAGGCTATCAGGACATTAGTAAGGCTTCTCAGGAAGCGATAAACGCAGCCACTGATGCCGAGGCTTCAAAAAATGCCTCGGCTACCTCTGAGGTTAATGCTCAACAGTCAGCAACAGAAGCCAGTGAGGCAAGAGATGAGGCAGTTGCTGCCGCATCAACGGCTGCTGAATTTGGCGACAATAAATTTACTTTTTATAAAACCTCCAGCGATCCTGATGGTACGCTCGCCGGGTTAGCGGCCACGACCAATGGGCAGTCATTCCGCGTTGCACAGGGTGTGGACGGATCAGATGCGTTCATTACCTACCAGAACGACAATGGTGTAGCGGTAGCGCAGGCTGCACAGCCTGGAACCGCAGCAGTAACGGGGACTATTCGCGAATTTCCTACACTGGAAGCAGCACAGGCAGACGCAGAGGCTGGCAATATCCCGATTGGGTCAACTGCTTATTACCGGAGCCCTGATGATGATGCACTTGCTATTGAGGTTATCAATGACAGTGGAACGCTGTCAGCGACAGGCAGAGTAACGCCCTCTCAGGGGTATGTAGACAGGGTGATAAACACCTCAACAGCCAACGGAAATATTGTAATCACTCTTGACGCTGACGCCAGTCCCGTAGAGGTTCGTGATGATTTTGGCGGCGTGAATATTCCGGGGGTTCCTGCTTCCGTACAGGATATTTTGCATCAGGTGCAGAAGAGCGCCGCCCCGGCAATCCTCCGCCTGACTGACGCTGAGAACGCCGCATACGCCTCTGTTGATGAGTATGGCGGTATTCATCTTCCGGGTATGCCGGAGAGTATCCAGGCCATGCTCACTGGCATGAAGCAAAATGTAGACCGCTTGAGAAAGCGCGGCATGGTGCTGGATGCCAGAGATTGTGGCTTGAATGTGAAAACCGGAGAAGATGCCCAGCGGGCAATACAGCGGGGTTATAACTGGCTTTCAGGCAATGGCGGCGGCACTCTTTATATACCCCAGGGATATTTTAAGCTGTCAAAACCTGTCACCCCGCGCTCAGGTGTTTCCCTCGTGGGGGCCGGTCAGAATGCCACTGTCCTTCTTCCTTTCGGATACCTGGCGGCAATCACCTACCAGGGGGCGGAAACCTACATTGAAAACCTGCAATTCTCTGATTTCACCATTGATGGTGAAAATCAGCAGTTACACCCTGTAAATGGATATATCCCTGACATAAAGGGGATTTACCTCCAGTATTACCGGAATACCAATTTTGATCGCATTACCATCCGTAACACCGGGGCTACCGGGCTGGGAGTGGATATGCCAGACCGGGTATCCATTACCCGTTGTCTGGTTGAGAACTGCGGCAGGCTGGCGGAACGGGGCGCGCTGGGTGCCTCCGGGTTTGGCCTTGGTACCAGCTTTCTGAGCAGTGAACCGCTTTTTGCCAGCCAGCTTGTAGGCCGTAATAACACCAACTTTGGCATTTTCTTTGAACCACAGCGCGGAACCGGAACGGCGCAGGATGCGATCGTCACTGACAGCACGTTTTACGGTAATTATGCCGGGCTGGCAGATTGCGGAATTGAAGGGCTCATTGCCGCTAACCTTAACCTTCGCAATAACCAGTATGGTTTTGTTGCAGAGCCAGGGACCAATAACGGTGGTAATCCTGGATTCAGGGGTAAATTAGACAACTTAATCATCAAGGGGAATACGTCACACGGTATGTATTTTAATACCGGGAAAGGCGACACCATCATCGGGGAGTATGCTATCACCGGTACGCATATCTCAGAAAATGGTGAGGACGGAATTAATATTCGTTATGCCACGGAGGTGATGAATTCAAGCCTTCGCATTTCTGACTGTGATATCAACGACAATGGCAGACATGGGGTTAACTTAGAAGCTGGTCCGGTTGTTAATGCTGACATCATAAATAATCGCTTCTGGAATAACGGGAAAGTTACAGCCGGTAACGGTATTAACAGCAGCCGGGCAATGACGAAATGCCGGATTGCTTTTAACAGTATCCGTGATAACCAGGCGGAGCCAACTCAGCAATATCCGGTTTCCATTTCTGGAGACATGACAGATGTGGATATCTCGTTTAACCACTGTGCGGGTAATGCGCTGAACACCCTCAACCTGACGGGCGCACAAACTCGTGTAACCACCATCAGTAACCCAGGGATTGCATAATGACAACTATTGTCCAGAGTAATATGAAGTTAAAAGGGAGTGTAAAACTTCCTTCCGTAAATGCCCCTCTTCCGGAGGGCGCTAACCTGTTCGCCGATTTCGCCACTGGCCGCTATGTAGTTAAACATACCAGTGGGAACGTCATCCGTTCGGCTTCCCTGACAGATATCCTTTCTTTTACGCGAAACTCCACAGCTACCAGAGTGGGTGAAAGCGGATTGATCGAATACCTGCAGGCAAACGAGCCAGCAGTTGATTATCATCCTGTTACCGGGGAGTGCCTGGGGATCTGTGCGGAGTTTTCCAGTACAAACCGAATCGCCTGGAGTGAGGATTTCAGCAAAACGGAAAGCTGGACGCCATCAGGCGTTTCAATGACAGCCAATGATGCGATAGCTCCTGACGGGAATAAAACTGCTACTAAAATTATTGAGGCCGCGGGTGCTTCGGCTACAACCCGACAACTGGTGGCCGTTACTACCAGTGATGCGGTAGCGGGATCACCTTATACGTTTTGCATTTTTGCGAAAGCGAACACTGCCGGTGTAGTGCAGCTTGCAGCGCAAGGAGCAGTAGCAGCAACGGCATTTGCAAACTTTGATCTGAAGAATGGCAGGATTGGAAAGGTATCCCCGGGATCTGCGACTGTCGGTATGCTTCAGGTAAGTATGGAGCCTTACCGGAATGGATGGTACCGGATTGCAATAACCATCACACCTAATGCGGCAGCTTCGCCGCAATTTACTGTCGCTCTGGTAAATGATGACAGTAGCGCGGGCGCCGTACCATCCTATCTTCCGGCCACGCCTAAATCGGTATGGATCTGGGGGGCACAGCCAGAACGTCGTGACGGCTACTCATCATACATCCCTGCTGCCGGAGGGGAAGCCACACGAGCCAGCGCGATGTGTACCACACCTTCTACCGCGTCGTTCATTTCGACTGAGGCGGGCACAATTCTTGTTTCAGTGGTTCACCCGCATAGCCTGCAGATGCTGAGCGGCCGATATAATTCTCTGGCCTGCGCTGCTGTTCTGGATAACACCGCATCAGGACCGCATATCCGCTTTGCATACCGCCAGCCAGCTTCCGGAACAGCCATAGGTACGCCTGAAGGGGCAGCGCTGGGGGTTGTGCCAGATAATTCAGGGACCGCTCAGAACCTTGAAGTTCCCAGTCTGTCGGCTGTCGCTGACAGTGAGCAATCCTGTATCTATTCGTTCGATACGGCGACACTCACCACGAAAGTATTTGACGGGTTCAACTGGTACGAGCGGAATGTAACGGCAATGCCACCGGCATTAAACCGGCTGACTGTGGGGCGTTCAAATATGGATGCGAACAACTATTTCAACGGTCATATCAGAAAGGTGATTTACTGGCCTACTGCTTTGAGTAATGAGGAAATGGAAGAAGCATTATCCTGGCTCTGATGAAGTCCCACCCGGTAACCGTATGCAAAGGTTACCGGGTGGATAATCGCAAGTGTTCATGCCAGGCGATCGACAGGATCCTATGTTATTTTTTTGAGGGATGCGAATCGAATATTTTACGAAAAGGATCTAAAAAACTGGTATGTGTTTGAAACTAATGAAATGGATATGAACGCTGTATAGGTTGTAATTTGCTCGATGTGGATTTAACTTATTGATTTGTAATGGTATTTGTATTGTTTGGCGAATACAGGAATCGTGTTCGGTCTCTTTTTATCTATTATTCAGCGAGTTATACACATCCATTGTTAATGCTCATCCGGCTGAACGCTGAGCTTTTTCCCTTATATCACAACAAAGTTATTCTTAACATTCCCTTTACAAAAAAACGTGACAATATAATCAATAGCTCACGGTAACCAATACCGTATCACTGTACACCCCAGCAGGTTGATTGCTCTGTGAGGCGTTCACCCGAGCTTTGAAGTTTGTTTGCTGTGCGTTGCCATTTCCCACCAGGCTGACATCTGCTGTTGGCGTCCAGGCGCTACCGTCGGTTTTATAAAGCTGATATTGCAGGTAATAATTTGTCGAATTAATCGTTTGGCTCATTTGCCGCCAACTGCCGTTAAGGGCGTTGATGCTGGAAAGGTTAATGCTGTATGCCGCATTCTGCGTGCAGCGGATAGTTAACTGCCCGCTGACCTCGCTAAAAGCGGCTACCAGAGCCGCTGTGGAGAAGGCGACATCGGGCGCGTCATCAATATAGCAATAGTTAGTCACGTTCATAGTTATAAGAACTTGTGAAGTTAACGTGCCATCGTCCGGTACGCAGATCCCCAGCGCGCCTATCAGGCAATAGTGATATTTCCATTCAATGGTCAAGGTGTCGTTATAGGTTCCCGCAGGGATATTACTTCCTGCTATTGTCTGGAAATAAAGCGGAATGGTTCCGTCACTGGTATTAAATAAGCCTAATAGATCAATCAACGCGTTAATGGTCCAGGGGATTGCACCATCAATTTGATACGACGGGTTACAGCCGGCATCTTTACAAACTCGATAGGGGATCCAGGCGTTGTTAGCGCTGTTATAAAGTCGAGGGATTTTGCCACTTTTATTTGCCGAATCTTTGAGCGTTGCGGTAATGGTGCTGGTTGAAAAAAGCGATAGTATGTTGGTACAGCTAAAGCCTGCACCGGCGCTTACCCCTTGCGGAGTTGCCGCCACATCAAACGATCTCACTGAGCCAAAATTAGGCGAGCTAGGCTTAATCTTGCAATCTGCGAGTATCAAGCCGCTGTAGCCTGAAATAACGAGTAATGAACATAACCAAAGAATCGCTTTCAAAGTCATCTCCGTTCATTCTTAGCCACAGCTTAGTGGGCCGATACGTTGTGGCACCGGCGTAGATTCCGGCAGCGTGAATAAAGCCCGGCATTCGCCGTTAGCCGTGTGAATAACTAATTGGTTTTGCTGGTTTAGATGGGTAAACCACACCAGACCGTCATAACCGACCACGCCAGACTGCTGGCTGGTAAGTTCCTCAACGGCCGTTCCCAGCGGCAAAGGATGACCCGTTTTATCAACCAAAGTTATCGAGGCCGAACGCACGCGTGTAACCGGGAAATCAACCAGCGCACCGCTGGCTTCCCGCACCGCAATGCGTTTCTCGACGACTTTAGCCTCAACGTCGGTTGGCAGCGGCAGAGTGTCGAGGGTCACTTTGCCCGGATACCAGGCGGCGGCCCACGGGATCAGCAGGTGCCCGCTATCGTCGGTAGTGCCGACTTTTCGATTTTCATAATTGACCGCGACGTCCGGATAGCCGACGGTCGAGACGACGATAAATGAATCGCTGATTCGTCGCGCGAAGAACAGGCTGCTATCCATCATTACCACCGAGCCTGCTGCTTCAAACCAGCCCTGATTATCATGCTGCGAACCGTAATAACCGCCGCTCAAGGTTGAAACATCATTCACCCAGGTCAGATCCGCCTGGCTGTAGCGATCTCCACTGATGGAGTGGGCTAAATTCCAGCCGAAACCGCCTTCCGCAGGGGCGGAACGATTGTAGGCGACGTTTTGCCCCCACTCGCCGGAGCTGGCGCGCTGGCTGCTTAACTGCAGTGAACCGAAACTGTCGAAGGGAATGGTTATCTGCATCATGCTGGAGTAGGTGTCTGCCTGCAAATCGCGGTTGATGCTCAGGTTAAAGCTGCTGTTCCGCCACAGGCTGCGGCTCCAGGAAAAGTTCATCAGCCGGGTGCGGCTGTTGTCCTGGGCCTGGATATCGAAATATCCGAGGCTAAATGCGCCAAGCACTTTTCCCCATGGGCTGAGACTTAATGTCGCCTGGTCTGACTGACGGCTGAGGGTTGTCGTTGAGCGATAGCTGGAGAGATTGGCGAAATTCTCGCTGCGTTGAATATGCTGATAGTTAATCCCCCAGATATTGCCGTAGTACGAATAGCCCGCGGAATACTGGTTGCCCTGCTTATCACCCTGGCTCGCACTGGCAGACAGGCTCAAGGTGCCAATCGTGCCAATAGTGATGTCGCTGCCGATACCGCCGTTGGTTAATCCTTGCCGGTCTTCAGTATGCGTTGACACCGTCAGCCAATTGGTCAAGCCATAGCGATAGATCGCGCTGACGGCGCCGGCACCGTAGTCGGCGTTTTTAGTGCCGTAATTATTACGCAACGCGCCGAGGGTAAAATCGAAATCGCTGAGTCCCTGGCGTAGCAGAGTGTTGGAGACATAAAAAGGCACGCTAGTGGAGACCTGGCGGCCAAGCGCATCGGTTGTGACGATAGTCGCTTCGCCGGCGCCGCTGATGTAGGGTACGTTGGTGAGAGTATAAGGGCCGCCGTTAATTTGCGTTGAGCTGGCTTTGTAGCCGTTGATAAAGAGATCGACACTGGAGGGGACCGCCGCGCTACCGGAAAGATTGAGCAAAGGGTAGGTGATCAGGTCAGGGCGTACCGCAAAGTTACGGCTGAGACGAATACCGCCAACACGTACTGAACTACTCCATGTTAAAGCATTACTTACCACATCCCCCGCCTGATAGCTGAGCAGACTTTCCGGGTCGCTATATTTCCACAGCGAATCGTAGCGAATATAGCCTTGTTGGCTATCGTCGTGACGAGATGACCAGTTCTGTCTGATCATCGCATTGTTTGAAAACACCCCGGCTGGGCCGAAAAGGCGAAATTCCGTCGAGGTGCTGGTGGTTCGCTCGCCGCCAGAAGAAGCCAGGCTATAGGAATCGTAGTTAAACAACAGCCCAGGGGTACTGATCGCCTGCAGATACTCCTGCTCGCGACTATTACCAATATGTTGCTCCGGCAGCCAATTATCCGGAACGGTTAATTTCAGCATTTGCCCGGGCTGGTCGTAAACGACCTTGACCTCCGCTATCTCTCCTACGTCAACCAGCGTTTTGCCGTCGGGAACAGGGATCCACATCTGCTTGAGTACCGCAGCAGAGATCCAATAACGATCATTAATCACTTTCACCGGCACGGTACCCACAGGCGTGTTGCCGTTGACGGAAATGCCGAGATACAGCACGTACTCCTGCTGTGTGCCTGGCGTGGCCGCAGGTGCGGGTAACGAATCATAGGTAGCCGCCCAGGCCGTTGCCGAAGCAATAGCCAGCAGACCACCGGTTCCGATGAGAAGCCTCATGGTTAACGCGCTGCCGGAATTTCCACCGCCTGACTATTATCAGTCAATTTCGCAAACAGGCGCATCCCGGATGCGTTCGCCGCGCGGCCTGATGTCGGGAAACAGACGCGACGTTTAGCCAGCACATACCCCAGTAAACCCTGAGTTTGTTCGACCTGCGGCTTTCCTGCTGATGTTGACCAGTAGACATTACTCAACCTGGCGTGTTGATTCCCGGCATTGTTAATACACAGATTCTGACCGCTAAGCGACCAGCTTAGCGCGGTTCGTATTGGTTCGACGCTGCTTTCCAGCTTCAGCGGTTGCGCGCCTTGCCCGTAGATAAACAAAGGCAGTACATAGCGCATGCGCATATTCAGGCCGGCGGAACTCTTGTCAGTCTGTTTTGTCGGCTGCGCCGCGGGAATTTCATCAATCACGATTCGATATGATTTTTCCTGGCCGCTGGCGACCGGAGACACACGCATCAGGCGAATAAGTTGACGTTGTCCTGGCTGAACATTGGCGAACGGGGGGCTGGAGACCACATCGTTTTGATCGGCATAAAGATCTTTAGATTCTTTTTGATCCCAACCGAAAATGCGTAGTTGTAAATTTACCGCCGTCGCGCCGCGGTTTTCCAGCCACAGTTCAGAGCCTTTATCGCTGGCGCTGATGGTTTGAAAAATAGGCCACACCAGCACCGAGCTGGCGGCCCAGGCGTTAAGACTTATTGATGAACCCAGCAAAACAACAATACAACGATGAATCATATTCAACCTGTCTTATTTTAATAGGTCAGCGTGACCGTAACGGTATCAGTGTATGAACCTTGCGCCGGGAAGCCATTCGTGGCAAAAAGGCGGCCATAAACCGTATAAGTTTGTGTCGTGTTGGGGAATGAGGCGACGCTGTAGGCTTGAGCGCCAGTCCCCCAAACGGTAGAGCGGTTAGCATCCTGAAAAAGCTGGTAAGCCAGCGTACTGCCGGTGGCGTTGGACATATAGCGTTGAGCCGCAGAGCCGCCGTTGACGCCATAGTCAAGCGCCAGCGAGATCGCCATCCCCGGCGTACACGCGACAACGATAGAGCCCGCGCCAGCGGAGCTGGCGACATCAACATTGCTATAAAGCGATGACATGGAGCCAAAATTTAAGGTGCCAAAATCAGCGCCAGGGGTCCCTGTTCCGTTGCCAAGCAGGCAGCCGGTCGTGATCTGCGCGGTCACTTTGAAGGTTTTCTGCGCACTGTCAGCCCAGACGGCTGTGGTCGAAAAAAAGAATATGAGTAGCCAAATTGCGCGCAACATGACATCCGTTTCTCCACAGCGTTACCAGGTTAATGTTGCAGTGACCACGTCCTGGTAGAAACCCTCAGCAGGGGCGGTTACGCCGCCTTGATCTGCCGGCAACACCCGGGCATAAATCGGGATTTCCTGAGCGCTACCCGTCCCCGTGATACCGATACCGGCACTGGTAAATTCAGCCTGACGGGTGCTATTTGAGTAAAGCCGGTAGGCAATTTGATCGCCGTCGGCGCTTTGCATTTGGCGCAGTCCGGTTGTCCCTACATGCTGACCGTTATTCAATGTCAGCGTTGCGGGAAGGTTATTGCTACAGATGATTGAGACCGCGCTGGCGCCGCCGCTGCCAATCAGATTGCTATCTATGGCGTTAACCAAATCGCTATAGGTGCCGAAATCAATGGTACCCCAGCTGTTTACGCCGCTTGCGCTGGAACCATTGGTGACGGTACATCCCGAGCCGATAGTCAACTGCACCCCGACCTGACCCGTCAATGTACCTGTGGTTAGCCCTGCTGCAGCGACCCATGGCGCCTGAACGAGAAGCGCTGTTGTGATAAAGATACCAGGCAAAGTGCGCGAAAAAGTGTGGACGTTCATGATGAACCTCTGGATTGAAAGCCGCTAAGTAAAACCCTGTTTTTGTGAAGATGAGATTAATCCCATTAATCAACATATAATCGCTGTCTGGAAAAATGCTTATTTTTTTATATTTGTCTGTTTTATTGTTATTAATGGTGTTTTGAGCTGGTTTCTTGTTTTTATATGGTTTTAACTTCTTGTTTATGATTGTTTTTCTGTGGTTTGCTCTGAATTTTATGAATAGCAGAAAGGAGGACTTAGTATAATTTTTGCAATTGTCGTGTTAGCGCATATTTTTGGCGAAATGCCAGGGAAGAAGTTAGTAGGGGGGGAGAGTAAAAAAACAACAGAAAGAAGACACCTGCACGCAACCAGACCCATAGTGCAGGTGAAAGGTGGGTCTACATCGGAAGCCGCTAGTATACATATTTGTATGATAAATAAAATAAGGCAATGATGGAATGCTATACCATTAATGCGGTTTGCGTGTTGAGCGATGGAGTTATTCTGGGGTGATTAACGTTGGATAGAGTGAAGTTTCCAGATAGCTGACCAATACCCATATCTCGTCACTGAAAATAAACCACAGGGCACTGCCTAAAATAAGCAGGATAATCAGTAGCAGGAAAATTTCAGTTTTACTCATGGTGTCAATGGCCAACTTAAACCGATTATCAACAGGCCACGATATTAACCAAAGTATCTGCAAATGAAAACGCCGTTATTTAAAACGGCGAAATTTTTTCGTAATAAGAGATGAATATTTATTTTACGCGTAGCAGATTAGCCACCTGTACGGCCATATCATCCATTAACTGGAAACGGCGGCGATATTCGGCGCGTTTTTTGCTGGCGATACTTTCCAGCGATTTCCTTTCCAGCTTCAGCGGCAAGCGCCAGCGGTAACTATCGTCACGCACACCTTCAATTGATTGCCAGAACTCATCGTAGCTGGCATGGAAGTGCCGACCTTTGCTCAAACGATAGCGCAGAGCGCGGAATACGTGGCCATTATCGCTGACGGCGTAAATAGCCTGAATATTGCTTTGGCCGGCCAACAGCCAGATGAATTCCAGCAGCAGACGTTTGGGGAACAGGCCGTAGCAGGTGCGGGTCGCGTGTTTAATTGCGTCATGAGAGACATTGCGGCGCGGTCCCTGCAGTCCGCCGATGACCAGTTGCCACTCTCCTTGATGGTGAATCACACTAAACGTAGCGCTGGCTAACAGTTGCTGCTGGCTATCGCGAAGCCAAAGAGTCGTTTCACCTTCTCGTTCGGCTTTGCCGGCTGACGAGGCAAAGAGCGTGAAGGCCGCATCATCTTTAGCGGACAGGGTCAGTAACGGTCGTTCTGACGGCGATATCATGGCCGTTGCCAATCGGTTCTCGCCCAGCGAGTCGACGTACTGATAGTGGCTAATGATAGCCTGGGAACGCTGACGGGCGTTAAGGTCGCGCACTAAATACTGGCGATGTACTTTACCTGGCAGCGTAGCCTGCGCCGCCAGCAGTTGGCGGAAATCACCACGCGCAGAAAGGGTGTCCAGCATCTCGCGGGTCGGCTGATAGAACAGTGCCGTACGCAGCAAAAATTTAAGCCGATAGTTGCGCTTTTGCCAGATAGGCGCGGGCGTGATACGCCCCATTACCAGATCGGCAATCAAATTTGAGCGTTGCTGAAGTGTGCATGATGAATGCAGGCTATTGTCCGTCACGATGTCATACCTCGTCATTATTTTATCTTTATTCTACGGATGTCGCGGGACAAGCTTAATGGCTCGCCAGACTATATTTACGCCTTGTTTAACGTTGATTGACGTATGAATTTACGACCACGCCTTCAGTAATATTTTGTATAATTAGCCGAGGGGGTGAAATATGTATCAGCGATTGGCAGGTAGCACCTGGCGTAATATTTGGCTGGTGGGCGATCTACATGGTTGTTTTGCTTTATTAATGTCTCACCTGCGCCAGCTAAAATTTGACCCCTGGCAGGATCTTCTTATTTCTGTTGGTGATTTGATTGACCGTGGGCCGCAAAGCGTGGAATGCCTGGGTCTGCTCGGTTACCGGTGGTTCAGAGCGGTGCGTGGTAACCATGAACAGATGGCGCTTGATGCGCGGGCGAGCGGGGAGATGGCGCTGTGGACGTTGAACGGTGGCGACTGGTATCAAACGGCCTCACAAGAACAGAAACGGTTGGCTGATTTGTTGTTTATCCGCTGTCTGGAATTGCCGCTAATCATTGAACTGCGCTGCCAGGATGATACCACCCACGTGATTGCCCATGCCGACTATCCAGCCAGCGTCTACCGTTGGCAGTTGCCCGTGGCGGAGCATCAGGTACTCTGGAGCCGCCAGCGTTTGACCGATCATCTGGCGGGGCGGCACGGTGAGATCGCCGGGGCCGATCACTTTTGGTTTGGCCATACGCCGCTTAAACATCGTTACGATAGCGATAACCAACATTACATTGATACCGGCGCGGTATTTGGCGGCGAGTTAACGCTGGTGCAACTGCAGTCGGCTGTTTAAAAGTCGCTATATTCCGTCGCTGGACGCCAGAAGCCGTCGATAAAATCTTCTACCGGGAAACAGCCGCCCTGGCGAATTCGCTGATCGTCCATCGCGACGAGGCATTGTCGCTCGCTATTGTAAACATCAACCACGATGTCTTCGCACCCGCCGTCCAGATAGCAAATGAATAATACTAAGGCGAACATCCAGCCCTCATAAGCGAATAAACATAAGGTAAGTGTAGGGGAAGTTAGCGCAGCGGGGGAGGGATATAAATAACCCGTCTCAGGCGACGGGTTCATTTGAGTCAGGCAAGGCGCATGACCCAGGCATCGGATTGGCGATCGTAATGTTTACGGTAGAGTACAGAATGTTCGCCATTGAGAATGGCGGGAACGCTGGTCTCGGCATCCCAGGCGTCCAGTTGCATGCATAAGTCAGGATCGGATTTACAAGGAATGCTTAACGTTCGCTCACCCTGTGATTCGCCGTGCAGCTCGGCGTCGTCGATTTCAAACGCGCCGATTCGTACGTTAGTTTTACTCATCATTCACCCCGTTTGTCTGCTGAGTTGTGGTACGACCAGTTAGGCCGTCATTTTTCAGCGTAGACAACGGGGAGTAAATCGCCAGTCAAAAAGTGCGCTTTTTAGCGCGCGATCACGACTTTCCGGCGAAGAGTTTGCCGTCGCGCACCAGTTCGCGGGGATAACTATTTTTCAGACGTGACCCTATGCGTTTAGCGAGCCCTAATGGCATTCCCTGGAAAGTGACGATGACATCGTCCTGCTGCGGCGGCGCTTCGGGATACACATCGCGTCCACGGTACCACTCCTCCGCTTCCGTTAAGGTGAGCTCAAAAGGAGCCTCTGGCGTGGCCAGTGAGATCACCGCTTCATGTTGCCAGCGGTAGCCTTTGTTATGTGTTTCAGCGAGACGAATCCCAATGCGAGAAAAACGAACCCTGCCGATTAACGCTTCCAGTTCTTGCGGGAACAGCCAGATTTCTTTATCGCGTTGCCATAAACGAAGATGCTCTGGCCATTGCAGGCCAACAGCATTAGCGGCGGCGGCGACAGCGGCGGCTTCCCGGCCCTTCATCGGTGCGAAGGGGAACTTGCCTACTTTATAGCCAGGCGCAGGCAGCGGATTGATAGAGGCGGTTTTACGCAGGCGGGCAACGAAAAAACCCTCACAATCAAAAATCTGCGGGAATACGTGCAGGAAACCTTCGTCGGTGAGCGCTTCGCGAGCCTGCGGGAAGAGTGAATCCAGCGTCAGGACTTCAACCGCCTGCGGGTAGGTTTGCAGCAGCCAGTTAACCACTTCCTCGTTTTCTTCACGGTTCAGCGTACAGGTGGAGTAGACGAGGGTGCCGCCAGGACGCAGAGCATGAAAGGCGCTGTCAATGAGCTCACGTTGGGTGGCGGCAATCTCCTGATTACTTTCCGGCGACCAGTTTTTCAGCGCGTCGGGATCTTTACGCACTACTCCTTCGCCCGAGCAGGGGGCGTCGAGCAAAATGGCATCAAAGCATTCGGGCAGCGCGGCGCCGAAGACGCGCCCGTCGAAGTGGGTGAGGGCAACGTTATTAATGCCGCAGCGGCTGATATTGGCGTGCAGCACTTTCACCCGGCTGGCAGAAAATTCGTTGGCCAGGATCGCTCCGTGGTTGCCCATCCGGGCGGCTATCTGTGTGGTCTTGGAACCCGGCGCAGCGGCGACGTCCATCACTCGCTCGGGCATTTCACCATCGGCGAACAGCGCCGCCACCGGCAACATCGAGCTCGCTTCCTGAATATAAAATAGTCCGCTCAGATGTTCGGCGGTGCTGCCCAGCGGTAGCACATCGTCATCATCACGCTCGATCCAGAAACCCTCGGCACACCACGGAATCGGCGTTAACTGCCAGCCATAAGGGGCGACCAGTTGCAGAAAATCCGCGACCGTTATCTTCAACGTATTGACGCGAATGCTGCGGCGCAGCGGACGCTGGCAGGCGGCGATAAAGTCATCGAAAGAGAGATGCGTTGGCATAGCCGCACGCATTTGAGCGAGGAAGGGTTCCGGAAGATAGACAGCGTTTTGAGCCACGAGCAGCGCACCACAAGAAAAAAGGGTGCGCAGTTTATCATAAACGCCCCGGCGCGGGACACCGGGGCGTTTATGAGGCATTGGGAATTAATTAGGCAGTGCCGTTCCCCAATCGCGCCACTCTTTCGGCTCGCTTTCCAGCAGCAGGAAGTGTTTGCCATCCTGCGCTTTTGGCGCCAGTGGCGTTCCCGGCGGGGTGGCAAAGGCGATACCGCCGCGGATAAACTGGTTAAAGGTACCCGTCTTCACCACTCCGCCAATCAGGCCGAAGTCGAGGCTATAGCCGGAAGCCAGCCAGAACACCGAGTTATTGCGCACTAAGTACTGGTAGCGCTTACTGATACGCAGCTTAACCATTACGCGGTCGGACATCGAGCCCAGCGTCAGCCCGGTCACGGTACCCACTTCCAGGCCGCGGAACAGCACCGGCGTACCAATATCAAGCGAACCGGCTTCCGGCACTTCGACGATAATACTCAGGCCGTCGATGTAGCGCGAATCGGTGATGGTGGTGTCCTGAATCTCGAAGTCGCGGCGCGGCGAACCACGTCCAGGTTCAACGTTGATATATGACTGGAAGATCGTGTCCAGATGTTCAACGCCGGCGGCAGAGATCTGCGGCGTAATCACCGAGAAGCGGGTGCCGGCACGGGCAAAGGTGCCGACATATTCCGGATAAAGCACCGCTTTCGCCTGAACTTCATTTTTTGCCGTAATCAACTCCAGCGACTGGATCTGGCCGATGTCGATACCGAGGTAGCGAATCGGCATGCCCGCCGCCATTTTACCGGCATCGAAAGCGTGCAGCGTGATCTGGCCACCCACCGCGCGGGCGGCGGTTTCGGAGGCGTACAGAACACGCTTATTGTTCAAGCGCGCGTTGGCGCTGCTGCCGTTGAGGTTATCAAAGCTGATCGCGCCTTTCAGCGCGCGCGCCAGCGGCGACGCCTGCACGGTTAGCCCATTACCGTCGAGTTTTACCTTCGCGCCGCCTTCGGCCCAGAAGACGCTGTTATTGGTCAGCAGGTGGCGATATTCCGGTTTGATATGCAGATCGATATCGAAAGCATTACTACGAGGTTTCACCGAGATGATCTCACCGACGGCGAATTTGCGATACAACACCACGGAGCCTGCCTGCACATCGGGCAGCGTTTCCGCGGAAAGGCTCAGCGTGGTGGTCGGGATTTCACTGAGGCTATTTTCCTGCGCTTTTTCCAGGTTGGCATACAGCGGATAGCGACTCTGCATTTCCCCTTTTTCGCCGGGGATGATGCGGATCCCGCCATCGACCCATTCGCTGGCGCTGGCGCCAAGCACCTGCACGCCATCCAGCCCAACTTTCACATCAAGGCGGCTGTTGACGACAAATTTGCTATCGCCGCGTACCAGATTGCGATACTCCGGCGCAATGGCGACCTGGAAAGTGACACCCTCTGCGGTTAGCTTGCGTTCCAGTACCTGGCCGACTTTAACGCCGTGCAGCATCAGCGGCTGGCCGGCGGAAACGCCATAGCTTTCCGGCGCCGATAAAGTAACGGTGGCGACGTTCGGCTCTTCCAGTAGCGCTTTATCGGCTGGCATCACCATAAAGTGATTGCGCGGCTCGCCGTCACTAGGGACCAGTTCAAAAGTATTGCCGGTGAGCAGGGCGCTAACGCTTGGGTTATCCAGTGAGATTTTCGGCTTCTTCATTTGAATCAGCGTCTTATCCCGAAGCAGGGTGACCACACTCGGGTCGACGGTCATCTCACCGGTAACTTTACCGCCAGGATTGAGATTGAGTTTGGTTAACTGTCCCACTTCCAGCCCCTGGTACATCAGCGGCGTAGAACCTGCTTTCAACCCATCGCCGTCGGGTAGCTCCAACGTCACCAGCACCCCGCGCTGGCTATGCGCCAGATCTTCGTACAGATTGTACTCGTCGTTTTGCGCCGCCGCTTTGGAGTCGTCAGGCGAGTCAAAGGCGATGGCGCCGTTAACTAACGCGGAGAGGTTTTCCAGCTGGACTTTAGCGCCGCTCAGGCTGACGTCGGCTTTAATCCCGGAGACGTTCCAGAACCGGCTGCCTTTTTTCACCAGGTTAGTGAAGCGACGTTCGATTAATACATCAATCGTCACTCCCTGATTGTTGGCGTTGAGCGTGTAGTCATACACCCGGCCAACCGGGATTTTACGGAAATAGACCAGCGATCCGCTGTTCAGCGAACCAAGATCCGGCGCCTGCAGATGAATCATCAGTTCGCCGTTGTTGATGCGGTATTTCGGTTGAGTATCCAGGGCGACGAAATGATCTTCCGGTTCGCCTTTGCCCGGCATCATACCGATATAGTTACCGCCGACCAGCGCATCCAGCCCGGAAACGCCGGCCAGAGAGGCTTTTGGCGTCACCAGCCAGAACTGGGTATCTTTGCGCAGCGCGTCTTTCATATCGCTCTTCACGCTGGCGGAAACTTCAATCTTGCTGAGGTCCTTACTCAAAGAGATATCCTGTACCGTACCAACCTCTACCCCTTGATAGCGGATAGGGGTACGTCCCGGAACAATCCCGTTTGCGGACTGGAAATCGATGGTAATCGTCGTTCCCCGACCTTCAAAGCTGGTCCAGATGAGCCATCCGGCAATCATCAGCGCGATGACCGGCAACAGCCAGAATGGCGAGATACGGCGTTTGGTTTTTATTTTGGCTTCAGTCGGCGAAGCGGGCGTTTCCTGACTCATGAGCGTCCCAAAGTAAGCGGCTGTCCAGCCATTCAACTGCAAGGATAGTTAAAATCACCGCGCCGCCGAAATAGACCGCCGCCGGCCCCATGGTAAAGGCCAGGAGCTGATCGCGGTTTATCAACGACATGGTTAATGAGATAACAAACAGATCCAACATCGACCAGCGGCCGATCCAGGTAATCAGCCGCAGCAGCAGGATACGCGTACGTAGCCCCTGTTCGCACTTGAATTGTATGCTGACCAGCAGGGTAAATAACACTATAACTTTGGTGAATGGTACCAAAATACTGGCGATGAACACTACGCCGGCGATTGCGATGTTGCTGTTGGCAAGTGAAATGATCCCCGAAAGAATCGTATCTTCCTGGCGCGCGCCATTGACGTAGATAATCGAAATTGGCAGCAGGTTGGCCGGCAGCAGGAAAACCAGCGACGCAATCAAGGCCGCCCAACTGCGCTGCAGGCTTTGCGGCCGGCGATGATGCAGCGAGGTATGGCACCGGCGGCAGCGGCCGCGGGAGTCGCGATAACCGGTATAGTGACAGCCGGTGCAAACCTGAAGATTGGTGTCGTAGCGCATGGCCGGACGTTCGGGATAAAAACGCTCCCACAACTCCTCAACGTTCATGTGGATGAGCGTCAGGATGCTGAGTAGGGTCAGCGCGATAAAGGCGATCAGGCCGATGCCGGGCTGCAGGAAAGCATAGTCCTGGACCTTAATGGAGGCGACGCCGATACCGACCAGATAAATGTCCAGCATCACCCACTCTTTCAGTTTGCCAAGCATCAGCAGCACCGGACGTAGGTTCATCCCCAGCACGTTGCCAAGCCAAAGGTAGGCGATGGAGACCACCAGCAGGACGGGCGCAACCACCGCGCAGAAGAGCACCATCGCGGCGGTAATGGGATCGCCCTGGTTGGTCATCTGCCAGATCCCCTGCAGGACGTTGGCGTCAATACGCACGCCGAGCAGATGCAAACGCAGTAGCGGCTCGCTCCAGGCGAACGGCATCAGCAACATCATTGTAAATGCCATACTGGCGAGCCGGGAAAGGGACCAATCGCGGCCGTCGCGTACCTTCGCGTTGCACCGTGGACACCAGGCGCATTGATTTCGTTTCACAACCGGTATGCGGAACAGCATGTCGCACTGCGTACAGCGCTGATAGTGCGCATGCGGCGTTGGCGAACTGACCGAATGAACGGTAATCTTCTTCGTCGGCGTGATTGAGGGTGTTTTTATCAGCATTTATTACGTTCGGGAATGAATGTATCCCACTATATTAACCCAGGAATGAATTCATCTTGAGCCCGAAGGCATTTAATGCTTATTTTAGTAGGCATCTGCAGATGAGATAGTAAGACAACTAAGTGATTAAAAAATGAACAAAACAGAATTCTACGCGGATCTGAACCGCGATTTTCAGGCGCTTATGGCAGGCGAAACCAGTTTTTTGGCAATGATCTCAAATACCAGCGCGTTACTGTTTGAACGCCTGGAAGAGGTCAACTGGGCCGGTTTTTATCTCCTGGAAGGCGATACGCTGGTGCTGGGGCCGTTCCAGGGTAAGCTGGCCTGTGTACGTATTCCGGTCGGCCGCGGCGTGTGCGGTTCCGCCGTGGCGCAGAACCGCGTCCAGCGCGTGGAAGATGTCCATGCGTTTGATGGCCATATCGCCTGTGACGCCGCCAGCAATTCGGAAATCGTCTTTCCGTTGCAGGTGAATAATCAGATTATCGGCGTACTGGATATCGATAGCACGGCGTATTCCCGCTTCACCGCAGAAGACGAACAGGGGCTTGCAGAGCTGGTCTCGCGCCTCGAAACGCTGATTGCGGCGACCGATTATCAAAAAATCTTTGCCCACGTCGCAGGATAATCAACGGATAACGTAGCATTTAGCGATGACGTCATTATAATGACGCCTGTTCATGCCTGCGGCTTGTTGGCTACGTCCGTTGTAATCAGGAAATTTCATGGAAAATCAACCTAAGTTGAATAGCAGTAAAGAAGTAATCGCGTTTCTGGCCGAACGTTTTCCTCAGTGTTTCAGCGCTGAAGGCGAAGCGCGCCCCCTGAAAATCGGTATTTTTCAGGATCTTGTAGAGCGAGTTGGCGGCGAGATGAATCTCAGCAAAACCCAACTGCGCGCTGCCTTACGTCTTTATACTTCGAGCTGGCGTTATCTGTACGGCGTGAAAGCGGGAGCGATTCGCGTCGATCTCGACGGCAACCCGTGCGGTGAACTGGAAGAGCAACACGTTGCTCACGCCCGTCAGCAGCTCGAAGAAGCCAAAGCTCGCGTTCAGGCGCAGCGCGCCAGCCAGCAGGCTAAAAAGCGCGAAGCCGCTGCCGCGGCAGGCCAACAGGAAGAAGGTGCACGCCGCGAGCGTAAACCGCGTCCTCAGCCGCAGGCTCGCCGTAAAGAAGGTAGTGAACAGCGTAAGCCGCGTCCTGCAGCTGCCAAAGCACCGCGTGAAGAGCAACGTCTTACCCCGGTGTCTGACGTCTCTGTATTGAGCGTCGGTCAGGCTCTGAAGGTGAAAGCAGGCAACAACGCAATGGACGCCACCGTTGTGGAAATCACCAAAGATGGCGTTCGTGTACAGCTGACTTCTGGTATGTCAATGATTGTACGCGCAGAACACCTGGTGTTCTGAAACGGAGGCCGGGCCAGGCATGAACAAACTTTTTAAGCTCACCGCGCTTGCGGGCCTGCTAGCAATAGCAGGCCATGCCTTCGCCGTGGACGATATCACCCGAGTCGATCAAATTCCCGTGCTGAAAGAAGAGCCGCAGCACGCGACGGTGAGCGAGCGCGTTACCTCGCGCTTTACCCGCTCCCATTATCGGCAGTTTGATCTCGACAACGCCTTTTCGGCAAAGATTTTCGACCGCTATCTGAATCTGCTGGATTACAGCCATAACGTGCTGTTGGCCAGCGATGTTTCTCAGTTTGCGGCGCAAAAAAATAAAATCGGCGATGAACTGCGCAGCGGCAAACTGGACGTTTTCTACGACCTGTACAACCTCGCGCAGAAGCGTCGCTTTGAGCGTTACCAGTACGCCCTGAAGGTACTGGATCGCCCGATGAATTTTACCGGCAACGACAACTTCAACCTCGATCGCAGCAAGGCGCCGTGGCCGAAGGATGAAGCCGAGCTTAACGCGTTGTGGGACGCCAAGGTGAAGTTCGATGAGCTGAGCCTGAAGCTGGCGGGTAAAGACGATAAAGAAATTCGTGAAACCCTGACCCGGCGTTATAAGTTTGCGATTCGTCGCCTGGCCCAAACCAACAGCGAAGACGTCTTCTCGCTGGCGATGACCGCTTTCGCCCGCGAAATCGACCCGCATACCAACTATCTCTCCCCGCGTAACACCGAACAGTTCAATACTGAAATGAGCCTGTCTCTGGAAGGTATTGGCGCGGTGCTGCAGATGGACGACGACTACACGGTGATCAATTCACTGGTTGCCGGCGGCCCGGCGGCGAAGAGCAAAGCGATTAGCGTTGGCGACCGTATCGTCGGCGTTGGTCAGCCGGGTAAGAGCATGGTTGATGTTATCGGCTGGCGGCTGGACGATGTTGTCGCGCTGATCAAAGGGCCGAAGGGCAGTAAAGTTCGCCTGGAGGTTCTGCCAGCGGGCAAAGGGGCGAAAACCCGTATTGTTACTCTGACCCGCGAACGTATTCGTCTTGAAGATCGCGCGGTTAAGATGTCGGTCAAAACCGTCGGTAAAGAAAAAGTCGGCGTGCTGGATATCCCGGGTTTCTACGTTGGCCTGACTGATGATGTCAAAGTACAACTGCAGAAGCTGGAAAAACAGAACGTCAGCAGTATCGTCATCGATTTGCGCAGTAACGGCGGTGGGGCGCTGACGGAGGCGGTTTCGCTTTCTGGTCTGTTTATCCCATCCGGCCCGGTAGTACAGGTGCGTGATAACAACGGTAAGGTCCGCGAAGATAGCGATACCGACGGTGTGGTTTACTATAAAGGCCCGCTGGTGGTCTTAGTCGATCGCTTCAGCGCTTCCGCATCGGAAATTTTTGCTGCCGCGATGCAGGACTATGGCCGTGCGCTGATCGTCGGCGAGCAGACCTTCGGTAAAGGCACCGTTCAGCAGTATCGTTCGCTGAACCGTATCTACGATCAGATGCTGCGCCCGGAATGGCCGGCATTAGGTTCCGTGCAGTACACCATCCAGAAGTTCTACCGCATTAACGGCGGCAGCACTCAGCGTAAAGGGGTTACTCCGGACATCATGATGCCAACCGGTAAAGAAGATCGCGATACCGGCGAGCAGTATGAAGATAACGCGCTGCCGTGGGATAGCATCGATCCGGCGACCTACGTGAAGTCCGGCGATATGAAACCGTTCGAACCTGAACTGCTTAAGCGCCATGAAGACCGTATCGCAAAAGATCCGGAATTCCAGTACATCATGAAGGATATTGCGCGCTTTAACGCCATGAAAGATAAGCGCAATATCGTTTCTCTGAACTACGCGCAGCGTGAGAAAGAGAATGAAGAAGATGATGCGATTCGTCTGGCGCGGGTAAACGATCGCCTTAAGCGCGAAGGCAAGCCGCTTCTCAAAAAGATAGACGATCTGCCGAAGGATTATCAGGAGCCGGATCCGTATCTTGATGAAACCGTGCATATCGCGATTGACCTGGCGCAACAGGAAAAAGCGCAGCCTCCGGTAGAACCACCGGTTAGCAAATAACTCCTCAACGGGCACAAGTGATTGTGCCCGTTTCTTTTTCTGTCCTCATCCGGCTGTCGACTTTATTCAACAAAATTGTCAACACTCGCCTGGGGTGTCAGCGATATGCTACAAAATGTAAAGTTGTGTCTTTCTCGTGACTTAGCGGGGTCTGATCGTTGAAAATTAGCATCTGACCCATACGATATGGGGTATCGCATAGTGCGTTTTGTTAAATCGAGGTAAAAAGAATATTATGATGCGAATCGCGCTTTTCCTGCTGACTAACCTGGCAGTCATGGTGGTGTTTGGCCTGGTGCTTAGCCTGACGGGGATCCAGTCGAGCAGCATGACCGGCCTGCTGATCATGGCGCTGCTGTTTGGTTTTGGCGGCTCGATCGTTTCGCTGTTGATGTCGAAATGGATGGCGCTGAAGTCGGTTGGTGGGGAAGTTATCGAACAGCCGCGTAACGAAACTGAGCGTTGGTTGATGAACACCGTCGCACAGCAGGCGCAGCAGGCAGGCATCGCCATGCCGCAGGTGGCGATTTATCACGCCCCTGACATCAACGCCTTCGCCACCGGCGCGCGCCGCGACGCTTCTCTGGTCGCCGTGAGTACCGGTCTGCTGCAGAATATGAGCCGTGACGAAGCGGAAGCCGTTATCGCTCACGAAATCAGCCATATTGCTAATGGCGACATGGTCACCATGACGCTGATTCAGGGTGTAGTGAACACCTTTGTTATCTTTATTTCCCGCGTTATCGCGCAGATTGCGGCCGGTTTCCTCGGCGGTAACCGTGAAGATGAAGGTGAAAGCAGCAACGGTAACCCGCTTATCTACTTTGCGGTCGCTACCGTACTGGAACTGGTATTCGGTATTCTCGCCAGCATCATCACCATGTGGTTCTCGCGCTATCGTGAATTCCATGCCGATGCAGGTTCCGCCAAACTGGTCGGTCGTGAGAAAATGATTGCTGCATTGCAGCGTTTGAAAACCAGCTATGAACCGCAGGAAGCCAGCAGCATGATGGCGTTCTGTATCAACGGTAAAGCGAAATCGATGAGCGAACTGTTCATGACCCACCCGCCGTTGGACAAACGTATTGAAGCGCTGCGTAGCGGAGAATACCTGAAATAATCTGCCGTGCAGACGCTGAAAATAAAAATCCGCAGCTTTCCGGCTGCGGATTTTTTTTTGGCCGCTCGTTATCAGGCGGCGCGCGGTTGAGTTACACGTAGACCGCTGATGGCGGCGGCAATGACCGCCAGGGAACCGGCCAGCAGAAGCGCGGTGTGGGTGCCGCTATTGCCTGCCAGGTTAAACAGCAGGGCGACCAGCGCGGCGCCGCTACTTTGCCCCAGTAAGCGTGCGGTACCCAGCATACCGCTGGCGCCGCCGCTGCGATGGCCTGGCGCAGAGGAGACAATGGTATGGTTGTTTGGCGACTGAAACAGTCCGAAACCTGCGCCGCACAACGCCATCCGCCAGATAATATCGAGATCGGAAGGTGAAGAGGGTAATAGCGCAAGGCCAAACAGGCCGCAGGCCATGATCAGCAGTCCCATTGCCCCCAACAGCCCGGCATGAACCTTTTCGATCAAATAACCCGCCAGAGGGGCCATCACCATGGTCGCCAACGGCCACGGCGTTAACAGTAACCCGGTCTCTACTTCGCTGCGTCCGATAACGGTTTGCAGGAAAAAGGGCAGGGAAACCATCGCCAGCATCTGCGCGCAAAAAGAGCAGATCGAGGTGCAGATAGAGAGCGAAAAGATTGGAATGCGCAGTAAATCAACCGGCAGCAGTGGGACCGGCATGCGCAACTGCCGGCGAACAAAGAAGAAGCCGATAATCAGCATAGCAATGACCTCGGCCAATACCAGGTAACCGGATTGCCCCTGGGCAAAGCCGCCGAGCGCCGTGATGAGCAGCCCGAAGGTGAGGGCGTTCATCATCGCGCTCGGCAGATCGAAACGGGTAATCTTGCTGGCGCTGCTGTTGGGCGGTAAAAAGCGCATGGCGAGGAAGATGGAAATAATCCCCAGCGGTACGTTGATTAAAAACAGCCATTGCCAGGAAGCAAGCGAGAGGATAGCGGCGGCAATGGTAGGCCCCGCGGCGGAGGAGACGGCAACGACGAAAGAGTTGATGCCCATTCCGCGACCTAGCTGCCTCTTAGGATAGATAAGGCGAATCAGCGCCGTGTTGACGCTCATCAGCGCCGCGCCGCCCAGGCCCTGGGCCACACGCGCCAGCGTTAACATCTCGAGACTTCGGGAGAGAGCGCAAATCAGCGAGGTGATGGTAAACACTACCAGACCAATTTTATAGATTCGTCGATAGCCAACCATATCGCCAAGAAACGAGAGTGGCAGCAGGGCGATGACGATAGCGATTTGATAGGCGTTGACTATCCAGATTGAAGATGCCGGCGAGGCATTCAGGTCGGTGGCGATAGTCGGCAGGGCGACGTTGGCGATAGCGCCGTCGAGGACGGCCATCGTCAGGCCTAATACAATCGTCAGAATGGCGCCGTAACGCTGCGGAACCGGCAGGCCATCCAAAAGTTTTTTTTCCATGTGAAGTTTAAGTCTTAGAGGAAACTATTTTCTGATTAATGATTTTAGCATTGATTATTCAACCATAAGTCGCAGATTTGTAACCAACTCGCAGAACAACGATTGCGACGGTCATAATGTGAATTTATAATAAAAAACAGTTCTGAATTTTATAAAACAGTTACGATGAGGTGAACAATGGCAGCTGCTGATATGGATAAACAGCCAGATTCTGTCTCTTCAGTATTAAAAGTTTTTGGCATCCTGCAGGCTTTGGGCGAAGAGCGTGAGATTGGTATCACCGAATTGTCACAGCGTGTGATGATGTCTAAAAGCACGGTGTATCGTTTTTTACAGACTATGAAGTCACTGGGCTATGTCGCACAGGAAGGCGAGTCTGAGAAATATTCTTTAACGTTGAAGTTGTTCGAGCTTGGCGCGCGGGCGTTGCAGAACGTTGACCTGATCCGCAGCGCGGATATCCAGATGCGTGAAATTTCTCGCCTGACCAAAGAGACGATTCACCTCGGCGCGCTGGATGAAGACAGCATCGTTTACATCCACAAAATTGATTCCATGTACAACCTGCGGATGTATTCGCGTATCGGCCGACGTAATCCGCTGTACAGCACCGCCATTGGCAAAGTGCTGCTGGCGTGGCGCGACCGGGCGGAAGTCGAGCAAATCATGGATGGCGTCGAGTACAAACGTAGCACCGAGCGAACCATCACTGATACCAGCGCGCTATTGAAAGTGCTGGACCAGGTGCGCGAGCAGGGCTATGGCGAAGACAATGAGGAGCAGGAAGAAGGATTACGCTGTATTGCGGTGCCGGTCTTCGATCGCTTCGGCGTGGTGATTGCCGGCCTGAGTATCTCCTTCCCGACGCTGCGTTTCTCTGAAGAACGTTTGCACGAATATGTGGCGATGTTGCACGCTGCGGCGCGTAAGATTTCCGAGCAGATGGGTTATAACCGTTACCCGTTCTGATAGTGAATGATGAGCTACAGCGTAATACCTTACCCTGTAGCTCCTGTCATTTTAACCTTGGTCGATAACCTTCACGCTTTTGCGCAGAATAGGGCAGTTGGTAATACCAATAATACCGCTATCAGAATGAACATATTGTGCGGTGGTGATACCCTGCGCTGTCAGGTATTTGCATTGCAGTCCCAGCCCGCCAGCATTCTGATTGCTGCCAATTAACACGCCATAACCGCTTAATAATACGCCAATCCAGACAATCGCCAGTATGACAATAGAGCGAATGATCAATCGCATTTTTGCCTCGTTATTTGTATGATCCTGCCGTGTATTCTGGCACGAACACTATTTGATACAAGTCTATGATTCCTAAACTTGCCTTTCGTATTACAGTTAGCCGCGGTTTAAGAAGATCGTGTTATCCTGGCAACATCTGATTATGGTACGGAGTGTGGAGTGAAAAAATTACGCTGGGTTTTGCTGATCGTTGTCATAGCGGGTTGTTTGCTGCTGTGGACTCAGATGCTTAACGTAATGTGCGATCAGGATGTGCAATTTTTCAGCGGTATTTGCGCTATTAACAAGTTCATCCCCTGGTAAGACATTTTTGTGCCGACGGATTTTCTTCTGCCGCGCGGGTGGTAGAATGAACGCCTTCTCTTTGAGGTGGTGAAATGAGTGAGTTACTGAATCCTGGGATTGTAAGTCTGGCGTCTCTGGCGCTTTCCGTTGTACTGCTGTTGGTGGGGCTGCTGTTATGGTTCTTTGTGAATCGCGCCAGTTCACGTAGCAATGAGCAAATCGAACTGCTGCAGTCGCTGCTGGATCAACAAAAGCGGCAAAATGCGCTGCTGCGCCGTCTCTGTGAAGCCAATGCGCCGCACAAAGAAGAGGTTGCTGAACCTTCAGCGGATGAGAAGGAGAAAAACGACGACGATTTCATTCGTCTCGTTGCCGAACGTTAAGTTTGAAGAACAGGTGTGCACATCGCGTGCGCGCCTGTGAGTGCTACAAAATTTTGCTATAACTTATTCTTATGTAATTCCCCATTTCGCGGCCGGTCGTTACCGTTTAATGAATTAAACATCCACGCTCTATTTCACATATTGAATAATCTTTTGAGCTAATCAAAAAAAGTAATAACGAAACGTTTCTATTGCCTGACGGCAATACTTTGTCATTAATATTTCATTATTAAGGGCTATTTTAGCGGATATTTGGGCTGTAACGAGTTAGGGGTTTAATTAACACTACTACGCGGCGAGTGAAGGCGATTTCCTCTTGTTCTTTAAAGTTATTTGCGCATCATTATGCACATGATGCCGCAACGCCCCCTCAAATATGGCAGTTCGTATACGTACGTACCTGGACGAACAGAAGTTGTTGAGCTATGGTAAAAAAGTTGCATTTATCAGGCATACGTTATTGTGTGTTTGGTAACGATGCAAAGATAAGCCAGGCGCGGCAAAGACGCATAAATGTGCAGGCGATCAAATGATTTCCTGATAATTTGTGCGAACGATCGTGACACGTTTAAAAATGGCTTGCCATTATTTACGTTGTGTGTGATAACACGTTTCGGGTTAAACGAGGTACAGTTCTGTTTATGTGTGGCATTTTCAGTAAAGAAGTCCTGAGTAAACACGTTGTCGTTGAATACCGCTTCTCTGCCGAACCTTATATTAGTGCCTCATGCAGTTATGTGTCAGTTTTATCTATGTAAGCACCTGCGGGTGAAGAAAACAGTTTAAGGAATTTTGCAAATGGCAAAGATTAAAGGTCAAGTTAAGTGGTTCAACGAGTCTAAAGGTTTTGGCTTCATTACTCCGGCTGATGGCAGCAAAGACGTGTTCGTACACTTCTCTGCAATCCAGGGTAACGGCTTCAAAACTCTGGCTGAAGGCCAGAACGTTGAGTTCGAAATTCAGGACGGCCAGAAAGGTCCGGCTGCAGTTAACGTAACTGCTATCTGATTCAAGACCACTCATCTTGTAAGAAAGCCTCGCAACCGCGGGGCTTTTTAGCATCTGTTGCAAAGTATTTCCAATATTTCCCCTCCGACGCGCTTTGTTGCAAAACATCACCCTTATTAGCACTGTTTAGCAGTCTGTTTTGCCAATTTTCTGTTAAATCAGGTGGTTGCAAAAAAATGCTGGAGCTACGGTGCAAAAGAATAAAAGTAAGTCCGCCACAAATTTTCTCCCTATCCGTTTTGGGTTGCTGTGTGTGGCGATTTTGGGATGTCTTGGATTTCTGCTGGCGAGGGTAGGTTGGCTGCAAATCGTCTCTCCGGATAATCTGGTTAAACAAGAGGATATGCGTTCGCTGCGCGAAGAACCCATCGACGTGATGCGCGGAACCATTAGCGATCGTGAAGGACGCCCGCTGGCGGTGAGCGTGCCGGTAAGCGCTATCTGGATAGATCCGCAGACCATGCTGGAAAAGGGCGGCGTCGGCTATGGTCCGCGCTGGCAGGCAATGGCGGAAGCGTTGCATATTGATCTTATTGACCTCTCTCATCGGGTGCAGTCACATCCGCATGCCCGATTCCTCTATCTCGCGCGTCAGGTTAATCCGGAACAGGCGGAGTGGATCGATAAATTACACCTGCCGGGCGTTTATCTGCGCGATGAATCACGCCGCTTCTATCCCGCCGGGCACGTCGCGGCGAACCTGCTGGGCTTTACCAACGTGGATAATCAGGGGATCGAGGGGGTTGAAAAAAGCTTTAACAAACAGCTCATGGGAACCCCGGGGCGTCGGCTGGTGCGTAAGGACCGCCATGGCCACGTGATCGAGAATATTACCGAGCAGGCCGCTGTGCCGGCGCATAACCTGCAGCTCAGTATTGACGAGCGCCTGCAGACGGTGACGGAAGATGCGTTGGATAATGCCGTACGGTGGAATAAGGCGGAATCCGGCGCGGCGGTATTAATCAAGATTGATACCGGCGAAATCCTGTCGATGGCCAGCTACCCGGACTTCAACCCTAATAACCGCGACAGCGCCCAGCTCGATGATTTTCGAAATCGCGCTATCAGCGATACCTTTGAGCCGGGTTCAACGGTCAAACCGCTGGTGATTATGACCGCGCTGCAGCAGGGGATTGTGCAGCCGGATAGCGTGGTTGATACCCATCCCTTTACCCTTGATGGTCATCGCATTCGCGATGTGGGTTATTATCCTGAGTTGACGCTCACCGGTATTTTGCAAAAATCGAGCGATACCGGGGTTTCGCACCTCTCACTGGCAATGCCGGTGCAACACTTGATCGACACTTATAAGGCCTTTGGCTTTGGCGACCCGACCGGGCTTGGCTTGACCGGCGAAAGCTCCGGGTTAATGCCGCATCGCCGTTATTGGGGTGAGCTGGATCGCGCCACCTTCGCCTTTGGCTATGGACTGATGGTAACCCCGCTGCAGCTGGCGCATGTCTATGCGACGATCGGCGGCTACGGCATTGAACGCCCACTGTCGATAACCCGTATCGATCCGCCGGTTATCGGTACGCGAGTTATGCCACAGGAGATCGTGCATGAAGTGGAACATATGATGGAGAGCGTGGCGCTGCCGGGTGGGGGTGGGACGAAAGCGGCGGTACGCGATTATCGTATCGCGGTGAAAACCGGCACGGCGAAGAAAATTGGCCCCGACGGGAAATACATCGATAAATACGTCGCCTACACCGCCGGCGTGGCGCCGGCCAGTCAGCCGAAGTTTGCGCTGGTGGTGGTGATAAACGACCCCAGCAACGGTAAATACTACGGTGGGGCGGTATCCGCGCCGGTGTTCAGCCAGATCATGGGCGATGTGTTACGTCTGGAAAACGTGATGCCAGACGGTATGCCGCAAGGCTCTGAGAATCTTATCGTCATGCATAAGCGCGAGGATTCGGTTCCCGCGCTGTAACAGTGGTCTGCGAGGGCGAATAGCGCTACACTTTCGCCCTTTCAGCGCCACCGGAGTTATCATGTCTTATACCTGTCCACTATGCCACGCGCCGCTTAGCCGCAGCGAAAATAGCTATATTTGCCCGCAGCGGCACCAGTTCGATCTGGCAAAGGAAGGGTATGTCAATTTACTGCCGGTGCAGTTCAAACGTTCGCGCGACCCGGGCGATAGCGCTGAGATGATGCAGGCGCGCCGCGCCTTCCTCGATGGCGGATATTATCAGCCGTTGCGTGAGGCGATTTGCAGCTATCTGCGGGCTTTCGCGCCGGGCGAGTTGCTGGATATTGGCTGCGGAGAGGGATACTACACGCATGCTTTCGCCGCCATTGCCGCACGCAGTTTCGGCCTCGATGTCTCAAAATCGGCGATCCGCGCCGCCGCTAAACGTTACCCGCAGGTCGAATTCTGCGTTGCTTCCAGCCAACGGTTGCCTTTTGCCGATCGGTCTCTGGATGCGGTGGTGCGTATTTATGCGCCCTGTAACGCGGACGAATTAGCGCGTGTAGTGAAAGGCGGCGGTTGGGTGATTACCGCTACGCCGGGGCCGCGCCATTTGATGGAGCTGAAAGGGCTGATCTACGATGAAGTTCGTTTGCATGAACTGAACCGGGAAGCGATGCCGGGCTTTACGCTGCGTCATGAGCAGCAGTTAGCCTATCCGATGCAGTTGACCGGCACGCAGGCGGAAGCGTTACTGCAGATGACGCCGTTTGCCTGGCGAGCGAAACCGGAGGTACGAGAATTACTGCGCCAGCAGGAGACCTTTGGCTGCCAGACCGATTTCATGATTCACTGCTGGCAGCGCGAGGCGTAAGGGCTACGGCGCGAAATGACCCCACAGAATCTGCGCGCCGATACCGATTAGCACGATACCGCCGAGAATTTCGGCCCGTTTGCCGAGCAGCGGGCCGATAAAGCGGCCAACCATAATTCCCAGCGTTGACATGGTAAAGGTGGCGCAGCCGATAGCCAGCGCGGTGGCGATAATATTGACCTGCAGGAAAGCAAGCCCCACGCCAACGGCCATCGCGTCAAGACTGGTAGCGAATGCGGTAGTCACCAGCAACCAGAAGCCGTGGCGACGCGGTGCTTCACATTCATCATCATCACCGCCGCGAAAACCTTCAATCACCATACGCCCGCCGAGAAACACCAGCAGCACGAAAGCGATCCAGTGGTTCCATTCCAGTACAAACTGGCTGGCCAACATGCCCAGCCCCCAGCCGACCAGCGGCGTCAGGGTTTCGATCGCGCCGAATATAAGACCGGTGCGCAGCGCTTCAGAAAATTTAGGTTTATGCAGGGTGGCGCCTTTACCGATAGAAGCGGCAAACGCGTCCATCGACATACCAAAGGCAAGAAGGATAGTGGCAGAAATATTCATGAGCGTGTCCTGACCGGGGAATATCCATATGACACATCGCTGCCCCCAGTAAACATACGCGGAGCCTGAGCATAACGTACAGCAGTGATGTATCTATGGTCTCGCCTGATTGAACGACCGCTCAACCCGTACGTGCCACGTTTTGCAACGAGTATGTTGACACGTACATTTTCCACCTGCGGAAAATCGGCTACTCCCCAACGACGGGCGCAACCTTAACATATTTTGAGAAGGTAAAACAATCACAGAAAATAATATTAGCTACAATAAATGATAACGATTTTCATTTAAAAAATAAAGTGAAGGATTGGTTAAATAATATAACGAGGTGAGGCGGGTAAATATAGCCATGGCTATATATTCCCACAGTAATGACTGGCGGAAATATAGCGCAGGCTATATCTGTAACTTATTGACTGGTAACGAGTAGTTTGTATATTTTTTCCAGATCGTCGATATTTCGTACGCGAATAAGCAGGCGCCGCTGCTCTAATTGCATCACCAGTACGCCATCTTCAGACAAATTCATCGCTTTAATCCGCGGATATTCAATCCACACGTTGGCAAAGAAAAAACCGCTCTTTTTGAACAGAATTCGCGGCGTACGGATCCAGAACAGATATAACCCCATTAATGCCAGCGCAGATAATAACCAGGTGGTGATTATTTCGCCGTGGCTGGCAATATTGTTGTAAATGAGAATCGCCGTCAGGCCGACGAAAATCATCCCGTCGACGCGTCCACGACGCAGCAGGGGGATTGACAGCAGGGTGGGGCCATTGCGGCGTGGCATGATGAATTGGTCGTAGATAGCGAAAGCCACCAGGGCGACGATAAACAGAATGAGCACCAGCTCCGTGATTGCCATTGATCCTCCAGCCAGCGTGGACCTGCATACAGGTACACGTTTTAACGCTAAAAAAAAGCCGGGGACAAAGCTGTCCCCGGCCTACAACGTGATGATTATTGACCCAGCAGGCCGACCGCGTAGCCGGCGATACCGATGACGAAGAAGCCAACGATGATCCACAGCGGGTTGACTTTCTTACGCAGCAGCCACATACAGGCGAAGGTCAGCAGCAGCGGCACCAGTCCCGGCATCAGCTGGTCAAGGATGGTCTGCACGGTGGTCACGCGAGTCTGGCCATCCTGACCGGTGATCGTGGAAACCACCAGCGGGATATTAACGTGCGTCCATTTGTTAACCAGGGCCCCCATGACAAACAGGCCGAGGATTGACGCCCCCTCGGTCAGTTTCTGCAGGAAGCCGCCGCCCATATCCTTAACGATGTCCACGCCTTTACGATAGCCGTATGCTACGCCGTAGTAGCGGGTCAGCAGACGCACGGCATTGAACAGGATGAAGAACAGTAGCGGACCAAGCAGGCTACCGCTCATCGCGATACCGGCGCCGAGCGCGGCGAATACCGGACGCACGGTACCCCAGAAGATCGGGTCGCCGACGCCTGCCAGCGGCCCCATCAAACCGACTTTGATACCGTTGATTGCGCCATCGTCGATTTCCGCGCCGTTAGCACGCTGCTCTTCCATCGCCAGCGTTACGCCGAGTACCGGCGCCGCGACGTACGGATGGGTGTTGAAGAACTCAAGGTGACGCTTAATAGCCTGCTTACGCGCATCGTTGTTCTCCGGGTACAGGCGACGGATTGCCGGAACCATAGAGAAGCAGAAGCCCAGCGCCTGCATACGTTCGAAGTTCCATGAACCCTGGAACAGGTTAGAACGAATGAACACGCCACGAATATCACTCTGAGTGAGTTTTTTCTCGGTGGTATTTTTAGTCATATCAACCATTTCGCTCACCTGTTAGTCCAGTTCGTTATCGAGATCGTTGTTACCAGCCGCCTGAGCCGGGGCACCCGCTACGCGGTTATATTTCGGGCTCAGCTGAATGTAGAGAATGGCCATAACGGCACCAATCACACCCAGGGCAACCAGGTTGAAATTGGTGAAGGCCGCGGTGACGAAACCGAGATAGAAGAACGGCATCAGATAGCCCGCGCGCATCATGTTGATGACCATCGCGTAACCGACGACGACGATCATGCCGCCCGCGATATTCAGACCGCCAGTCACGACTTCCGGAATGGCATTCAGCAGACCCTGAACTTCGCTGGTACCGACAGAGATGGCTACGATAACCGCCGGGATGGCGATACGCATTGCCTGCAGGAACAGCGAGGAAACGTGCAGCCAGGAGATGGCCGTCAGGTTACCGTTTTCAGCGGCTTTATCCGCCGCGTGCTGGAAGGCAACGGTGATGGTACGAACGATAATGGTCAGAACCTGGCCTGCCGCCGCCAGCGGGATAGCCAGAGCGATACCGGCGCCAATGCTTTGGTGACCGGCGATAACCAGTACGGTAGAAATAATGGATGCCAGCGCGGCATCAGGCGCAACTGCCGCACCGATGTTCATCCAGCCCAGAGCGATCATTTCCAGCGTACCGCCGATGATGATACCGGTTTTCATGTCACCGAGAACGGCGCCAATTAACGTACAGGCGACCAGAGGACGGTGGAACTGAAATTCATCAAGTACCGACTCCATACCCGCAATACACGCGACGATGAACACCAGCACAATCTGAAGAAGGGTAATCTCCATTGTACTTCTCCTGTTGATTAAGTCTTAAAGTGAAGGTTGGCTCGCGAGCGCCGGGTTAATTACCCACCTTGGCGATCAAATCCATCATTTTCAGTTTCTGGTCGGTGGAAACTTTACGCGCTTCCAGTTCAATACCGCGGGCATTCAACTTCTTGAATGCTTCGATATCTGTCGCATCGACCGAAATCGCGTTATTGACCTGCGTTTTACCCTGGCGGAAAGCCATACCGCCGATGTTGACGCTGGTAATTTTCACGCCGCCTTCAACAATACGTTCAACGTCTGTTGGGTTAGTGAACAGCAGCATGACGCGCTCGCCGGCGTATTTCGGGTTGTTATAGACGCGAATCATCTTCGCGACATCAACAACGTGAGCGGTCACGCCCGGAGGAGCCACCTGGGTCAGCAGCGTCTTGCGCACCGTGTCGGCGGCAACTTCATCGCTGACCACGATAATGCGGGTGACGTTGGTCTCTTTGGTCCAGCGGGTCGCAACCTGGCCGTGGATAAGACGGTCATCGATACGCGCCAGGCCAATCACCATGTAATCATTTGGACCCATCGGTTTAGCGGGCGTTGCCGCTTTCGGCGCGGCAGCCTGAACCGGCGCCGCTTTTTCAACCGGTTTGGCTTTCAGCGCTTTCACGCCTTCGCTACCGGTTTCCACCGCCAGCGCCACCAGCTCATCAAACGACGGATCGTCATCGCGGGCCATGAAGGTTTCAACCAGCATCGGGACGTTGACGCCAGCGATCACTTCATAGTTTTCTTTATCAACAACAATGCGGCTTGCCGCGTTAAATGGACTACCGCCCCACGTATCAACGAGGAACAGCACGCCTTTTGTGGTATCCAGTTTTGCCAGCTGTGCATTGTACTTTTCGATCAGCGTTTCGGCATTTTCGCCAGGAACGAAATCGATCCAGCCAACGTTTTCCTGCTCGCCCAACAGCATTTCTGCGGTTTTCAGCAGTTGTTCTGCAGCCCAACCATGTGTGCCTATTACAATAGCAATCGTCACTTGCTACCTCCGTTATTATGGTGAATGCATCATCTGGTCTGATACATCCTGAATCACTCTTGTGGAAAAATCGATTCAGTAAGGGTGTAAGATCTAAATTAATTACTACCGGGAATTATTTTAGATAGTGAAAAAATAATTAATGTGATGGAGCTCCGTAAATTACGCTTCAATAATCAATAATTTCGCAGCGCAAAAAATAGCCTTAGCTATTGCAAAGACAGGTAAATTTTTGCCAATTCTGCGCTATATTTTGCTATGTTTATCTTCCGTTTAATTACTCAGGAGTATAGGGCATAGCCCGCCGTATGGACCGTCATCGACGTCTTTTCACCCTCAGGCACTCGTCTGCCGCCTCAACCACACACGCTTTTTTACCAGCAACCATTGTTTCGCCGGTGCATGACATCGCGATGACTACCGCTGTCGTTAACGGGAGCCGCTCATGGAATTCTTAATGGATCCCACCATCTGGGCTGGCCTGCTGACGCTGGTAGTCCTCGAAATTGTCCTGGGTATCGATAACCTGGTCTTTATCGCCATCCTTGCCGATAAACTGCCGCCAAAACAGCGTGATAAGGCACGTATCATCGGCCTGTCGCTGGCGCTGATTATGCGCCTGGGACTGCTCTCGGTTATCTCGTGGATGGTCACGTTGACCAAGCCTTTGATAAGCATAGGCGATTTTTCGTTCTCCGGGCGCGATCTGATCATGCTGGTCGGCGGTATCTTCCTGCTATTCAAGGCGACGACAGAGCTTCATGAACGACTGGAAAACCGCCAGCATGATGCCGGTCACGGCAAAGGCTATGCCAGCTTCTGGGTCGTCGTGCTACAAATTGTGGTGCTGGATGCCGTCTTCTCGCTTGATGCGGTGATTACCGCCGTCGGCATGGTAAACCATTTACCGGTGATGATGGCTGCGGTCGTTATTGCGATGATCCTGATGCTGCTGGCCTCGAAGCCGTTAACCCGCTTCGTGAACCAACATCCGACGGTTGTCGTGCTGTGTCTGAGCTTCCTGCTGATGATCGGTCTGAGTCTGGTGGCAGAAGGCTTTGGCTTCCATATTCCGAAGGGTTACCTGTACGCGGCGATTGGCTTCTCGATTACCATTGAATTCTTTAACCAGGTGGCGCGGCGTAACTTTATCCGCCACCAGTCGACGTTGCCGCTGCGCGCGCGTACCGCTGATGCGATTCTGCGCTTGATGGGCGGTCGCAAACAGGCGACCGTGGCGCACGATAGCGATAGCCCGGCGGCAGTGCCGGTGCCGGAAGGGGCGTTTGCTGAAGAAGAACGCTATATGATTAACGGCGTGCTGACCCTGGCGCAGCGCTCATTGCGCAGTATCATGACTCCGCGAGGCGAAATTAGCTGGGTGGATGCTGAGCAGAGCGAAGACGAAATTCGTCGCCAGCTGCTTTCTTCCCCGCACAGCATGTTCCCGGTTTGCCGCGGCGAACTTGATGAAATCATTGGTATTGTACGCGCCAAAGAGATGCTGGTGGCGCTGGAAGCGGGCGAGAACGTTGCCGCGATGGCATCCGCTTCCCCGGCGATTGTGGTGCCGGAAACGCTGGATCCGATCAATCTGCTGGGTGTGCTGCGCCGGGCGCGCGGCAGTTTTGTCATCGTCACCAACGAATTTGGCGTGGTGCAGGGTCTGGTGACGCCGCTGGACGTCCTGGAAGCCATCGCTGGTGAGTTCCCGGACGCCGACGAAACGCCGGAAATTGTGCTGGATGGCGAAGGTTGGCTAATCAAAGGTTCAACCGACCTTCATGCGCTGCAGCAGGCGCTGGGGCTGGACGACCTGGTCAACGAAGACGATGATATCGCGACCGTTGCCGGGCTGGTTATCTCCGCGAACGGTCATATCCCGCGGATAGGCGATGTTGTCGAACTGCCGCCGCTGCAGTTCACCATCGTTGAAGCCAATGATTATCGCGTCGATCTGGTACGGGTCATTAAAACCGTCCACGATAACGACGAAGAAGAGTAATGCCGAACCCGCCGGGCTAAACTTGCCCGGCGGGTTGTTTTTTACCCCCAGTCGCCGCCAGACGGTGCTTCTCTTCCGCCAGCCAGCGCGGAAAATCCTCCACCGGCAACGGGCGGGCATAATAATATCCCTGTAGTAAATCCACGCCGTGGCTACGCATGTAAATCTTCTGTTCCTGAGTTTCGACGCCTTCGGCAATGGTGACGATTTTGAGCCGGTGCGCCAGGGCGATAATCATATCGGTCACCGTCGCGTTGACCCCATCAATGCCAATAGCACCGGTATAAGATTTATCAATTTTCAGTACATCCGGGCGAAGTTTTTCCAGCCAGGATAGCGAACTATTACCGGTGCCAAAGTCATCAATGGCCAGCTGGACGCCTTTAAAATGCAGGTGCTCCGCCATGTGATGATCGCCTTCACGCAGAACATCGCGTTCGGTCAGCTCGACCACCAGCTGCTGTACCGGATTAGCGCTGAACCAATAGGTGTGCAGATCGCGCAGCAGCTCGCCGTTGCTGAAATGACGCGCCGCCACGTTAATACCAATATGAAAATTGGCATCCTGCGGGAAATAATGCAGCCGGCGGGCGGTTTCAGCGATGACGTAGCGGGTCAGGGGGACTATCAGGTTGTAGCCTTCAGCAATCGGGATAAAAACATCCGGCGAGATATTTCCGCGGCGCGGATTGTTCCAGCGCAGCAAAATTTCCACGCCACAACACTCCTGAGTACGTAAATCCTGCAGCGGCTGGCACCATACCTCGAACTCGTGGGCGGCGATACCCAGGGTTATTTCGCGCGAGAAAGTCATTCGTCCTGCGGTCGTCAACCAGGCGATACCGGTCATCAACAGGCTGAACATCAGCGCCAGCGGTAATTCGGCGGGCAGCTCTTCTAAGGCTACCGCGGAGGCTCCCGGGCCGCTGATGTTGATGGTAAAGGGAAACTGGCTGGAACTTTGCCGGTAAATTATCGGCAGACCCGGCAACCGATCGCTTGCAACAACGCCAACATCGCTGAGAAAACTCTTGTTGCCTACCGTGAGGCTGATGTCGCTTATCAACGATGATTTTTCTTTTAGAATCAATTCGCCAAGCAGCTCAATATTGATAATTAACAACGCGCCGTCGGCACCGCTTACGGAGGAGGGATACCACTGAATCAGTACCGGTGTGCCTTTGAGCAGCGAGTTATCGGTTGAAAAGGCCAACAGCGGGTTGACTGCCGGCAACGTTGGCTGCAGTTGATGAATGGCTACATGGCGCGGGCCAAAAATGCTGGAGCAGTAGGCCATCCCGGATTGAACAAGGATGATTGAGCGTACGGTCTGCAGTGTGGCCGCGGTTTTACGCAGCTCAAGATGCACATCCTGACAGGGTTTGCCCACCATACTCAGCAGGGTAGCGTGTTTTGCCGCCAGCGGCTGCAGGATATTGTCCATCGCGATCACCATATTGCGGGTCACCGTCTGGATGCGCTGTTGATTTTGGCTACGCTGTGAAATAAATCGGATTGTCAGGGTGACGGCAAGTGTCAGAAATGCAACGGCCAGGCACACCAGAATGCGCTTGCGGCGGTATGTCGAAATGACCTTCTGTGCATTTTGCATGCGAGGCGCCCTGTCGGCTAAATAGAGGAATAAGAGTAACAGCCGGCTTAAAGCAAGTGTAGTGGGTAAGATAAGTTGGTGGGAAAAAAGAAAAATGCGCCCGGAAAGGGCGCATTTCACAGACGTGTTTTAGTCACACTGGACTTTGATCGCCAGGCCGCCGCGAGAGGTTTCGCGATATTTGGCGTTCATGTCTTTACCCGTTTCGTACATGGTCTCGATAACTTTATCGAGAGAGACGCGCGGTTCGCTGGTGCGGCGCATCGCCATACGCGCGGCGTTAATCGCCTTCACGGAGGCGATAGCGTTTCGCTCGATGCACGGCACCTGAACCTGGCCGGCGACCGGGTCGCAGGTCAGGCCGAGGTTATGTTCCATGCCGATTTCCGCCGCCACGCAAACCTGCTCCGGGCTGGCGCCAAGCAGTTCAGCCAGGCCCGCCGCCGCCATTGAACAGGCGACGCCGACTTCGCCCTGACAGCCGACTTCCGCGCCGGAAATGGACGCGTTCATCTTGTACAGCGCGCCAATCGCGCCGGACGCCATAAAGTAGCGAATATAGATATCCGGGCTGACGGACTCGATAAAGTGATCGTAGTAGGCGAGCACTGCCGGAACGATACCACAGGCGCCGTTGGTCGGCGCGGTAACAACGCGGCCGCCTGCGGCGTTCTCTTCGTTGACCGCCAGCGCGAACATGTTCACCCAGTCGACAACATTCATCGGGTCGTTAGACAGCTTATCGCTGGCGACCAGCAGACGACGCAGCGCCGAAGCGCGACGCGGCACGCGCAGCGGCCCCGGCAGCACACCTTCGGTGTTCATGCCGCGATCGATACAGGCGCGCATGGTTTGCCAGACGTTTTCAAAATAGGCCTCGATCTCTTGCTTGCTGTGCAGCGCCAGTTCGTTTTGCATCACCATGCCGGAGAGCGACAGACCGGTTTCTTTGCAGTAGCCCAGCATTTCCTGTGCCGATTTAAACGGATACGGAACCTGCAGTTCGCTCGCGTCTTCTTTGCCGAAATGCTCTTCGTCGACGATAAAACCGCCGCCGATTGAATAGTAAGTCTTGCTGTAGATTTCTTTCTCGCCGGCCCACGCATGGATAGTCATGCCGTTTTCGTGCAGCGGCAGGTTGTCGCTACGAAAACGCATGCCGTCATCCGCCGGGAAGTCGACTTCGTGTTGCCCGTTTGCCAGCAGCAGACGGCCGCGGGTTTCTACGTCGCGGATAAATGCCGGGATCGCGTCAATATCGACCGTCGCAGGCAGATTGCCCGCCAGTCCCATGATAATGGCGATGTCCGTGTGGTGGCCTTTGCCGGTTAATGAAAGCGACCCATAGACGTCAACGGCGACGCGCGTCACTTCATTAAGCAATCCCTTTTCGACCAGGTCATCGACGAACTGTTTACCGGCCTTCATCGGCCCTACAGTATGGGAAGATGAGGGACCAATCCCCACCTTGAACATGTCGAATATACTAATCACGATAACACTCCTGACAGGGTTACCGCGGTTGCGGTAACGATGTAATAACTGCGCATAGTGTAAGAGGGAACCGGGTTGTCAGCTTAACTATTCACATGAATTAAACTAATGGATAACCTTGGTTTTACTAATAGTGAGAGCGGCTTCTCATTACTTATTATAGCTAAGGGCGAGTGCCGATTTGCAGCGCCAGCTCGCGAATAATGCCGGCGGTCATTCCCCAGACAAAATAATGTTGGTACCACGATAGCCAGACGCGATGTGAATTACCGCGCCGATGGATGTCCAGCGGGTGGTAACGACCCAGGCGCAACGCCTCTTCCAGCGGCATTTCAAACACCGCAGACACCTCGTCCTGACTGGCATGATAGTGCAGGTCCGGGGGGATTATGCCAACAACCGGCGTCACCTGAAAGCCGGTGACGCTGTCGACAGGCGGCAGCACGCCGATCACTTCAACGGCTTCCGGCGGGATCGCCACTTCTTCCTGCGCCTCGCGCAGCGCGGTGGCAATCAATGTAGCGTCGGTGTTATCTACTGCGCCGCCGGGGAAGGCGACCTGGCCCGCGTGCTTGCGCAGCAGCGGCGAACGCTGGGTCAGCAACAGTCCCGGCTGCGGCCGACGGACAATCGGCACCAGTACCGCCGCCTGGCGCTGGTTTAGCGACTGCGGCGAGGGCTGCGGGCGCAGCAGTTGAAAACGGGATAGAAAGTCGTCCAGATCGAGGGCGTTAGCCGCCATGTTCTAGCTCTCCAGTTGATGCAGGATACGGTTAACTTTATCAAAAGTTTCCTGATATTCCGCGGCTTCTTCGCTGTCCGCCACGATACCGCCGCCCGCTGAGCAGTACAGTTGGCCCTGCCAGGCGGTGATCGTACGAATAGTAATGCTGGTATCCATATTGCCGCACAGGCTGAGATAACCAATGCTGCCGCACCATGCGTTGCGTCGCTGCGGTTCCAGTTCATCGATAATCTCCATGGCGCGAACTTTCGGCGCTCCGGTAATGGAGCCGCCAGGGAAGGCCGCGCGCAGCAGATCGCTGGCATCAAGCGTAGCAGGCAATCGTGCGGTGATGGTGCTCACCAGGTGATGCACCGCCGGGAACGGTTCGACCACAAACAGTTCCGGTACGCGAACGCTGCCCGGCACGGCGACGCGGCCGATATCATTGCGCATCAGATCGACAATCATTAAATTTTCGGCGCGGTCTTTCGGCGAGTGGGCAAGCGTTGCCGCCTGGCGTGCGTCTTCCTGCGGGGAATCGAGTCGCGGCAGCGTGCCTTTAATGGGGCGCGTCTGGATGTCACCCTGATGCAGTTGAATAAAACGCTCCGGAGACAGGCTTAAAATCGCCCCTTCCGGCAGGCGAATAAAGGCGCTGAACGGCGCGCGGTTGGCGGCATTAAGCTTACGAAATGCCTGCCATTCATCGCCGCGGTAGCGGGCCTGAAAACGCTGCGCCAGGTTGACCTGATAACAGTCGCCGCTGCGCAGGTACGCCTGTACCTGGCGGAATTTTTCGCCGTACTGCTGGCGGCTCATATTCGACTGCCAGCAGGAGGTCAGGGAGAAAGGTTCAGCCGGCTGGCATGTTTGCGATTCCAGCCACTGCAGGCGCCGTTGCGGATCGTCATAGCTCAGCAACGACACCTGCTGGCGTTGATGATCGACGATCAGCGCCCAGTCATAAATGCCTACCGCCATCTCCGGCAGGGCAATATCAGCCTGCGCTTGCGTCGGAAGACGTTCAAAGCGGCGGCCAAGATCGTAGCCGAATAGCCCCAGCGCGCCGCCGAGAAACGGCAGGTTATCATCGGCCTGCGGCGTTAACTGACAGCGAACCAACTGCTGTTGCAGCAGCTGCAGCGGATCGTCCTGCGAGACAAATTTGCCTTCACCGTCGTTGACCCAGGTTTGCTCGCCGCGGGTAACCAACGTCGCGCGCGGGTCGGCGACGATAATATCGAAACGGCTATACGGATGGTCGGCGAAGCCGGAGTGCAGCAGCATCGCCCACGGCGTGGCGCTTAACGGCGCGAAATAGCGTTCGGCGGCATCCGGGCGCCAGGGCAGGGTGATAATAGCGGGGGACAACATTAACCTCGATCCTAATGTGCCGCCCACTGGCGAAATGGCGGACGGCGTGAAATAATTACGCCCCACAATGTAGCAGGAGTGAGTGATGTTTGCAGGTTTACCTTCGCTGAGCCATGAGCAACAGCAAAAAGCGGTCGAACGTATTCAGGAATTGATGGCGCAGGGAATGAGCAGCGGCCAGGCAATCGCCCTGGTGGCCGATGAACTGCGCGCCACGCACACCGGCGACCGGATCGTAGCGCGCTTCGAAGATGACGACGAAGACGAGTAATTACGCCGCGGCGATGATTTTAATCTCAACTTTATACTGCGGCTTCATCAGGGTCGCCTGTACGGTGCAGCGCACCGGCGCGTGACCGGCGACTACCCAGGCGTCCCAGGCTTTATTCATCGCCGCAAAATCATCTTTATTGGCGAGGAAAATGGTGGCATCAAGAATACGTGACTTATTGCTGCCCTGTTTTTCCAGCACCGCGTCAATTTGCGCCAGGGTGTTGGCAGTCTGCTCAAACGCGTCGGCGTCGAGGTTTTCCGGCACCCCGGTGTAGTAGATGGTCTGGTTGTGAATCACCACATCAGACCAGCGGGCTTCGGCATCAATACGCGTAATTGTCATTTATCTTTCCTCTTTGTTCTATCCATTTGGCTGCGGCAAGACTGCCACAATGTTCCGCCCGCGTCACTACCCGGGCTGGCGAAACGCCGTCCTCCCTGACATAATCACTGTCCAAATAACCAGGGGGCAACGTGATCGACGATTTTGCAGCAGACGGCCAGCTGGCCATGGCGATACCGGGATTTAAGCCGCGCGAACCGCAGCGCCAGATGGCGATCGCGGTAAGTGAAGCCATTGAAGCCTCCCGGCCGCTGGTGGTGGAAGCAGGGACTGGCACCGGTAAAACCTACGCCTATCTGGCGCCCGCGCTGCGCGCGAAGAAAAAGGTGATCATCTCCACGGGTTCGAAAGCGCTGCAGGATCAGCTCTACAGCCGCGACCTGCCGACCGTCGCTAAAGCACTTAAATTCACCGGCAAACTGGCGCTGTTAAAGGGGCGCTCAAACTACCTGTGCCTTGAACGCCTTGAACAGCAGGCGCTGGCGGGCGGCGATCTGCCGGTACAAACGTTAAGTGACGTAATTCTTCTGCGCTCCTGGTCTAATCAGACGCAGGATGGCGATATCAGCACCTGCGCCAGCGTCGCCGAAGATTCTCAGGCCTGGCCGCTGGTGACCAGCACTAACGATAACTGTCTCGGCAGCGACTGCCCGTTATATAAAGATTGCTTTGTGGTGAAAGCGCGTAAGAAGGCGATGGATGCTGATGTGGTGGTGGTCAACCATCACCTGTTCCTGGCCGATATGGTGGTGAAAGAGAGCGGCTTTGCCGAACTGATCCCCGAAGCGGAAGTGATGATCTTCGATGAAGCCCATCAGCTGCCGGATATCGCCAGCCAGTATTTTGGCCAGTCGCTCTCCAGCCGCCAGCTACTGGATTTGGCCAAAGACATCACCATTGCCTACCGTACCGAACTGAAAGATACCCAACAGCTGCAAAAATGCGCCGATCGTCTGGCGCAAAGCGCGCAGGATTTCCGTCTGCAGTTGGGCGATCCGGGCTATCGCGGCAATCTGCGCGAACTGCTGGCGGATAGCCACATTCAGCGCGCGCTGCTGCTGCTCGATGACGCGCTTGAACTGTGTTATGACGTCGCCAAACTCTCGCTTGGCCGCTCGGCGCTGCTCGACGCCGCCTTTGAGCGCGCGACGCTCTACCGTGGCCGCCTGAAGCGGCTTAAAGAGATTAATCAGCCGGGCTATAGCTACTGGTATGAATGCACCTCGCGGCATTTTACCCTCGCCCTGACGCCGTTGACCGTCGCGGAGAAGTTTAAAGAGGTGATGGCGCAAAAGTCAGGAAGCTGGATCTTTACCTCGGCGACGCTGTCGGTTAATGACGATCTCCACCACTTTACCGCCCGCCTCGGCATCGATGACGCGCAGACGCTGCTGCTGCCAAGCCCGTTTGATTATCAACATCAGGCGCTGCTCTGCGTTCCGCGCAATTTACCGCTGCCGAACCAGCCCGGCGCGGCGCGCCATCTGGCGTCCATGCTGAAACCGCTGATCGAAGCTAACGACGGCCGCTGCTTTATGCTGTGTACCTCGCACGCCATGATGCGCGACCTGGCGGAGCAGTTCCGCGCTACCATGACGCTGCCGGTACTGCTGCAAGGGGAGACCAGTAAAGGTCAACTGCTGCAGCAGTTTGTTAGTGCCGGCAATGCCCTATTAGTGGCGACCAGTAGCTTCTGGGAAGGGGTCGACGTGCGCGGCGACGCGCTGTCGCTGGTGATTATCGATAAGCTGCCCTTTACCTCACCGGACGATCCGCTGCTCAAAGCGCGAATGGAAGACTGTCGACTGCGCGGCGGCGACCCGTTCGATGAAGTGCAGTTGCCGGATGCCGTCATTACCCTCAAACAGGGCGTCGGGCGCCTGATCCGTGATATTGACGATCGCGGCGTTCTGGTTATCTGTGACAACCGGCTGGTGATGCGCCCTTACGGCGCCGTGTTCCTGGCCAGCCTGCCACCCGCGCCGCGTACCCGCGATATCCGCCGGGCAGTGCGCTTTCTCGCTGTACCGCCGGCAAGGTAATCCGTCGCAAAATGTGGTAAGCTGCGCGCCATTTTGTAAATCAGCTATCCCCAATGGATTTCGGGCGGTGCGGCGGCGGTGAGTCCGTCAGTCGATGAATTTACCGCCCTAAAGCCTGGAATATGTAACGAGAGCGTGACCACCCATGCGAATTTTGGCTATCGATACCGCCACGGAGGCGTGCTCCGCGGCGCTGTGGAATGATGGCGCCCAGAGCGCCCATTTTGAAATTTGTCCTCGCGAACACACCCAACGTATCCTGCCTCTGGTGCAGGAGGTCCTCACTGAAAGCGGCACTACGCTGAATGAACTGGACGCGCTGGCCTTTGGCCGCGGTCCGGGCAGCTTTACCGGCGTACGTATTGGTATCGGTATTGCGCAAGGACTGGCGCTGGGCGCTGAGTTGCCAATGATCGGCGTCTCTACGCTGGCGACGATGGCCCAGGGCGCGTGGCGCAAAACCGGCGCTACTCGTGTGCTGGCGGCTATTGACGCGCGTATGGGCGAGGTCTACTGGGCCGAGTATCAGCGCGACGAAGATGGCGTCTGGCACGGTGAAGAAACAGAAGCGGTCCTCAAACCGGCTGCGGTTGCCGACCGTCTGGCGCAGCTTTCCGGCGAATGGGCTACCGTCGGCACCGGCTGGCAGGCGTGGCCGGGTCTGGCGAAAGAGAGCGGGCTGACCTTGAGCAGCGGCGAGGTCGAACTGCCGGCGGCAGAAGATATGCTGCCGCTGGCCATTCAGCTGCTGGCGGCGGGAAAAACCGTGGCCGTTGAGCATGCGGAACCCGTTTATTTGCGAAACGAAGTGGCGTGGAAGAAACTTCCTGGCCGCGAGTGAATCTCAGTAGAGAGAAGACTGAGAGAAGGAGTCGCATTATGGCGGGTCAAAAACAGGGCGTTCGTTGGCTGTTAGCCGCGGCGGTTGCCGTTGCGCTAAGCGGCTGCGTATCGGTGCCGGATGCTATTAAAGGCACCAGCCCTACGCCGCAGCAGGATTTAGTGCGGGTGATGAACGCGCCGCAGCTGTATATCGGCCAGGAAGCGCGTTTTGGCGGTAAGGTCGTCAACGTGCAGAACCAGCAGGGGAAAACCCGCTTAGAGATTGCCACCGTACCGCTGGATAGCGGCGCGCGACCGGAACTGGGCGAACCTTCGCGCGGCCGTATCCTCGCCGACGTGAGCGGTTTCCTCGACCCGGTCGATTTCCGTGGCCAGTTGGTCACCGTGGTTGGGCCAATTAGCGGCGTTGTCGACGGTAAAGTTGGCGCAACGCCGTATAAATTCATGTTGATGAACGCCACCGGCTATAAGCGCTGGAACGTGGTGCAGCAGGTGGTGATGCCGCCGCAGCCCATTGACCCGTGGATGCTCGGCCCTCGCCCCTGGGGCTACGGATACGGCGGCTGGGGTTGGTATAACCCGGGCCCGGCTGAGGTCAGAAATGTCGTAACGGAATGATTTTGTTGTTTTTATAATGGAATAGAAACAGCGGCTAGCCCGCTGTTTCGTGTTTTTAAGTCTCATAAGAAAAATAAATAGTGACGCGCTTCGCAACCTGAAAAACGCCTAATTAATAAACTGGTACGCCGAGTTAATATAATGTTAACAAAATGTTTGTTGATCAGGGGCTGTGATGACGACGAATAACTATTTCAGAGGTGAAGCAGTGAAAAAGGTTTGGCTAAACCGTTATCCCGCCGATGTTCCGGCGGAGATAAATCCTGACCGCTATCAATCCCTGGTTGAATTGTTTGAACACGCCACCACCCGTTATGCCGATCAGCCGGCATTTATCAACATGGGCGAGGTGATGACCTACCGTAAGCTGGAAGAGCGCAGCCGCGCTTTCGCCGCTTATCTCCAGCAAGGTTTAGGGCTACAGAAGGGCGATCGCGTCGCGCTGATGATGCCTAACCTGCTGCAATACCCGGTGGCGCTGTTTGGGATCCTGCGTGCCGGAATGATTGCCGTCAACGTTAACCCGCTGTATACCCCGCGCGAACTGGAGCACCAGCTCAATGACAGCGGCGCGGCGGCGATTGTGATCGTTTCCAACTTCGCACATACCCTGGAGAAAGTCGTTGATAAAACCCAGGTAAAACACGTCATCCTGACGCGAATGGGCGACCAGCTCTCCACCGCTAAAGGGACGTTGGTCAACTTTGTGGTGAAGTACATTAAGCGGCTGGTGCCGAAATATCATCTACCGGACGCCATCTCATTTCGTAGCGCCCTGCAGCATGGCTACCGTATGCAGTACGTGAAGCCGGAAATCGTCGCGGACGATCTGGCCTTCCTGCAGTACACCGGCGGTACCACCGGCGTGGCGAAAGGGGCGATGCTGACCCACCGCAATATGCTGGCTAACCTTGAACAGGTGAATGCGACCTACGGTCCGCTACTGCACCGCGGTAAAGAGCTGGTGGTGACCGCGCTGCCGCTCTATCACATCTTCGCTTTGACCATGAACTGCCTGCTGTTTATCGAACTTGGCGGGCAGAACCTGCTGATTACCAATCCGCGCGATATTCCGGGTCTGGTAAAAGAGCTGGCAAAATATCCTTTCACCGCGATGACCGGGGTGAATACCTTGTTTAACGCGCTATTGAACAATAAAGAATTCCAGCAGCTTGATTTCTCTTCGCTGCATCTTTCCGCCGGCGGCGGCATGCCGGTGCAGCAGGTGGTAGCGGAGCGCTGGGTGAAACTGACCGGCCAGTATCTGCTGGAGGGTTACGGCCTGACGGAGTGCTCGCCGCTGGTGAGCGTCAACCCGCATGATATCGACTACCACAGCGGTAGCATCGGCTTGCCGGTGCCATCGACCGAAGCCAAGCTGGTCGATGATGACGATAATGAAGTCGCGCCGGGTGAGCCGGGCGAGCTTTGCATCAAAGGGCCGCAGGTGATGCTGGGCTACTGGCAGCGTCCGGATGCCACCGATGAAATCATTAAAGATGGCTGGCTGCATACCGGCGATATCGCGGTGATGGATGATGAAGGCTTCCTGCGGATTGTCGATCGTAAAAAAGATATGATTCTGGTTTCCGGTTTTAACGTCTATCCGAATGAAATCGAAGATGTTGTGATGCAGCACTCCGGCGTACAGGAAGTGGCCGCCGTCGGCGTACCCTCCGGCAGCAGTGGCGAAGCGGTAAAGATTTTCGTGGTGAAGAAAGACGCTGCGTTAACCGAAGAGGCGCTGATTACTGTCTGTCGTCGCCATTTGACCGGCTACAAAGTGCCGAAGCTGGTGGAGTTTCGTGATGAACTGCCGAAATCCAACGTCGGCAAAATTTTACGACGAGAACTGCGTGACGAAGCCCGTGCTAAAGTAGACAATAAAGGCTAAGCAACGAGTGAGTCGCCCTGCGCCGGCTAAGCCGGCGTTTTTTATGGGCGCAAGTTAAGAGAGTATGATTTGAACTATCAGATGATCACCACCGACGATGGCCTGCGCGCTATCTGTGAAGCGGCAAGTTCGGCACCCGCGGTTGCGCTGGATACCGAGTTTGTTCGCACCCGCACCTACTATCCGCAGCTTGGTTTGCTGCAGCTGTTCGACGGCAAACAGGTTTCTCTGATCGATCCGTTGACCATTAACGACTGGGCGCCGATGCGCGAGCTGCTGCTTAACCAAAATGTCACCAAATATCTGCATGCGGGCAGCGAAGATTTAGAAGTCTTCCTCAACGCGTTCAACCTGATGCCACAGCCGCTGATCGACACCCAGATTCTGGCCGCTTTCTGTGGGCGTCCGATGTCGTGGGGCTTTGCTTCGATGGTTGAAGAGTATTCCGGCGTCGCGCTGGACAAAAGCGAATCACGCACCGATTGGCTGGCCCGACCGTTGACCGAGCGTCAGTGCGAATACGCGGCCGCCGATGTCTGGTATCTGTTGCCGATCGCCAGCAAATTAATGGCGGAAACCGACCATGCGGGCTGGCTGCCGGCAGCGTTGAACGAGTGCCACCTGATGCAGCAGCGCCGTCAGGAAGTCCTTGACCCGGCGGAGGCGTGGCGGGAAATCGGCAATGCCTGGCAACTGCGTACGCGGCAACTGGGCTGCCTGCAGTTGCTGGCGGAGTGGCGTCTGCGCAAAGCGCGTGAGCGTAACCTGGCGGTGAACTTTGTGGTACGCGAAGAGCATCTGTGGAGCGTGGCGCGCTATATGCCGACCAGCCTCGGTGAGCTTGATAGTCTGGGTTTATCCGGGAGCGAAATTCGCTTCCATGGCAAAACGTTGATTAGCCTGGTTGAGAAAGCGCAGGCCTTGCCGGAATCGGCGCTGCCTGAGCCATTGCAAAACCTGATCGATATGCCGGGATACCGCAAAGCCTTTAAAGATATTAAAGCGCTGGTACAGGAAGTGAGTGCCGAGAAGGGCGTGAGCGCCGAACTGCTGGCATCTCGACGCCAGATAAACCAATTGCTGAACTGGCACTGGCAGCTGAAAACCAAAAACGGCGAGCCAGAGCTGGTTTCCGGCTGGCGCGGTGAATTGATGGCCGATCGTCTGAAAGCGCTGCTCAACAACTATCCTCGCTAGCGCCTGGCGCTATTCAGGCCATAAAAAACCGGCCGCGCGTTGCGTGGCCGGTTTTTTTAATGCTACGGCGAGATGCCGTTAATTCGACAACAGGGTCAGGGTTTCGACTCTTCAGCTTCTGGCAGGGTCACGTTCAGCTCGAGAATCGAAATATCACCATCGCGCTGTTCCAGCTGTACGCTGACCATCTCTGGGTCTATCTGCACGTATTTACAGATGACCTCCAGGATATCTTTGCGCAGCTGCGGCAGGTAATGCGGTTCCGCGTCGCCGCGGCGGCGCTCCGCGACGATGATTTGCAGGCGTTCTTTCGCAATGTTAGCCGTGTTCTTTTTTCGCGAGAGAAAAAAGTCGAGTAATGCCATAATTTATCCTCCGAACAGGCGTTTGAGGAAACCTTTCTTCTCTTCTTCGATGAAGCGGAAAGGACGTTCTTCTCCGAGCAGACGATCCACAGTATCCGCATAGGCTTTACCCGCATCTGAAACGGTATCCAGAATCACCGGCTCGCCCTGGTTCGATGCGCGCAGTACAGACTGATCTTCCGGAATCACGCCCACCAGGTTGATGCGCAGAATTTCCAGCACGTCTTCCATGCTCAGCATGTCGCCTTTGTTCACGCGGCCTGGGTTGTAGCGCGTCAGCAGCAGGTGCTCTTTAATCGGCTCGTCGCCATTTTCCGCGCGACGGGATTTGGAGGCCAGAATGCCAAGGATACGGTCGGAGTCGCGTACGGAGGAGACTTCCGGGTTAGTGGTGATGATGGCTTCGTCAGCGAAGTACAGCGCCATTAGCGCGCCAGTTTCGATGCCTGCCGGGGAGTCGCAGACAATAAAATCGAAATCCATCTTTTTCAGTTCTTCTAGAACTTTATCTACGCCTTCACGGGTCAGCGCGTCTTTATCACGGGTCTGAGAAGCCGGAAGGATATAGAGATTTTCAGTACGCTTATCTTTGATTAGCGCCTGATTGAGAGTGGCATCGCCCTGGATAACGTTGACGAAATCATAAACCACCCGACGCTCGCATCCCATAATCAGGTCGAGGTTACGCAGGCCGATATCGAAGTCGATAACGACAGTTTTCTTTCCCTTCTGGGCCAAACCAGTAGCGATGGCCGCGCTGGAGGTGGTCTTACCAACGCCTCCTTTACCCGAAGTCACAACAATAATGCGTGCCATAGAAATTCCTTGTTAAAAAGGGATTAATTGAACGGTTGAATTGTCAAAGCGCCGTCGCCTAAACGCAGGCGCGCCGCTTTGCCATAAAATTCAGCTGGGATGTTATCGCTCAGCCAATATTCCCCTGCGATGGACACCAGTTCCGCCGAGAGGTTAGTACAAAATATTTGGGCATCTCTGTCGCCGCTTGCGCCAGCCAGCGCACGTCCCCGCATCATGCCATACACATGGATGTTACCATCAGCGATAAGTTCCGCTCCGGCACTCACATGGTTTGTAACAATTAGATCACAGTGTGGCGCATAAATGCGCTGACCGGAACGTACCGGCAGATCAATCAAACGCGTTTTTGTGATCGGCGTAGCAACTGGTGGCGGTTCAACGGGTTCCGGCGGCGGCGCCTGACGAACGATTTTCTCTTTTCCTTCCGTCAGTAGCGGGATCCCGGCGCGGTCGATTTCCGTTTTCAGGCGGGAAATTTTACAACCGCTCACCCCCATGATGCGTAAACCGGTGGCGACGATAGCTTCATGCATCGGGCGCCAGTCGACGCTCTCTTCAATACTGCTGATGTTGACCACGACCGGTGCATGACGTAAAAAAGCGGGAGCCTGGGCGATTTTGTCTTCTAACGCCTGACGAATAACCTCGGGATTTGCATCGTGCAAATGAACGACAGATAAGGTGAAGCTACTGCCCTTAAGTTCGATTGGCGTATTTGACATCCTGGCCTTACTCAATTTGCTGTTTATCATCCGCCGAAGTGCGGTGATATTCCGAAGACTAAAAGGCATGTTATAGTCACTCATATATTGAGGCAAGTGACCACGGGTCTAATTCCGAGTAAAACTATGTTTTGTGTGATCTATCGAAGTACTAAACGTGAACAAACCTATTTATATGTCGAAAAAAAGGACGATTTCTCGCGCGTCCCGCCGGAACTGATGGCAAGCTTCGGCACCCCGCAGATGACCATGCTGCTGCCGCTCGACGGGCGCAAGACGCTGGCTAACGCTGACCTCGAAAAAGTAAAACAAGCGCTCGTCGATCAGGGCTATTACCTCCAACTTCCTCCCCCTCCTGAGAATCTACTTAAGAAACACCTCGCGGAACAGGGGAATAAATCCGATTAACCCATTGAGGGAAAATAATGTACCAACATCATAACTGGCAGGGTGAGTTACTGGATTATCCAGTGAGCAAAGTGGTTTGCGTTGGCAGTAATTACGCAAAACATATTAAGGAGATGGGCAGCGCGATGCCGGAAGAGCCGGTGCTGTTTATTAAACCTGAAACGGCGCTATGCGATATCCGCCAGCCGTTGGTACTTCCTGAAGGATTGGGCTCGGTGCACCATGAGGTTGAACTGGCGGTGCTGATTGGCAGTACTCTGCGTCAGGCCAGCGAAGACCACGTACGCAAGGCGATTGCCGGTTATGGCGTAGCGCTGGATCTCACCCTGCGTGATATTCAGGGCAAGATGAAAAAGGCCGGGCAACCATGGGAGAAAGCCAAGGGGTTCGATAACGCCTGTCCAATCTCCGGTTTTATTCCTGCCGCCGAGTTCAACGGCGATCCGCAAAATATGCCGCTAAGCCTGAAGATTAATGGTGAAGTTCGCCAGCAGGGGACGACTGCGGATATGATTCATAAGATCGTACCGCTCATTGCCTATATGTCGCGCTTCTTTACACTGAAAGCGGGCGATATCATTCTGACCGGGACCCCGGAGGGGGTCGGGCCGCTCGCCAGCGGCGATGAGCTGGAAGTCGGCTTCAATGGTTTGACGTTATCCACCCGCGTGCTGTAACGTCCGCTTGCCGCCTTTTGGGGCGGCAAAACTTGCATCGGCGTGCCAGACTGGTTATAAGGTGCACCCTGAATTGTAATGACGGACATCCCAATGAGCGAACAACCTTTCTGGCAACAAAAAACACTGGATGAAATGACCGACGCGGAGTGGGAATCACTGTGCGACGGCTGCGGACAGTGCTGCCTGCATAAGCTGATGGATGAAGATACCGACGAGATTTACTTTACCAACGTCGCCTGCCGTCAGCTCAACATTAAAACCTGCCAGTGCCGTAACTACGAGCGTCGCTTCGAGTACGAACCGGACTGCATTAAACTCACGCGTGATAATCTGCCGACCTTCGAATGGCTGCCGCACACCTGCGCCTATCGCCTGCTGGCGGAAGGTAAAGCGCTGCCGCACTGGCACCCGCTGCTGACCGGCTCAAAAGTGGCGATGCACGGCGAACGTATTTCCGTGCGCCATATTGCGGTAAAAGAGTCCACCGTCGTCGACTGGCAGGATCATATTTTAAACAAACCAGACTGGGCGCAATGACACGTTGAAATGAAAGGGAAAAATGGTTACTGATTTAGTGCCTGGGGCATGGATGGGGCAAAACCTCCAAAATTTGCGTTGAGTATCGCCATCTGATTACTGTTGTTGTCAGTCATCTATTGTCCGTAAACGTTGTAAACCATTTGCGCTGACGTGTGGCCCTGCTGTGAGGCAATGAAGTTGAAACTGTGATAATAGCACTAAAGTGTATGATGGTTTTAACCAGTATGTACATAGTGTAAAGGTTATGCCGCTAACATTAAAACGGCTGACGGTGAAACTCAGCAAAAGTAGGTGCGAAAAAAATTTAAACAATAACTTCAGGATAATTATTTACTGGCCTTGGGTGTTAAATACTAGAGAGGAAGCGAGTACTTTTTTGTTAAGCGATGGGAGCAATATCGCCCCCATCAAGTTTAACATCATGCAACTTCTTTAACTTTGCTGGATGTAGGTTTGATAATTTTCCTGCCTATAGCTATGCCTTTTACTTCGACATTTTTATAAAGCCAGGTTGATATAACATAAGTAATCGGAACTGATATTGCAGTCGCGATAATAAATCTCAATATAGGGTTGAGATTTATAAATGTTGGATACTCAATAAGTATACCTATTGTTGGAAGTACTATCATCAAATGGAGTAGGTATACTGAGTATGAGACTTCACCAAGAAATCGACTAAGCTTTATGGATAGAAACGCTTTTGTGGTATCTGCTATCAATTTGAATGGGGATTTATTTTTATGAGGGTAAAGTAAAATGGCCATGCCTGCTACAATAATTATCTCAATCACCATTCTGGTAGGTGTGATTAGGAATCCGATGCCCAAGGCGCTGATTGGTGCAATTAAAGCTATCAGTGAATAATATATTTTACTATCCGATGCTGCCTTATATATAAGCATTCCAGCAATGAATAGAGGAAGTTTGAAGGCAATCATTGATGGCCTGGTGAATTCATTAAAATATCCAGGCGCCAGTTGCGAGGCAACAAAACAACTTGCCATTATAAATAATGATGTCTTAATATACCCAAAACGCATAATTATTAACATTATGAAGGGGAATAGAGCATAATACTGCATTTCAAGACCGATACTCCAGTCTGGTATTGTTGTTCTGGCAGAATAATAGGGGAGAAAACCAAAAGCAAAAGAAATATGTGCGAAGAAATTAACTATGGAAGTATCAGCGTACTTTTCAGGATCAGTTTGCGTTGAGGCCCATACGTTACCAATAGCTTCTCTGTAATTACCGAATTGCTCGCCTAAGAGAAGTGCGATGATAAGTAAAACATAAAACAATGGGGCAATTCTGAAAAATCTCCGCATCCAGAATGATGTCATTGTTTTTACTGAGTTCCATGGTTCTACATGCTGCCTCTCAGTGTAATTTTTAGCCATCAGATAGCCAGATAAGAGAATGAAAATATCAACACCAATGCTAGGGCTACTTAAAATTGGAATATTGCATTCCGTTAAATTACATAGATGACCAAGCACAACCCAAAGTGACGCATAACCTCGCAAACCATCAAGCTCTGGAGACCAATTTTTGCTCTGAGACATTTGCTTTACCAGTGAGATTAAATTGAAATGGTTACTCAATGGTAACAAAAAGGTAAGTTAATTGTAAGTATTTATTTTGCTGCGTCTGGTTTTGTAACTATTTGTTTTATATATAAATTTATATCCCATGCATTAATTGTGGGAAATTGCCATATGTTACCGGGTTAGAAAGGAGTTATATGTAGTTAGGATGATTTAATTATTTTGCTACATTACTTTTATGCGTTGAAGATGGTAAGAAGTAAATAACCTATCGATTCTTGATGGAGCTATCAATATAAGCTCTGAGGATTTTACTCCAGACTTCGTATCCAGAGGTATTAAGGTGAGTGCCATCCGATGTATACTCCATTTTTAAAACACCATTTGGCGATAAGATAGAGTTTAAATCAAGGAATGGGGTTCCTGATTTACCTGAGAAGGCTTTAAGTAAGTCGTTAATTTTATTGATTGACGTATTTTTTCTTTTCCTCTTGTCGCCAGAGAGAATTGTAGACTGGATAACCACATTAATGTTTTTTTGTTTCATATGATTAGTCATGAGAATAATGTTTTTAGCAATTTCTTCAGGAGGGACTTTTCTGGTTACATCGTTAGTACCAGCCATTATAAACACCGTTTTCGCGCCAGTCCTTTCAATGTCATTAATCCTGTCAAGCATGCCGGAAGTGTCATCTCCGCTTATACCTCGATTTCCTATTAAGTAGCCGGGGATTAAGTTATTCCATTTTCCATTTTTAGTTATGCTATCGCCAAACATAATATAATCATATTTTCCAGGGTGTTGGGAATATGTTTTTTTGACATTTAAATATGCGGCACTGTTCTTTACTGAAGTATCTGCATTAGAGTGATTACAGGAAAAGCATATAAAAAGTAAGGTTGCTATAATATTTGAGTGTTTAAATTTCATAATTCCCATTTTAATCTTAATAAACTATGCACTTAAAGCTATTATGAATTATTTAATGTGCACTAATTGTATTCGATTAGTCAACGTTTATATAAAGGTTGTTATGTTTTTCGGAATTGTTGAGACGGACTGTGCAGGAAAGGTTATCCATTTGGTGACTCATTACTCATAATGAGAAGCCAGTGAGGCGATGGATGTCGATTCCATCTCATCCCCCCTGAAATCTGAGAATGCCATATCAGACAAGAATGTCAGGGTCGTACGCCTTATGAAAACGATGCGAACCCTTTCATCCGACGTGAGTTAGATTACCAGGTGAAATATGCGGGCGTTTGATGAAATATCTGGGCTTGAGCAGTTATCAACCACGTAAAATTACATATCGAACGCCCACAATGCGTCAGAACTCATCATTATAACGGTGGGATGACACCCTTAGAGTAGGTAAAAAGGTAGCAATCCTAATGTAAAACAGAAGGTTAGAATTACTTAAACACGACAAAATATCAAAACCGGGCATTCCCTGCCTGCGCGGCCCGGTTCTTTGTTCGCATTAATATCCCATCATTCTCAATGCCAGCCAGATAATCCCCGCCCACAAGAAAGCGCATGGAAAAATAACAACACTAAGCGAACGCCAGCCGTTTCTACTCATCGGAAACCCCACATTTAAGTCATCATCACCAGGTGTGTTTGGCATTTCATCATCGGCGCGGGGGCGGGGAACTTTAGGAATATTTGTAAAGCAGTTGTAGAAAAAAATAGACCCGGCGCGGTGGCCGGGCTGAGAGGGCGTTGACGAGCTGCCAGGTCACCCCGGCGCGGTGACTGCTTGCGGCGATCAGATGGGCAGGAAACTCATCATTAAATACGCGACGACAATGCAGATTAGCGTCATATACCAGACTATGCTCATGGTGACTTATCCCATTTCAGACTCAAACAAGACGAGCCTTTCGGATAACGACTTTAAACATCCGGACGTCGATGATCAACCGCTTGCGCATCAGGGGATTAGCTTTTCTTTGCGTGGAACAGGCCGTCTTCGCCGTGGCTTTCATCCTCAACCCAGAAGTTAATATTGAACTGGGCATCATCGCTGAGCTCGATACGGTGCCAATACTGCGGTGGGCTGGTGGCGAACTGCCCGGCGTTAATGACGACCTTCACCTCCGGCTCGGTAGCCTGCTCGTCATGAAAACCGTAGTAAGTTACCGTTCCTTCCATGACGCACAGCTGACCGAAAACGTTAGCGGCAGTATTGTGATGGGTGAGCAGCGCCGCCGGAACATTTTCCTTAGTGAAGAACGGAGTGGAGCGTTTAACTTTCCAGTTAGCCGGGATACGCAGGTGAGACATGGTGAGCTCCTCAGTGGATGCATATAAAGTGTATTTAATATGCATCTTTAAAGGGGCGTCGTCAACTTACAGGCATAAAAAACGCCCCCGAAGGGGCGTTTACTATCTGGCAGGATAAATTAACGGCCGAACAGATCGCGTTTTTTAGCCTTAAATGGCTGAGCGATCAGCACCAGCAGACCGATGACCAGATAAGCGGCAAAGATGCCTACCAGCCACTGCGGCATCTCCAGCGTCAGGAATTCCCACTGGCGCACGGAGCAGTCGCCGGTGGCGACGAATACCTGCGGCAGCCATTTATCCAGCGGCAGCCACGTCGGGAAACGCGCGGCGAAATCGCAGGTCTGGAACGGAGAAGGGTGCAGCTGAATCATGGTGTGCTCCCAGGCTAACTGTAGACCGCGCAGGGCGCTGTACAGCCAGATCAGCAGCGCGACGTAGCGCAACGGGGTTTTCGGCGCGATAGCGCCCACCAGACCGGCGCCCATAATGCCAAACAGAGCGCAGCGTTCATAAATACACAACACGCAGGGCTGCAGCAGCATCACGTGCTGGAACCACAGCGCCACTAATTCAAGTATAAAAGCGGTTAACGCCATCAAGAGCCAGGCGCCGCGTCCCCGTGAGCACTGGTTTAAGTATTGCAACATAATCATTTCCCTGGAACATGCTAAATCATGGCAGTGTAAACGAAAACTACCGCGACGCCATCCGCTAGTCGGAAAATATTACGTAAATGAATATTCGTTACCCGGGGTGAACCCGGGTAACGGGCTGCGCAATTACGGCAGTATTGGGGTGGTCAACCAGCCGTGGCTGAGCATCCACTGGGTGGCCGGCATCAACAGGGTTTCGACGCACAGCAGGCCGACCAGCGTTAACACGATGGTATAAGGCAGCGCCATCCACACCATTCTGCCATAAGAGAGGCGGATCAGCGGCGCCAGCGCCGAGGTCAACAGGAACAGAAACGCCGCCTGGCCATTGGGGGTGGCGACGGAAGGCAGGTTAGTACCGGTATTAATGGCGACCGCCAGCATTTCAAACTGCTGCAGGCTGATAACGCCATGCTCCAGCGCCGCTTTTGCTTCGTTGATATAGACCGTACCGACAAAGACGTTATCGGAGATGGACGACAGCAGGCCGTTAAACAGATAGAACAGCGATAGCTGAGCGTGCGGCGAAGCCTGCAGGACGAACTCAATCACTGGGGCAAACAGATGCTGATCGATAATCACCGCCACGATAGCGAAAAACACCGTCAGCAGGGCGGTAAACGGCAGCGCTTCGGTAAAGGCTTTACCGATGGCGTGCTCGTCGGTCACGCCGGAAAAGGTGGTTGCCAGCACGATAACGGAGAGGCCAATCAGGCCAACTTCCGCCAGATGCAGGGCGAGGGCGGCAATCAGCCACACGCCGATGATACCCTGGGCGATAAGGCGCATCCGATCCTGGCGGCTGCGGCTCTGGCGGCTACGGTCGTCGAAATCCTGCAATACCTTGCGCACCGGTATTGGCAGCGGCTCGCCGTAGCCGAACAGACGAAATTTTTCCAGCAGCAGGCAGGTCATCAGACCGCACAGGATAACCGGCAGGGTTACTGGCGACATCCGGATAAAGAACTCACCGAAGTGCCAGCCGGCGGCTTTGGCGATAATCAGGTTCTGCGGTTCGCCGACCATGGTCATCACGCCGCCGAGGGCGGTACCGACGCCGGCGTGCATCATCAGGCTGCGTAAAAAGCTGCGGAACTGTTCGAGCACGTCGCGGTAATGCTGATCGATGTGGCTGTCATCAAGCATGTCGTTATCATCAGGCCGCGCGGAGGCGACGCGATGATAAATGCCGTAAAAGCCTACTGCCACGCTAATGACCACCGCCACGACGGTGAGCGCGTCGAGGAAGGCGGAGAGAAAGGCGGCCGCAAGGCAGAAGGCCAGCGACAGCAGCATCTTGCTGCGGATCCCCAGCAACAGACGGGTAAAAATAAACAGCAATAGCTGCTTCATGAAATAGATCCCGGCCACCATAAACATCAGCAATAGCAGGACTTCGAGATTATTGGCTATCTCTTCGCGGATATGTTCGGGGCTGGTCATACCGATCAGCACCGCTTCTATCGCCAGCAAGCCGCCAGGCAGTAGCGGGTAGCATTTGAGCGCCATCGCCAGGGTGAAGATAAACTCCACCACTAACAGCCAACCGGCAACAAATGGTTGCAGATAAAACGCCAGCGGGTTAACCACCAGGAAGATAATCAGGAGAAGCTTGTACCAGTCTGGCGACTGGCCAAGAAAATTGCGCCACAGGGCGCGGCCATAAGACATTTCCACGACAGAGGTCCTTCCGTCAAACAACATGATTTTATGCGTAACTATTGCAAGATTACCAGTTGAGTAAAAAGGGAAGCAACTTTCTTCGCGGCGCATGACAGGTAATGGAAGGCGTTAAGCAAAAGCTGAAAATGAAACGGCGATCCCCTTTTAATTACTTTCAGATGCTATCTGGCGTATGACTGCTCTGGTATGATGAGTGCAATTTGCAACGCTGTGTAATGGAAATCTTACTATGGTCATTAAGGCGCAAAGCCCTGCGGGTTTCGCGGAAGAGTACATCATTGAAAGTATCTGGAATAACCGTTTCCCGCCTGGATCTATTCTCCCTGCTGAACGTGAACTTTCTGAACTGATTGGTGTGACCCGAACAACTCTGCGCGAAGTGTTGCAACGTCTGGCCCGTGATGGCTGGCTGACTATCCAGCACGGTAAACCGACGAAGGTGAACAACTTCTGGGAAACCTCCGGACTGAATATTCTTGAGACGCTGGCGCGCCTCGACCACGATAGCGTACCGCAACTGATTGATAACTTGCTGTCGGTGCGAACCAATATCTCGACGATTTTTATTCGTACCGCCTTCCGCCAGCACCCGGACAAAGCGCTGGAGGTACTGTCTACCGCCCGTGAAGTTGAAGATCATGCCGACGCTTTCGCCGAACTGGATTACAACATCTTCCGCGGTCTGGCGTTTGCCTCCGGCAACCCCATCTACGGTCTGATCCTCAACGGCATGAAGGGGCTGTATACCCGCATTGGCCGTCACTATTTTGCTAATCCGGAAGCGCGTAGCCTGGCGCTGGGTTTCTATCACCAGTTGGCGAAAGTGTGCGAAGAGAGTCAGCACGATAAAGTGTACGAAATCGTCCGCGCCTATGGCCATAACAGCGGCGAGATCTGGCATCGGATGCAAAAAACGCTGCCCGGCGATTTAGCCATTAATATGCGCTAAGTACGGCTCACTCTATAAAAATGCCCGGATAATCCGGGCATTTTTTTTTAGCCTTACAGCGCGTTCTGCCGCGGCGGCGTGCGATCCAACAGCTCAACGCTGCCGTCGGCATTCTGCTGCTCAAGGATCACGTCAAAGCCCCACAGGCGGTGAACGTGTTTGAGTACCTCGCGGCGGCTCTTATCCAGCGGCACGCGGTTGTGCGGCACATAGCGCAGCGTCAGCGAACGGTCGCCGCGCAGGTCAACGTTCCAGACCTGAATATTCGGTTCGAGGTTGCTGAGGTTATACTGCGCCGACAGCTTAGAACGAATTTCCCGATAGCCTTCCTCATTATGAATGGCGGAAATCTCCAGGTAATTATTGTGGTCGTCGTCGAGTACGGTGAACAAGCGGAAATCGCGCATCACCTTCGGCGACAGGAACTGGCTGATAAAACTCTCATCTTTAAAATCGCGCATGGCGAAATGCAGCGTCTCCAGCCAATCGGAACCGGCGATATCCGGGAACCAGTAGCGATCTTCTTCCGTTGGCGACTGGCAGATACGTTTAATATCCTGGAACATGGCGAAACCCAGCGCGTAGGGGTTGATCCCGCTGTACCACGGGCTGTTGTAGGGCGGCTGGAACACCACGTTGGTGTGGCTGTGCAGAAACTCCAGCATAAAGCGCTCTGTCACTTTTCCTTCGTCATACAGATGATTGAGGATAGTGTAGTGCCAGAATGTCGCCCAACCCTCGTTCATCACCTGAGTCTGTTTCTGCGGATAAAAATACTGGCTGACCTTACGCACGATACGCAGGATCTCGCGCTGCCAGGACTCAAGCAGCGGCGCGTTCTTCTCCATGAAGTACAGCAGGTTCTCTTGCGGTTCGGAAGGATAACGGCGGCTCGCCTCGATGGCTTTTTCCTCTTCCCGTTTTGGCAGAGTACGCCACAGCATGTTCACCTGGCTTTGCAGATACTCTTCGCGGCTTTTCTGTCGCGCCTTCTCCTCCTGCAGCGATATTTTCTGCGGGCGTTTATAGCGGTCGACGCCGTAGTTCATTAAGGCATGGCAGGAGTCGAGCAATTTTTCGACTTCATCGACGCCATAACGCTCTTCACATTCGGTAATGTATTTACGCGCAAAGATCAGGTAGTCGATGATTGAGCTGGCATCGGTCCAGCTGCGGAACAGATAGTTGTTTTTAAAGAAGGAGTTGTGCCCATAACAGGCGTGCGCCATCACCAGCGCCTGCATGGTAATGGTGTTCTCCTCCATCAAATAAGCGATACAAGGGTTGGAGTTAATGACTATCTCATAGGCCAGACCTTGCTGACCGTGTTTATATGCCTGCTCGGTTTCGATAAATTTTTTGCCGAACGACCAGTGGGGATAGTTGATCGGCATCCCGACGCTGGAGTAGGCGTCCATCATCTGTTCGGAGGTGATCACCTCGATTTGATGCGGATAGGTGTCAAGACGATACAGCTTCGCCACCCGATCGACCTCGGCGAGATAGGTTTCCAGCAGTTCAAAAGTCCAGTCGGGTCCATCGCTTAACCGGGTGGTGTCCCTGTTCATGGAATCAATCGTAGCCATTAGCGCGCCCTCGTTGTTGGTGGTTCTCTCTTTGTGGAGAACCTCTTATCAAGCATAGAACACGCCATAACAAACTGCGTCTGCGGGTAATTTCTTTTCTTCGCGATTTCACAATCCTAAAGGCCTTAATTTAACATTTGAGCAGCATTTTATACTGAGGAAAAATAAAGCGCAGCAGGAGATCGTAAATCTCTGGTGTCAGTGCTGGTGCGGTTTGGTGTGAGATAAGTCACCATAAATAAAGCGTATGTTGAATAATATTTTCATCTGGGTTATCAATTTGTAATTAGATGATTGTTCTTTAACTATTACGGAGTGGCTATGCGAGTCGTCATACTGGGAAGTGGGGTGGTTGGGGTAGCGAGCGCCTGGTATTTAAGCCAGGCGGGACATGAGGTGACGGTTATCGACCGTCAGCCAGGGCCCGCTGAAGAAACCAGCGCCGCCAACGCCGGGCAGATCTCTCCCGGCTACGCGGCGCCGTGGGCGGCGCCGGGCGTGCCGCTGAAGGCGATTAAATGGATGTTCCAGCGCCATGCGCCATTGGCGATTGGCCTTGACGGCACGCAGTTCCAGCTCAAGTGGATGTGGCAGATGTTGCGTAACTGCGATACCCGCCACTATATGGAAAACAAAGGGCGTATGGTGCGCCTGGCGGAATATAGCCGTGATTGCCTGAAAGCGCTGCGTGAAACCACCGGTATCCAGTATGAAGGCCGCCAGGGGGGCACCCTGCAGCTTTTCCGCACCGAAAAACAGTATGAAAACGCCACTCGCGATATCGCCGTGCTGGAAGAGGCCGGTGTGCCGTATCAACTGCTGGAAGCCAATCGCCTGCGCGAAGTCGAACCGGCGCTGGCGGAAGTCAGTCATAAACTGACCGGCGGCCTGCGCCTGCCAAACGATGAAACCGGCGATTGCCAACTCTTCACCACCCGTCTGGCGGCGATGGCCGAGGCGGCAGGGGTGACTTTCCGCTTTAATACCGCCGTCGATGCGCTGCTTTACGAAGGCGATCAAATCGCCGGTGTGAAATGCGGCGAGGAAATTATTAAGGGCGACGCCTACGTGATGGCGTTTGGTTCTTACTCCACCGCGATGCTCAAAGGGCTGGTGGATATCCCGGTCTATCCGCTGAAAGGCTACTCGTTGACTATTCCGATTGCCGAAGAGAGCGGCGCGCCGGTATCGACTATCCTTGATGAGACTTACAAAATCGCGATTACCCGTTTCGATAAGCGTATTCGCGTTGGCGGGATGGCGGAAATTGTCGGCTTCAATAAAGAGTTGCTGAAGCCGCGCCGCGAGACGCTGGAGATGGTGGTTCGCGATCTGTTCCCGCGCGGCGGCTACGTTGAGCAGGCTACCTTCTGGACCGGCCTGCGGCCGATGACGCCGGATGGTACGCCGGTGGTTGGCCGTACGCCGTACAAAAACCTGTGGCTGAACACCGGGCACGGTACGCTGGGCTGGACCATGGCCTGCGGGTCCGGGCAGCTTCTGAGCGACCTGATCTCCGGGCGTACGCCGGCGATCCCTTATGATGATCTGGCCGTGGCGCGTTACAGCCCGGGCTTTACGCCGGCTCGCGCTCAGCATCTGCACGGCGTGCATAACTAAGGAGCCTCCATGTCTCGTCCGGTAAAAGCCAGCATTGATCTGTCGGCTTTACGTCAGAATTTACAGATTGTTCGCCGCGCCGCCCCTGGGGCGCGCGTTTGGGCGGTGGTCAAGGCGAATGCCTATGGCCACGGCCTGGCGCGGATGTGGCAGGCGCTGAACGCCGCAGATGGATACGCATTGCTCAATCTCGAAGAGGCAATCCTGCTGCGGGAAAAGGGCTGGAAAGGACCGATTCTACTGCTGGAAGGGTTCTTTCACGCCGATGAACTGGCGCTGCTTGATAAGTATCGTCTGACCACCAGCGTACACAGCAACTGGCAAATTAAAGCCCTGCAGCAGGCTAAACTGCATGCGCCGCTGGATATCTATCTTAAAGTGAATAGCGGTATGAATAGGCTGGGCTTTATGCCCGAGCGAGTGCATACCGTCTGGCAACAGCTGCGATCGCTCGCCAACGTCGGTGAAATGACGCTGATGTCGCATTTCGCTGATGCGGAAAACCCGGAGGGCATCGCGGAGCCCATGCGCCGTATCGAACAGGCGGCGGAGGGGCTGGACTGCCCGCGTTCGTTGTCGAACTCAGCGGCCACGCTGTGGCATCCGGAAGCGCACTTTGATTGGGTGCGTCCGGGAATTGTGCTGTATGGCGCATCGCCGTCGGGCCAGTGGCGGGATATTGCCAATAGCGGCCTGAAACCGGCGATGACCCTCAGCAGTGAAGTGATTGCCGTACAGACGCTGAAAAGCGGCGAACGGGTGGGTTACGGTGGGTTGTATCAGGCCGCAGGTGAACAGCGCATCGGCATTGTCGCCTGCGGTTATGCCGACGGCTATCCGCGCGTCGCCCCAAGCGGCACGCCGGTGCTGGTCGATGGCGTACGCACCACCACCGTCGGGCGTGTTTCGATGGATATGTTGGCGGTAGATCTGACGCCTTGCCCGCACGCGGGTATTGGCGCGCCGGTCGAGTTATGGGGACAGGAGATTAAGATTGACGATGTCGCTGCGGCCAGCGGCACCGTCGGTTATGAATTAATGTGCGCCCTGGCGCCACGCGTGCCGGTAGTGACAGTGTAACTTTGTGTGAGGCGGATCACTCCGCCTCATCTTCCGCGACCCGCACACCCACCTTCAGTACGTGATCGTCCTCTTTTTCCGCGACCGTCCACACCATACCGGCAAACTCCACCTGATCGCCAACGACCGGCGCGGCGCCTAACAGTTGCTGTATCACATCACCCAGCGACTGCTGATGCTCGCGAAACTCCTCGCCGCCGTCGAGGCCGTAGATCTGCGCCACGTCGGCGAATTTAGCTTCCGCATCGAGGATGAAGTCGCCAAAGAATCGCTGATCGAGAGAAACCGGGGGCGACTGGCTAAACATTTTACCCAGCGCCGGCAGGTCGCGCTCGCGGCCGATAACACAAAGAATATCGCCATCCATCAGCCGCGTGCTGCCGGTAGGATGCAGCAGTACGTTGTCGCGGAAGAGTGCCGCGATGCGCGTCTCCGGCGGCATGTGCAGGTCGCGCAACGCTGCGCCAACGCACCATTTATCATCACCCAACTGGTAGACAAACTGTTCCCACGGATTTTCCGGATGGATATCCAGCCCGACGCGTGAGATAGGCCAGCCGACCGGTGGTACTACGACTTTCGCTTTTTTCGCCGCCCAGGAGAGTGAGGTGCCCTGAAGTAGCAGTGAAATCAACACCACGAAAAAGGCGACGTTAAAGAACAGCCGCGCGTTCTCAAGCCCGGCCATCATCGGGAAAACAGCGAGGATAATCGGCACCGCGCCGCGCAATCCGACCCAACTGATAAACACTCGCTCGCGCAGATTAAAACCGCGGAACGGCAGCAGGCCGGCGAATACCGACAGCGGACGCGCGATGAAGATCATCCACATTGACAGCAGTAGCGCCGGAATCGCGATCGGCCACAGGTCGGACGGCGTCACCAGCAGACCCAGGACGAGGAACATGGCGATTTGCGCCAGCCACGCCAGGCCGTCAAAGTTTTGCAAAATGCCGTGGCGGTTGCGAATGGGTTTATTACCGAGCAGGAAACCGCAGAGATAGACCGCGAGGATACCGCTACCGTTAAGAGAGGTGGTGACGGCGAAAATCATGATCCCGCCGCTTAGCGCCAGTAGCGGGTAGAGCCCGGTGGGCAGGACAATACGGTTAATCATCTGCAGCAGCAAATAGCCGCCGCCAAGACCAATAGCGATGCCCAGACCAAACTGTTGAATGATATGCACCACAAACATCCAGCTCAGACCGGCTTCATGCTGCTGGATCATTTCAATCAGGGTAATGGTGAGGAATACCGCCATCGGGTCGTTACTACCGGATTCAATTTCAAGGGTCGAGCCGACGCGCTCGTTAAGCCCTTTACCGCCGAGCAGCGAGAAGACCGCTGCCGCGTCGGTGGAGCCGACAATGGCGCCGATCAGCAGCCCTTCGATTAAATCGAGCTTGAACAGCCATGCCGCCATCATCCCGGTAAGGGCGGAGGTTATCAGCACGCCGACCGTCGCCAGCGATAGCGCTGGCCAGAGCGCCACGCGAAACGAACTGGCCTGGGTGCGCATACCACCGTCCAGCAGGATCACCGCCAGCGCGAGGTTACTCACCATATAGGCGAAGGGATAGTTATCGAAAGGAATGCCGCCGATACCGTCAACGCCTGCCAGCATACCGATAGCGAGGAAGATAACCAGAATCGGGATGCCGAGGCGTGAGGAGAAAGAACTCAATAAAATACTGCAGGTTACTAAAACAGAACCCAGGATAAACAGACTAATGACCGCAGCGGCGTCCAATGTTCACGTACTCCTTGTCAGCGTGAAGGGGTGAAAATTACACCATTTTAACAATCCGCGCGTTTTCAGGATACTCGCGCAGAGGAATTTTTATTCCGCCAGCACCGGATGGCCGCTTATCGTTAACGTTGCGACAGAGGCGTTGTTGACCAGCCGTGCCCGTGCGCCGAGAGGCAAAGTCACGGTGCGCTGTTCATGACCGAATTCGAGTCCGGTGAGCAGCGGGATGGCGAGTTGCTGACGTAGCCAGGCGTAGACGGTGGGTAGATCGTAACCGTCGTCGTAGTCGTTGGGTTGCGCCCCGGTAAAGCTGCCGAGCACAATGGCCCGCTGGCGGGCAAGGATCCCGCTGTTGAGCAACTGCAGCAGCATACGCTCTACGCGGAACGGGTGTTCGTTGATATCCTCAAGCACCAGAATACCGCCGTCAATCTGCGGTAGCCACGGCGTGCCGATGAGCGACGTGACCATCGCCAGATTGCCGCCCCACAGGGTGCCTTCGGCGCGGCAGGTTGGGCCATCGCTTTGCCATTCGAGGGTAAACTCCGGTTCGCGCAGCGCCTGCCAGAAGTGATGTTCAGTAAACGCATTCAGGGTTTCAGCGCCGAAATTGCCCGCTAACATCGGCCCACTGAAGCTGATAGCGTTGGCTTTAGCCAGCAGTCCCATCTGGATGGCGGTGAAATCACTGTGGCCGCAGATAAGCAGCGGATCCTGCCGCTGGCGCGCGGACAATGCCTGCCAGTCGATTTGCGGTAGTAACCGGGTGGCGCCATAGCCGCCGCGTACCGCCAGCACGATGCGGTTTTTTCCCTCGAGGGCCGCAAGTTGGTTAATATCGGCCAGGCGTTCGCTGTCGCTGCCGGCGAAACGCTGCTGTCGACGGGAGATCGCCTGTTGGTTCAGTACCTGATGACCGGCCTCCTGCAGACGGGCCACGCCAAGGGCCGCAGCCTGTTGATTGATACAGTAACCGGAAGGGGCGACCAGATAAAACTGAGACATGGCAATTCCTTGCAAAGAATGAAAGGGTTATCATGCCGCCTGGAACGTGTATTGTCATCTCCGTGCGGCAAACTTCAGCCAATAAGGATAGATGTGTGAAATTGAGATGGTTTGTTTTTTTATTTGTATTGTTGGCCGGTTGTAGCTCGAAGCACGATTACACCAATCCGCCGTGGAACCCGGAAGTCCCGGTGAAGCGGTCGATGCAGTGGATGCCGATCAGCGAAAAAGCCGGCGCCGCGTGGGGGGTAGACCCGCAGCTGATAACGGCGATCATCGCGATTGAGTCCGGCGGTAATCCCTCGGTGGTCAGTAAATCCGGCGCGGTCGGGCTGATGCAGTTGAAGCCGTCGACCTCCGGGCGTGATGTCTATCAACGGATGGGGTGGCGTGGTCAGCCTTCGGTAAGCGAACTGAAGAACCCAGAGCGCAATATCTCGATGGGGGCCGCTTACCTGAGTATCCTGGAAAACGGCCCGCTGGCGGGGATTAAAGACCCGCAGGTGATGCGCTATGCGGTCGTGGTCTCTTATGCCAACGGCGCGGGCGCGCTGCTGCGTACTTTCTCGTCGAATCGCCAGGACGCTATTGACGAGATTAACGATCTCGATGCCGATGAGTTCTTTGAACACGTGGCGAAAAAGCATCCTGCCCCACAGGCGCCGCGCTATATCTGGAAACTGCAGAAAGCGCTGGACGCGATGTAATTCCTATCCTTGCGTTGCCTCCGGGAGGTTCCCGGAGGCAACGTTGTCAGAAATCGTAGCCCACGGTTGCCGTGACGCTGCGTTCAGCCCCCCAGTAACAGTTGCCGGTGCCGTAGCAGCCGGAAAGATATTCACGATCGCCGATATTATTCGCGTTAACCTGGATATAGGCGCCTTTCATCGCTGTCGACCACGCTCCGAGGTCGGCGCGCGCCATCGCATCTAGCAGGGTGACTGACGGTAAACGTTCGGTATTGGCGTCATCAGCCCACTGTTTACCGATATAGCGCACGCCCGCGCCAACAGTAATGCCCGCCGGCAATTGATAGCGCGCCCAGAACGAGGCCATCTGATCTGGCGACAGCTGCGGCGTATTACTATCGGTGCCGTCTTTCGTGTCCTGAAAGCGCAGACGATTCCAGGTATAAGAGGCAATAGTGCTCAATTGCGGCGTAATCTGGTTATGTGCTTCCAGCTCTACGCCCTGCGAATGCACTTTCCCGGCGGGAATATAGGTGGCGGTGGCAATGTTCGGGTCGCGGGTGGCGACATCCTTTTGCATCAAGTCGTATATCGCGATGCTATACAAATCGCTGCTGCCCGGCGGCTGGAATTTCAGGCCTGCTTCCACCTGTTCGGCGGTGGTAGGTTTTAATAACGTACCATCGGCGCCCGGCAGCATCGCCGGGGTAATCGCCTGGCTGTAGCTTAAGTAGGGCGAAAGGCCGTTATCGAGCGCATACAGCAGCGAGGCGCGGCCGCTGATGTGATCGTCGGAGCGGCGGTTCGACGTGCCTGAGGTGTCGCTAACCTGCTGTGAAACGATGCGGTCGTAGCGCCCGGAAACATCAAGATGCCAGCGGTTCCATACCATCTCATCCTGCAGATAAAGCCCGGTCTGGTAATAACGGCGGTTATTATTATCGCTGTAGGTGATGGTATGCCCGGTTTGCGGCGTATAGCCGGTGAACGGGTTGAGTGGCGCCGCGTTGCCGGCGCCGGTCCACAAATCGTTGCGGAAGCGATGATACTCAGCGCCGAGGATTAGCGTATGCGCCAGTTCACCGGTCATAAAATCGGCGCGCAGGCGGTTATCGGTTGACCAGGCGTCCAGCGACCCGCGGGAACCGCTGTAGCCGCGGGAAAGCATGTCGCTGTCACCTACCCAGCCAACCTGATAAACCTGATCCAGCGAGACATTTGTATGGGTATAGCTGCCCGCGGAGTAGGCCGACCAGACATCGTTAAACTGGTGGTTGAACTCGTAACTGTAGATCTGTTCGCGGCGCTGGTAGCCATCGCCCGGATCGCCTTCATTGGTGCTGGGTGAAAGTTTACGGCCGTTGTGCGCGTAACGGGTGCCATCCAGCGGCAGAGAGCCGTGGTAGCCGCCTGAGGGATCTTTTTGCAGGTAGGCGCGCAACAGCAGTGAAGTATCGCTATCCGGCTGCCACAGCAAGGAAGGCGAAATCGCGTAGCGCTCTTCGCGGGTATGGTCATACTGCGTATCGCTGCTGCGGGTCATGCCGATGAGCCGCCAGGCCCACTGGTCATTGATGGCGTCGGTATAGTCAAAGGCCGCGCCCTTGGTATTTTGCGTGCCGCCGGTCAGGCGAAAGTGACCCTGCTGGCTGAACTGCGGCCGTTTGGAGGTCAAATTGACCACCCCGCCCGGTACGCTTTGGCCATAAAGGGCGGAAGAGGGGCCGCGGATGACGTCGACGCGCTCAATAAACCATGGATCGATCTGCAGCACGTTATGGCTGCCGCCATCGCTCATCAGGCGCATGCCGTCAAGGAACAGGTTATCGACGTCGCCGCCGTGGTAGCCGCGCAGCGAGATGGTATCAAAGCGCGTCGCGCCGCCGCCAAAACTGGAATAAACCCCCGGCGTATACTGGAGCGCCTGGCTTACGGTATTGGCGCCCTGATCGGCGATCTGCTGGCGGGTGATCACCGATACCGACTGGGCGGTAGTTATCAACGGCTGATCGGTTTTCGTGGCGCCGGTTGACGTTTTGGCGCTATAGCCTTGTGTCTGCGCGCTGGCGGAGTCGTCAGGCTTTGCGGTAACGATTAGAGTATCTTCCGCCTGCGCGGCGAGAGGGAAGGCGGCCGCGAGGGCGCACACCAGCGCGGAGCGTTTGAAGTAAACAGAGGAGATCATGCCATAATCCTGAATAGCGCGGTCTGGCACTCCTGTGCGCCGCCGCGGAAATAAACGAAATGCTTTTTCGTTAAAAATAATGCGAATTATTATCGTTTGCTTTTGCGTGATCAAGCAAAATAGTCCTCCTCAGAGCAAGAAGACATTTTGCTGGCTGTCGAGCGGATGGTGGGGTGACGTCGATGGGAAAAGCGCGGCGAAGATATCGCCGCGCGCAGGGGGATTACTGGGCTTTTTTCTCCGGAGCCGCCACGGCATCGTTCGCGGCTGGCTGTTGGCCGGTGGCGCTTTCTGTCTGCGTCGGTCGGGTCGCCGGCAGGGCATCGCACGGTTTTTCCTGCGGGCAAACCAGGTCGAGCATCTTTAATGTCACGCCATTGGTCCAGCCAAAGCCGTCCTGCAGCGGGTATTCACCGCCGCCGCCGCCGGTACCCGTTGAACTCACGTCATATTTCTCTACCAGCTTCTGCTTGCTGTCATAGGTGTGCTGGACGTTGCTGAGGAAGCGCCAGGTG